>Ga0172368_10002811_pt1 | contig 21777 bp, 21 predicted proteins | sample Lak11m_FD_114540 | JGI IMG/M metagenome (GOLD analysis project Ga0172368, IMG submission 114540) | Freshwater microbial communities from Kabuno Bay, South-Kivu, Congo - kab_022012_11m | ecosystem: Environmental > Aquatic > Freshwater > Lake | place: Democratic Republic of the Congo: South-Kivu...
CCGGAAATGCCACTACTGGTATCATCGTTCACCTCCAGTTGTCTATTCTGGATTGTACGACTTTTCCTGACCTTCTTTCACTGCTTATTTATTCGCTTGTTAAAGAACTGCAAAAGTCGAGTAATTAAATCCGTTTAATACGACTGGTACAGGCTCGTAACCTGCAGAGTTTTGCGCAGCTTTTGCAGCGTCCAGCCCGCCGGGATCGGGCAGCTCACTTCCACCGTCCATCCCGCCGGCACATCGAAATAGTTATCCGAGAAGACCACGTCCGCGCCAGCCAGCTTCAGCTCGACAAAGCGCGCCAGCGAATGCGCGGTCACCAGCAGGCGGGCTTGCTTGCCATCCTTGACCACCTGCACGTCCAGGCCCGGATCGCGCAGCTCCAGGTGCTTATTCGGGCAGAACAGCCCCAGCGCCCTGCTCACCCGCCGCCCATCCTGCACCAGCTCAGCCACCAGCACCAGCTCGCGCCGCCGGTCGCCGCTCCCCAGCACCATTGCCTCGAAGTCCAGCGCGGCCAGCAGCTTCGACTGCAGCGGATCCGCCTGGAAGGCCAGCTCGCCCGCTTGGAGCGTCTCGCCGCCCAGCGTCACCAGCTGCCAGCGCACCTGGCCTTCGGCCGGCGCGTTGAGATCGCTGGTGATGTACAGATTCATGCCCATGCCAACATCCTCGATCGAGAACAGCAGCGGCGCGTAGAATCGCTTGGCCGCGTAATGCAGCGCCTTCCAGCGCCCGAAGTAATCCAGGCTGGCCCACGAAGCCACCGGCCAGCAGTCGTTCAGCTGCCAGTAGAGCGTCCCGCTGACCCGGTTCTTATTGCGCCGCCAGTGCTCCACCCCGTAGCGGATGCCCTCGGCCTGCAGCAGCATGCTCAGGTAGGTCAGGGCGGGGAAGTCAACCGGCATGCGGAAGGTGTCGGTCATTTGCCCGATCATCAGCCCGTTGCCGCAGCCGCTCCGCTGGTGATGCTCCATGATGTAGGAGGTCATGTTCCAGTCTTTCTTGTCCGCGTAGGTAGCCACCGTTTCAATTGGCGGCAGCGACTGGAAGCCAAACTCGCTCATAAAGCGCGGATAGGTCGTGCGGTAAGCCGTGAAGGGTTTGCGCCCGTGCCAGACATCCCAGTAGTGCATATCGCCGCGCTCCATCCCGTTCGGGTTGAGCATCGGCGTGTTCGACGAGGCCGAGCTGGGCCAGTACGGGTGATCGGGATCGAGCTGGCTGATCTGCTCGGGCAGGATGTGATAGAAATACTTCTCGTAGGCCTCTTTTTCCATCACATGCAGCGGGTCATCCGGCTTGGTCCAGCCCCAATCCGCCCAACCCTGTTCCATCTCATTGTTGCCGCACCACAGCGCCAGGCAGGTGCGGTGGCGCAGTCGTTTGACGTTGTAATCCACCTCGCCGCGCAGGTTCTCGAGAAACTCCGGCTCGTCATGCGGGTAAATGTAACAGGCAAACATAAAATCGTGCCAGAGCAGGATGCCATAACGATCGCACAGGTTGTAGAAAACCTCTTCCTCGTAGTAGCCGCCGCCCCAGATGCGCAGCATGTTCTGGTGGGTGTCAACCGCCGCCTTGAGCAGCTGCTCATAGCGCGCTTCCGTCATGCGCGTCGGGAAGGAATCGGCCGGAATCCAGTCCGCGCCCTTCATGAACACTGGCACCCCATTGACCACGAAGGTAAACGACTCGCCCCACTCGTCCGGCTCGCGTCTTAATTCCACCGTGCGCAGGCCCAGCTGGTAGTCTTTGCTGTCTTCCACCTGCCCGCCCGCCAGCAGTTCGACCTTGACCGCGTACAGCGGCTGTGAACCATAACCGTTCGGCCACCACAGCTGCGGTGACTTGACCAACACGCTTAGGCTGGCCGCGCCCTGGCTGAGCGGCGCTTCCGCCAGCAGGGTCTTCCTGCCGTTCGGCGAGACCACTACCAGCCGCGCGCTCAGCGCCTGCCCGTCCCAGCTTTCGGCCTTCACCGCCGCCGAAACCGTCACGCCCTGCTTGCCGTGCTGCTGGCGCAGGTGCACGTCCTCGATCCGCCCCGCCTGGCAGCTTTCCAGGCGCAGGTCGCGCCAGATGCCGGCCGGCGGCAGCTTGGGGCCCCAATCCCAGCCGAAATGGCAGGCGGCTTTGCGCACAAACACCCCGCCCACGATCGACATCGCGCTGAATGGCGTCAGCGGCTTTTCGCGGTTGCGCGCCTGCCCGAAGTTGACCGCCGAACGGAAGACGATGTTGATTTGATTGCGGCCAGCCTTCAGCAGTTTCTTGACGTCCCAGCGGTACTGCACAAACATATTATCGGTGTTGGCGATTGCCTGGCCGTTTAAGGTGACCATCGCCAGCGTATCCAGCCCGTCGGCCACCAGGAATAAACGCGGCGCGGCCAGCTGCGACGCGTCCAGCTCAAAGACGCCCTGATATTCCCAGTCGGTCTCGGCCACCCACTGCACCTTCAATTCGTTATCGCCAAAGAACGGATCCGGGATGCGCCCGGCGGCCAGCAGGTCGGTGTGCACCCCGCCCGGCACCTGCGCCGCCAGCCATTCCTGCCCGCCCGCCTGGCGGAAAGTCCAGTCCGCGCCGGATGCAGAAGCGAGTGAATATGTTTGCATAAGAATGCATTCCTTTCGGTGAATAAAATGAAACCAGACGCCCCGGGAGAGGCTGCCTGTGACGCAGGTAATTTTATCCCGGTTTGGGTTTTCCTTCACAGTTGCCCCTTTCTGATAAAACTCTAATAAACTGCCTGTTGACAGATCGTTTTGACTGTGATAATATTTTGATATCAAACAATTTGATATGGAGATTTTCGATGCCTACTCATTACCGCGGTGACCCGCGGACCGTCCTGGCCCTGAATACGTTCATCAAGTTTACGCGCGCCGCCAGCGCCGTCGAAAACCGGCTGGCCCGCCACGCGCAACTTGCGGATCTGACCATCAGCCAGTTTGGCGTCCTGGAAACCCTCTACCACCTCGGCCCGCTCTGCCAGGGTGAAATCAGCGCCAAGCTGCTGCGCTCGAGCGGCAACATCACCCTGGTGCTGGACAACCTGGAGAAGCGCGGATTGGTGGAACGCAGGCGCGAAATTAACGACCGGCGTTCGGTCAGGGTCTACCTGACCGAACAGGGCCAAGCCCTGATCGCGGAGCTTTTCCCGCGCCAGGCCGCCGCCATCAGCGCCGTGTTCGATGCGCTCACCCCAGAGGAACAGGAAGAGCTTGGACGGCTCTGCAAAAAACTCGGCACGAGTAAGCTCGAATCCCATACAGATATCCATTCTGATCCCCATTATATGATTTAGGAGGTATTTCCATGTCCTGGCAACTCGATTCCGCCCATTCTCAGGTTCAATTCACCGTCCGCCACATGATGATCAGCAAGGTGCGCGGCGAATTCCAGAAATTCAGCGGCACGGTCAATCTCGACGAGAGCAACCCGGCCGCCACCACCCTCGACATCTCGATCGACGTCAACAGCATCAACACCCGCGAGGCGCAGCGCGACGGCCACCTCAAATCACCCGATTTCTTCAACGCTGAAGCCTTCCCAGCCATCATCTTCAAAAGCACCTCCGTTCAGGTCACCGGCGGCAACTCGGCCGTCCTGACCGGCGATCTGACCATCCGCGGCGTGACCAAGGAAGTCAAGCTGGATGTCGAGTTCCTCGGTTTTGCCAAGAGCCCCTGGGGCAACACCAGCGCCGGCTTCACCGCCCGCGGTTCGCTCAACCGCGAGGACTTCGGCCTGGTCTGGAATGTCGCCCTTGAGACCGGCGGCGTGCTGGTCGGCAAAGAAGTTGAAATCAACATCGAAGCCGAATTGATCAAGGTCGCCGAAACCCAGGCCGCCGCGGCCTAATTTTCGCCGAGTCGCAGCACTCACCCCACCCCAGCCCCGCCCTCTCAAAGGGGCGGGGAGCTATTTTAAGTGCTGAGTTTCAGCCGCGAAACGCGGCTGAAACTCAGAAAAAATTGATCTTCCCCTTCTTGCCAGCTCCCTGCTCCCTGCTCACTGCCCCATAGCCATTTATAATCAAGCTCATACCACACAGCATAGCAGCCAACCTGCCGCCTCAATGGAGCCGCGATGAGTGACCGGTCCGAAATTGAATGGTCGCCCAGGGTCAGCCTGGCCAAGATCCGCGCGCTGTATGTCAGCGAAGCGCGCGGCGACTGCGACGATGAACTGATCGAGGAGGTCGGGTTTGGCCTGCTGGCGCGCTGCCGCAGCGTAATGGAGTACACCGAAGCCCTCGAAACCGGCCGGGTGTGCTGCAAACGCTGCCAGAAACAGGGCCAGACCACGCTCATCCAGCGCAACCCGCACAAGCCGGCCGCACTGCTGCACTGTCCCGTCTGCGGCTGGCAGGTGCGCTGGCGCGTCTATAAGGCGGAATCGGAAACCGCCGACGGGCAGCTCACCGCCGGGCACGCCGGGGCCGCCTTTACGCGCTACATGGCCGTCTACCCGCAGTGCCAGACCCGCGAAGAGAAAATCATCGCCATCGACCGCCTGATCCACGAATTCCACTGGATCTTAATCCGCGAAGACAAGCCCGCCCGCGCCCACAAACCAGCCGCGGTCAACCTGCTGCGCGGTAATACGCGCCAGGTCTTTGAGATGCTCAACGAACTGACCTACGGCGAGAACACCCCGCCCGAGCTGCTCGAAGGCAAAACCTGGTGGCTCGAACAGCGCAAAAAAAGCCCACTCGAATAAGCGCCGCTACTTCTCAAAAATCGCCATGTTGCCCAGCACGCGCCACGATTCGCGAAAGCGGTCCAATGAGACATAATAGCGGTAGCCGCCATCCTGAATCAGCACGCTGTGGGGTGTGTAGCCCGCCGCCATCACCGTGTGCTCAAATGCCGCCACGATGGTGGTCTGCCCGTCCGGGGCCGTATACTCGACCGGCTCGCCCTTCTCCACCGCCCCGACCACCCACACGATCACCGGCCGGCCCTCGGCGATTTCTCGCCGGATGTCGTCAAAGCCCAGGCCGCGGTAGGCGCGCGCGTTGACACCGTACTGGCGCAGCAGGTCTGCCACCGGCCCGGCATGCACGCCGTAGGCGCGCGGCGGGATAAAGCCCCACACGCCATTCGGACTGCCGACAAACCCGGTTTCAGGGTTATCGGTTTTGGGCAGCGCGTTTTGAAACTCGATCTCATTCAGCTTGTGACCAAAGAACCTGGCCCAATCCACCGCGCTGCGCGCTTCACAGCTGAGCGCCAGGCTCTGTCCAATCCCATACAGCCCGGCCACCTGTGCGCTTTCGGGCAGCGGCGTGGCTTGCGGAGCTTCGGTCGGGATTTCACTTGGGGTAAGGGTTGGCTCGGACGTCCAGGTCACACTCGGCCGCCGGGTGGCGCTCGCACTGGACCGCGCGGTCGCGGTGGCAGTGCTGGTGGCGCTGGGCAAGGCCGTAGCCGTCACGGTTGGCGTCTGGCTGGGGACAAAGGGTGCTTCGGGGATGTAGGCTGGCCGATCTCCCCGCACGGGTGAAGCCCCGCCCGCCAGCCGATGTCCGCGTGCCAGCTCGCCCAGGTCCAGCCCTGACCAGAGCGCCAGCACGACTACGTCCAGCAGCACGAGCAAACCGAACAACCCAAACAACAGCCGTTTGCGCGCCGCCCGCCCGCTGTCCCATTCCATCACCCGTGCCTGTTCCTGACCTTCTTCAACCATCGCCTGTTGCCTCTTATTGTATAATCAAATCTCGACAATCGCCGCTGTACATCATCGATCTGTCCGCAAATTATCCCTTTGTGCGTCGTCAGGTAAATCACACCATGCGCATCCAGATTTTATCCTGGTCTGTCCCGCTCTCCATCCTCGTTTTCATCTTCGCGCGCATCCCATTCATCCTGTCGGTCAACTATGAAGGCCTGCGCGGATACGGCGACTTCGTTCACTTTTACCACCTGGCCGAGCTGCCCGGCCTGCCGTTCATCCACTACTGGGTCGAATTCCCGCCAATCTTTCCCTTCCTTAACAGCGCCGCCTACCACCTGACGCGCACGACCGAACATGTCTATACCTACCTGTTGGTCATCCTCTTCTTTGCCGCCGACCTGGGCAGCCTGACTCTGGCCAACAAACTGGAGGAAACCCTCTACGGCCGCCCGGCAGGCTGGCGCTCCCTGCTGTATGCCGCCGCTCTGGCCGGCATCGCCTACAACTGGTGGTTTTTCGACAGCCTGGCTGTTTTTTTCACCCTGCTGGCACTCTACCTTTCCGTCAAACGCGGCCCGGCCTGGCAGACGGGCGCCGCCCTCGCGCTGGGCGTTTTAACCAAACTCTTTCCCGCCTTGATCCTGCCTGCCCTCTGGCGCGGCCAGACATGGAAGCGCGCCGCGGCCGTCAGCCTGACCGTCCTGGCCCTGTGCGGGGCCGTCTACGGCGGGCTGTGGGCGGCTTCACCGGCCTTCACCAGCGCCTCTCTGCGCTCGCAGTCGGCCAAAGGCTCCTGGGAGACCATCTGGGCTTTGCTGGACGGCAACCTGCGCACCGGCAACTTCGGTCCTGAAGAAGAGCGCCTCGACCCGGCCAGCGCCAGCTGGCCGCGCGGCAACCCCGCCGTGATCAGCCCGTGGCTCAGCCTGCTGGCTTTTGGCGCGCTGGGCCTGGCTGCCTTCCTCAAATCCCCGCTCGACAAAGCTGGCCCGCTCGGCCTGCTTCAATTCACCGGCCTGACCTGGGTCATCTTTTACCTGTGGTCGCCCGGCTGGAGCCCGCAGTGGGTGCTCTATCTGCTGCCGCTGATCTTACTCAGCCTGCCCGATCGGCTCGCTCCGCTGCTCGCCGCCCTATTTGTGCTTGTTAATTTACTGGAATGGCCGCTGCTGCTCTCGCGCGGGATGTTTACTTCCCTGCCGCTGACCATCTCCCTGCGCACCTTTCTCCTGGTACTGCTCGGACTGCTCTGGTGGCAGGAGCTCAGCAAAAAGAGGTTGCAACTTTAATACCAGCAATAAAACGAGACGGCCTCTCTAAAGGCCGTCTCGTTCTATTGCTGCCTATATCTACTCACTCCACCCCCAGCCCCGCCCCTCAAAGGGGCGGGGAGTAATAGGAACTTGGAGTTTTTGCGGTCACAAAGTGACCGCAAAAACTCCAAACCTCTCATCTGCACCCCTTTCCTTCCAGGAAGGGGAAATACAGAGGTTTGAAGATGATTTATGGCACGAAGTGCCATAAATCATCTTCAAAAGCCTCTTTCCCCTCCCGTTTCGGGAGGGGGCAGGAGGTGGGTTTTTAAATGTGACCTTGTCAAGGTAGATACACTGCCATCGCTAATGTGATTGCGCCTGTCGGCGCAATCACATTAGCTTACTCTTCTTCCAGATGGACGTCCGCCAGCTGCTCGAGCAGTGCAATCACCGCCGAATTATCCAGGTCGCCCAAGCCCTGCGCCACCATCGCGTTAAACAGCTGGCTGTCGAGGGCCAGCGAGGGCAGCGGCACGCCGAACTCGCGCGCTGACTCGAGCACGATGTTCAGATCCTTGGCTTGCATGCGCGCCTTGAACCCCGGCTGGCGGTTGCCCGCAAACAGCCGCTGCGGCTTGACATCCAGCGTCCAGCAGCGCGCTGCCCCCGATTTGATCGCCTCGACCACCTTGCGCGGGTCGGCTCCGGCTTTCTGGGCAAAGACCAGCAGCTCGCCCATCGCCACCATCTGCGCCGCCACCATGATCTGATTGGCGGCCTTGGCGATTTGCCCGCTGCCCGGCCCGCCGATGTGCGTGATCGTCTTGCCGGTCGCCAGCAGGACCGGGCGCACGGTCTCCAGCGCCTGCTCCGGCCCGCCGACCATGATCGTCAGCGTGCCATCGCGCGCGCCGATGTCGCCGCCGCTGACCGGCGCGTCCAGGCAGGCCATGCCCTTCGCCGCCAGCGCATCGGCGATCAGGCGCGCCGTGGCAGGTTTGATCGTCGAGTTATCGACCAGGATCATACCGGGACGGGCGCTCTCGATGATGCCATTTTTGCCCAGCGCGACCTTTTCCACGTCCGGCGAGTCGGGCAGATTGGTAAACACCACATCCACCAGCGCCGCGACTTCGGCAGGCGACTCAGCCACCCGCGCGCCCTCCGCCTCCAGCTCTGCTTCGGCGGCGTGGCTGCGGTTGTGCACCACCAGTGGGAAGCCCGCTTTCAGAATATTGCGCGCAATCGATTTTCCCATTAACCCCAGGCCGATATAGCCAACTCGCAGCATAACTCCTCCATCTATAACACTCACGAACGTTGCGCCTATTGTAACTGAGAATACCGCCCGTTAAACAGCCGGCCGGAAGCGGTAACCCACCCCAGGCTCGGTCATGATCAGCTCGGGCCGGTCAGGGTTGGCCTCAATTTTGCGCCGCAAGTTGCTGATGTTGACCCGCAGCAGGTGCGACTCCTGCTCGTAGGCCGCGCCCCACACCTGGCGCAGCAGGTGCGTGTGCGTCAGCACCCGCCCGGCGTTCTGCACCAGTACGCGCAGCAGGTCGTACTCGGTTGGGGTCAGCGCGACCCGTTCGCCCGCCAGGTGGACCTCGCGCCGCGCCAGGTCCACCTTCAGGCTGCCGCTCTCAAAAACTGGCTCGGGCGCGGACTGGGCCGCGTGGCGCATCGCCACCCGGATGCGCGCCAGCAGCTCGCTCAGTCCAAAGGGCTTGACCAGGTAATCGTCCGCGCCCGCATCCAGCGCGCCAACCTTATCATCTTCCTGGTCTCGCACCGAAAGCACAAGCACCGGCGTCTGCGTCCAACCCCTCAGCCTGCGCGTCACCTCCACCCCGTCCAGGTCGGGCAGGCCCAGGTCAAGGATGATCAGGTCCGGATGCTCATGCGCCACAGACTGCAGGGCCTCGGCGGCCGTGCCCGCTTCAAGCACCACATGCCCTTTGGCGGTCAGCGACGTGTTCAAATAACGCCGGATCGATTTCTCATCATCCACCACCAAAATTCGCAAACTTTCGCCGTTCATCCTTCCGCCCTCCTTTCGCCACCGTCCGGCTGCTGCATCAGCGCCAATCGCATCACCGTCCCGCCGCCCGTCCGGTTTTCTGCCCAAATCTTGCCGCCGTGCGCTTCGACAATCCCGCGGCAGATCGACAGCCCAAGGCCGGTCCCCGGCGGACCGCCGGCGCGCTGCACGCGATAAAACTTTTCAAATACGCGCTCCAAATCACCGGCCGGGATGCCCAGCCCGCGGTCAGCCACCCAGATCTCCATCTGTTCCGGCTGCGCTTCGGCTCCAATCTCCAGCGCAGAACCAGGCGGAGAATATTTGTGCGCGTTCTCCAGCAGATTGTACAACACCTGCACCATCAGCACAAAATCCATCTGGACCACCGGCAGGTTGGCTGGAATGCTGGTATGCACGGGGCGTTCGCCCAGGCGGCGAGCAGCCCGCTCCAGGGCCGCGCCGATGATGTCCTGCACATCGCAGGCCGTCCGCTTGATCTTCATCGTGCCGCCCTCCAGGCGGCTCATGTCCAGCAGATTGCCCACCAGCTGGTTCAAGCGCTCGGCCTCCTCCTGTGCATTTTCCAGCAGGTCAAGCCGCATGGCGCGGTCCAGTTCAGTCTCGCTCTGCTCCGCGTCGAGCAGGCTGGACACCGCGCCGGTGATCGTCGCCAATGGGGTGCGCAGGTCATGCGAAATCGAATTGAGCAGGGCGGCCTGCAGCCGCTCTGCTGTGCGCAGCGCGGCGGTTTGGCTGGCCTGTTCGCTCAGCCGCGCGCGCTCGATCGCCAGCGCGGCCAGGCTGGCAAAGCCTTCCAGCAAACTGCGCTGTTCCGGTGAAAGCAGGCGCGCCGTTTCGCGTGGGGCGACCGCCAGCACACCCACCAGCCCGTCGCGCGTGGCCAGCGGCAGGCAGCGCACGGCGGCATCCTGAAACGTGCCGGTCCCGAGCCCACACTGCTTGTTGTGCAGGAACGACCAGTTCACAGCCTCCCATGCTTCTTCCGAAAGGCGCAGACCGGGCGAACAGGCTTTGACCGCCAGACGTTCGCCTTCGGGCAGCAGCAGCGCCGCTTCCCGGCCAAACGTCAGAGCCACATTGCGCACCACCGCCGCCAGCATTTCATCCAGGCCCAGCGCGATGGTCAGGTCGCGGCTGAGCGCGTTCAGCGCCATCGCCTCTTCTTCGCGCCGCCGCGACGCGCGCACCTGGTCACGCAGCAGCGACGAAAGGCTGGAAACCACCAGCCCGGCCGCGCCCAATCCCAAAAACCTGACCAGGTGCGCGGCATCTCTGATCGAAAATGTGAAATACGGCTCGGTGAAGAAAAAGGCAAACGCCAGCGCCCCGGCCCCCGCGTTCAAAACCGCCGGCCCCCTGCCCAGAAATGCCCCCGCCGCCAGCGCTGCCACCATGTACAGCATGACCATATCCACCGGCTGGATCGATCGGCCCAGGCCCAGCCCGGCCAGCGTAGCCAGGCTTACCAGCCCCAGGCTGACCACGTATCGCCACCCCTTGCGGAAAACGACCCACCTGCCCAGGCCTGGATCTGGCTCGTCCTCCGCCCCGCCGATCACAAACACCTCGATCGAGCCGCTGCGCCGCAGGATCTGGTCAATCGTCGAGCCGCCCCAAAAATCCAGCCAGCTCGGGCGCGCTGGCCGCCCGATCAGCAGGCGCGTGATGTTTTCCTTGCGCGCGAATTCCAACAAGGTCTCCGCCACGGTTTCTCCCGATAGAATAACCGTCCGCGCGCCCATCTCCTCCGCCGCGCGCAGCATGCTCAACAGGCGCGCGCGCTGTTCGGGGCGCATGCGCAGGTGACCAGGCGTCTCGACAAACACCACAAACCATTCCGCGTTCAGGCTGTCGGCCAACCTGCGCCCCGCGCGAATCAAGCGATCCCCCAGTGGGTGCGAGCTCAGCCCCACCATCACGCGCTCGCCCGCCTGCCACGGACCAGGGATGCGCTGGTCGGCCATGTAGTCGCGCATCTGGTCATCTACGCGCATCGCCGCGCGCCGCATGGCCATTTCACGCAGTGCGGTCAGGTTGCCCTTGCGGAAGAAGGTCTCCACCACCGGCAGGCGCAGCTTGCCTTCGCGCACGCGCTGCATCAGCTCTTCTGCCGGCAAATCCACCAGCTCCAGCTCATCCGCCTCATCCAATATGCTGTCCGGGACCGTCTCATCCACGCTCAAGCCGGTGATCTGCCGCACGATGTCGGTCAGGCTCTCCACGCTCTGAATATTGAGCGTAGTGTAGACATCGATCCCGGCTTCCAGCAGTTCTTCGACATCCTGGGCGCGCGACTGGTGGCGCGCGCCGGGCTGGTTGCGGTGCGCCAGCTCGTCCACCAGCGCCAGCTGTGGCCGGCGGCGCAGCACCTGGTCCAGATCTGCCTGCTCGTTTTCTTCCGCGATTCTTTGGAACCCGTCCAGCAGACGCAGAGTTTGAACCGACTGACGCTCGTCGATCCACGCCACCACTACGTCCACGCCCTCCAGCCGCCGCTGTTGGGCGGCTTCGAGCATGGCATAGGTCTTGCCGACCCCATCCGCATACCCCAAAAAGATTTTCAGCCGTCCGCGCATAGATTAATTATATGCCGCCGCGCGGAGAATATCCGCACGGCGGCATATCAATATTCCCGTTTAACGGCATCGCACCCTCCAGGGCTTGGCCCGGAGGGTGCGTTATTCTGTTCGTTGTGACCTGCTCAGGCGCGGGTGGTTTCTTGCAAAACGGCCTTGGTTTCCCCCCGCTTGTAGGACGTCGTCTTTATGCCTTCCGCCTCCGCGCATCCAGCGCCAGTTTCACGCCACGAGCAGCGAACAAATCTTCGATACGGGGGCCGGGTTGGCCCGCCGGTTATCTTCTCGTTTAGCCAGCCTTGACGCTGATCTTGTGCGGCTTGGCGTCGACCACCTTGGCCAGGTGCAGGACCAGCACGCCGCCTTTAACCTTGGCCTCGATCTTGGTTCGATCGATCTCTTCCGACAGCGCGAAGCTGCGTTGGTAATCGCCCTCACCGTATTCCGCGTAGGCCAGGCTGTGACCTTCGAAGCGCGGGTAGGACGGGTAAGCGTTGACGGTCAGAACGTTCTTGTCCAGAGTGATTTCCACCGATTTCTCGTCGACGCCGGGCACATCCATCACCAGCACCAGGCCTTCCTGGGTCTCAAAAATATCGGTGCGCGGCAAAAAAACCTTGCGGTCGCGAATGCGTTCGGTCTTTTCGACTTCCACGCCATCTTCCGCTTTGACATTGAGTGTTTTGCTATTGTCGGTCATGTTACACCTCTTGCTGTTTTCGGACGAACCTATAAGGATTTGACGGCGATCTTGCGCGGCTTATCCTCTTCAGCGCGCGGCAGTTTGACGGTCAGGACGCCGTTCTCATAGTGCGCGGCCACCTTATCGCTGGCCACCGGGAACGACAGCTGAATGCTGCGCGTGAATTTGCCCACGGCCCGCTCGCGGCGGTGATAGCGCACCTCTTCGCCCATCTCGGGCAGCTTGCGCTCGGCGCTGATCGTCAAAACCTCGTTCGAGATCGTGATCTCGATCTCCTGCGGGTTCACCCCCGGCAGTTCAGCGGTGACCACTTCCTCGTCGTCGGTCGTCCAGGCGTTGATCGCGGGGAAAGCCGCGTCCCGCCCGCGCTCGGCCACAACGCTCTTGGCCAGCTTGCCCATCTCGCGCTGGATGCGCTCCATCTCTTCCCAGGCTGACGGTACGGTATATCTGCGGTAAATCATGGCTGCCTCCTCGTAAATCTTGTTAGATCGTTATGTTTTTATGTTTCGGTTGTTTCAACCTTACGACCCTAATCTTATCCGGGCTGTGTTAACGCTCGATCGGAGAAATATAAGAAGAATATAAACCTTGCATACCGGAAATACACCTTCACAGCCGCCCGGAATGGTAAACTTTTGAGTATGAAAATCCTCGCCCTGATTCCTGCCCACAACGAAGCGCCGCGCATCGCGCCGGTGATCGCCGCCGCTCATGCGCACTTGCGCGTTTTAGTGATCGACGACGGCTCCAGCGACAACACCGCTGAAGTAGCCCGCCAGGCGGGCGCCTGGGTGGTCAGCCAGAACCCCAACCAGGGCAAAGGTGCTGCCCTCAAAGCCGGCTTCCGCCTCGCGCTGGAAAATGGCTATGACGCGGTCATCACCCTCGACGCCGACGGCCAGCACGACCCGGCCGAAATCCCCAAATTTCTGCAGGCGCAGGCCGCCCAGCCGCATGACCTGATCATCGGTGCGCGCGACTTTTCGCAGATGCCGTTCAGCCGCCGTCTGGCCAACACCTTCGGCCGGCGCATCTTCTCCTGGTCGCTCGGTCAAACCATCCGCGACAACCAGTCCGGCTACCGCCTGGTCAGCCGCCGCCTGATCGAAGCCTCCCTGCAAAGCAATCAGGGCGGTTTTGAGTTCGAGGTCGACATGGTGGTGATCTGCATCCAGCGCGGCTGGCGCCTGGGCTGGGTGCCCATCCGCACCATCTATGGCGCGGAGAAGAGCCACATCAGCCCGTTCAAACACATCTACCGCTTCGTGCGCCTGGCCTGGAAAACCCGCCAGGCCGTCCAAAACGCCAAACACAGCCAAGAGGTGCGCCCGCATGACCGCTGAAAACGACCCCGCCAACCTGATCCGCATCGAAACCCTGGCCGCCGACGAAGCCGAAGTGCGCGCCCGCCACGAATCCAACCGCCAGGGCTGGAACGAGGGCGCCGCCCACGCCTACACCCCCGCCGTGGAAGAGACCATCGCCTTCTTGCGCGCCGGGGGCAGCAACCTGCACCCGGTCGAGCGCAGCTACCTGGCCGGTCTGCTGCCCGGCTGCGGCCTGGCCATCCACCTGCAGTGCGCCTCTGGCCGCGATACGCTCTCCCTGCTCAACGAAGGCGTGCGGCGCGTGGTCGGCGTGGACATCTCGGATGTGATGATTGAGAACGCCCGCCGCACCAGCCAGGCCCTGGCCGCCCCGGCAGAATGGTACCGCTGCGACATCCTGGATACCCCCGCCGCGTTGAACGGCAGCGCCGACCTGGTCTACACCGGGCGCGGCGCGATCGACTGGCTGCAAGACCTGGACGCCTGGGCCAGAGTTGTTTACCGCTTGCTCAAGCCCGGCGGCCACCTCTCCCTTTTCGACGGCCACCCCATCACCTACCTGTTTGAGATGAACGCTGACACCTACCTGTACAATGGGGTCAGCTACTTCGGCCATGCCGAGTCCAGCGCCGGCTGGCCGGACACCTACATCGGCGACACCGGCGTGCCGCTCAGCCAGCAGGCGCGCAAATATGAGCGCCTGTGGATCGTCTCCGAGGTGTTTCAATCCCTGACCCGTGCCGGGCTGCGCGTGGTCCACTTTGGCGAGCATCCCAATACCTACTGGGATGAGTTTTCCATGCTGAAGCCTGAACTGCGCGGGCGCATCCCCAGCACCTTCTCGATCCTGGCCCTCAAACCTTAGCGCCGCCGCGCTGCCCATGCCCAAAACCCGCCTGCTGCTGGCCGCCGCCGCCCTGCTCTGGATCGAAGCGATCCTGGCCGCCTTTTACTTGGTGCACAAACCCCTTTTGCTGCAGGCCGCCGCTGGGCTGGGTTCGCTCCTGCTGACCCTGCTGGTCAGCGGACTGCTGACCTTCAACGCGGCGGTGTGGGGAATGCGCCTGTTGGCCCGCCTCGGTCTTACGCTCGATCCGGTCGAGCGGCTCCTGCTCGGCGCGGGCTTGGGCCTGGGCGGGCTGGGGCTGTTGGGCTTTGGCCTGGCCGCCGTTGGACTGGCCCACCCACCCGTCTATATTGCCGTCCTGCTGGCGCTCTCGGCCCTGTCCCTGGTCACGCGCGGTCCGCACACGCTCCGATCCGGGCTGGCCCCGCTGACCGCCGCGTTGAGCCAGCCCCCCGAGCGCAGCCTGGCCTGGGCGCCCTGGCTGGCCGCCACCGCCGCGGCGCTCTCGTTCGTGCTGGCCCTCGCCCCGCCCGCCGATTCGTTCGACGCGCTCTTCTATCATTTGAGTGTGCCCGCCAGCTGGCTGAAAGAAGGCGGGCTGATCGCCTCCAATATCCTGCCGCATTACTGGTTCCCCGACCTGGTCGAGGGCCTCTTCGTCTGGGGCCTGGCTTTTGGGCGCGAAAGCGCCGCCCCCCTGGTCCATTGGACCTACGCCCTGCTGACGGTTGTGCTGGTCTGGTGGTGGGCGCGCTCCGCGTTGGACACCTCGACAGCCTGGCGCGCCACCCTGATCCTGATATCCATGCCCTCCCTGCCCCTGCTGGCCGCCTGGGCCTATACCGACCTGGCCCTCGCTTTCTACTGCGCCGCCGCCCTGTATGTCCTCTGGCGCGCCTGTGCGCCGCCCGCCGCAGAACCAGTCTCGCCAAACTTCTGGCTGCTGGCCGGTGTGTTCTGCGGCCTGGCGATGGGCGTCAAGTACACCAGCTTCATCCTGCCCCTGGCGGCAGCCGCATTCCTGCTCTGGCGGCTGCGCCGCAGCTCGCGCTTGCTGCTCCCCTCTTTCCTGCGCCTGGCCCTCCCGGCCGTGCTGGTGGCATCGCCCTGGTATATCCGCAATTGGGTCTGGACCGCTAACCCGGTCTACCCCTTCCTCTTCGGCGGCCAGGGCTGGGACAGCTTTCTGGCCGCTCAGTACAGCGCGGCCGGCAGCGGGATCGGCCTCGACCTGGCCAAACTGCTCATGCTGCCGCTGTTGGTCACCCAGGGCCACCTCGACGCCAACTACTACGATGGGCGCATCGGCCCCTTCTGGCTGATCCTTTTTCCCGCCGTGCTGTGGCTGCTCTGGGAGCGGCGCAAAAGCCCGGATTGGCCTGCCCTGGCGATCCCGGCCGGGTTTGGCCTGGCCAGCGGCCTGTTCTGGACGCTGGGAGTGATCAACTCCTCCGCGCTGTGGCAGGCGCGCCTGCTCTACCCGGCCCTCATCCCGCTGGCCGGGCTGTTCGCCCTCGGCTGGGGCGCGCTCGCGCGCCTGGACAACCGCTACTTCCGCATCAGCGCCATCTTTAATGTCATGTTCGTCCTGGCCCTTGCCGAATCGCTGCTCTCGTTTGGCCTGTTCACCCTGGCCCGCCACCCGCTTTCCACCGCGCTGGGCATGACCTCGCGCGCCGAATACTTCCAGCGCTTTCAGCCAACCTACGCCGACGCGCTCGCCCTGGTGGGGCAAACCCCACCCGACGCGCGCGTCTACTTCCTCTACGAGCCGCGCAGTTACAACATGCCGCGCCAGGTCCAGCCGGATGCCTTTCTCGAAAATTTCAACCACGAGCTGTATCTGCAAGGCAGCCCCCAGGCCGTGATCGCTGCCTGGCGCCATCAAGGCTATACGCACGTTCTTTACCAACACGCCGGACAGCTGGAACAGACCGCGCCAGGCCGCGCTGCGCTCGAGCTGCTCACCCCGCTCGCCGCAACCGAAAACACCACCCTCTACCGCATCCCCTGAACCAAACCCTCTCCAAACCATCCCATCCGGCCCCACGCCGGGTATAATAAACTGTCAATATACATCTAACCCAACAAGGAGCCTGCCCCATGGCAAAACAGTGGAAAACCCCGCCTGACATGAGCATCGATGTCAAGAAAACCTACAAGATCTCCATGGAGACCACCCGCGGCACGATCGAGCTGGAGCTCTACCCCCAGTTCGCCCCCAAGACCGTCAACAACTTCGTCTTCCTCACCAACGAAGGCTACTATGACGGTGTCTCCTTCCACCGCGTCATCGCCAACTTCGTCATCCAGGGCGGCGACCCGACCGGCACCGGCGCGGGCGGCCCCGGCTACAAATTTGAAGACGAGTTCAATAACAATCCACTCAAACACGAGCTCGGCGTGATGTCGATGGCCAACGCCGGCCCCGGCACCAACGGCAGCCAGTTCTTCATCACCCACTCGCCCCAGCCCCACCTCAACGGCCGCCACACCGTCTTTGCCAAGGTCACCAGCGGCATGGATGTCGTTGACAACATCCGCCAGGGCGACAAAATGATCAAGGTCACCGTCGTCGAATAATCATCTCAGCGATCCACAGAAAAACGGCGCTAACGCGCCGTTTTTCTGTGGATCGGGAATGCAACGTGCCGCGCAATAAACAGCCACGCATTTCCCTATCGCTCAACCAGCTGTTCCCGCTGGTTTTTGGCGGCGTGTTCGTGTTGTTTGGGATGGTTTTCCTTTATTTCCTCGGCATCCAGACCAGCCTGGAATGCCGCAAGGCTGAGACGGTCGACTGCGTCCTGCGCTCTACCTGGCTGGGCCTGTTTGACGTGGGCCGCCAGGAAGTCAAGAACCTGACCAATTCCTGGGTCGATTCACGCTGCGATGAAGAGGGCTGCTCGTATTGGACCGTCCTGACCACCGCTGAGGATGGCTATGTGCGCTTCAGCGAGTCCTCCTCATCCGACCGCGACCCGCACGGACTGATTTCCAAACAAATCAACGCCGCCTTGCAAGACAAAGCACAGCGCTCATTTCGCGTCAGCAGTCAGGATGGCTGGTGGGTGATCTTGCCGATCGTGTTTATCCTGATCGGGGCGCTGATCCTCTTCTTAGGCTTGCGCGTCCTGCCCAGGTTGTTCAAAAACGCCAACTGAGGGCGGTTTCGGCGGCAGCCCGCCGCCAATCCAGACCTTCGGGCTGAGGAACAGCCACACGGCCAGCGCCAGCAGCGGCAGCCCGCCGACCAGCCCCACCGCGGCAGGGCCAAGCAGGCGGTTCGGTTCGCCCTGCACCATCAGCAGCGGCAGCGCCGCAATCCCATTGAACGCGGCATGCCCGATCACCGCCGGCCACACGCTCCGCCCGCGCCACGAGAACCAGCCCAAGACCGCCGACAATCCAAACGTGATCAGGCAGAACAGCAGCGGTCCTACCACCGGATAGCCCGGGTAGGCGTCGCCATACTCATAGCCCATAAAAATCACCGGCCAGTGCCAGACACCCCAGATCACGCCCAGCGCCAGCAGGGCCTTGCGCGCCCCCAGCACCATCAATTTCGGCATCAGATAAGCCCGCCAGCCAAATTCTTCGCCAAACGTGAACAGGCTGTTGATCACCGGCGCGATCAGCACCGCTTGAAGCGTCTGCAGCGCCACCACCGTCCAGGGCGAAATGCCAGCCTGCGCCCCGCCGGGCGCGGCCTCCAGCATCTTGCGGATCGTCTGCAGCTGCGGGTCGAAATATTCGGGCAATAACAGGAAGAACAGCGCCCCGCCCGCGATCACCAGGATCGCCGGCAGCACCCAGGCAATCAGCCAGAACAACCAGCCCTGGCGATAGTGCAGGCGCAGCCACAGGTCACGCCAGCCTTCGCCGGTCAGCGCGCGTGTCAGCACGTGCGCGATCGCTGGCGCGCCCATATACACCACCGAGAGCAAAATAAAGGCCAGGTTGACCGGCCCAATCTTCGGGCTGTTCGTCAGCCCGCCGGTCAGAGCGATCACCAGCCCGGCCGCCCAGGCAATTCCAAAGGCGAAACCCAGGAAAATTCCAATCCGTTTCAGATCCAGGTTGTTTTGCATACATCCTCATTTCACGGCAGCATCGTACAACAATTATAAACACCAATCCGATCGAAAACTCCAGTTTGCTGCTCGCTGGAATAGGGTTACAATCATCCCAATGTCAAGCCTCTCCACCCCGATTGCCGCTGGCCGCACCGCTGAAATCTTCGCCTGGGAGCCAGGCAAGGTCCTCAAACTTTTCCGTCCCGGATTCCCAATCGATGAGGCCGAGCGCGAGGCCGAGATTGGCCGCATGGTCTGCGCCGCCGGCATCCCCGCCCCGGCGGTCTATGGGGTGGTCGAGGTTGAAAAGCGGCGCGGCGTGATCTACGAGCGCATCGATGGCGTCTCGATGCTAGACAAGCTGGGATCGCGCCCGTGGGGTTTCATCCAGGCCGCGCGCCAGATGGCCGACCTGCAGCTGGCCATGCACGCCAGCCAGCCGACCGGGCCGCTGCCCGGCTACCGCGACCGCCTGCAATATGACCTTACCCATGCACCGGCCCTGCCCGCCGGCCTGCGCACGCTGGCGCTCGCGGCCCTGGCGCGCCTGCCTGACGGCGCCAGCCTCTGCCACGGCGATTTCCATCCCGGCAATATCATCCTCGCTGCGCGCGGCCCGGTCGTAATCGACTGGATGACGGCCTGCACAGGCAACCCCTGGGCCGATGTGGCCCGCACCCAGCTGCTGCTCACCTCCGGCGACATCCCCGACGACATCCCCGCACCCCTGCGCCTGCTGCTCAAGCTTGTGCGCCGCTCCTTCTTCCAGACCTACCTCAAGCGCTACCTGGCGCGCAGGCCCGACCCTCAGCGCCAGCGCCAGGCCTGGCTGCCGGTCATCGCCGCCGCGCGCCTCTCCGAAAACATCCTGCCCGAACAGGAAACTCTGCTCAAAATCGCCCAGGCAGGTCTGAACGGCCCCAGCCTCTCCAATAGATAATTTGCGGTTATTGTGACGCAAAGCGTCACAATAACCGTATTAATCTCATATTCCCCTCCCTTTGGGAGGGGTTAGGGGTGGGCTTCAAATGCCTTCACGCCTGGCGCGAATCGCGCTGCGCGGCCTGTGCCAGCACTTCCTGCACCAGCACGCGCAGGCGGTACAGCGCCGGGTGGTCCGTCGCCTGCGGGCCAACCGCCCGCACCGTCTTTTTCTGCCCATCCAGACAGGCGGTCCAGACAAATTCCATCCCATCTACCGGCCGCGGCCCGCCAATTCGATCGGGAAGCTGAAAAAAATCTACGGCTCGGATCGTGTCAATCACCTGCTGCAGCTCTTCCGGCGTCAGCTGCGCGGTTTTGCGCCAGGCCAGCGGAATCGGCCGCGTGACAAATTCACCGCCGCGAAACTCCATCTCGCTGTCAGAATATTCCTTGACCAGCCCGCTGGCATAGAAACGCAGCGCCCAGGGTTGGCGGCCCTCATGCTGGTAAACAAGCATTACCTCGTCAGCATGGCCTGTTCTCATTTGGGTTTTATCATCCATTCTGTAATACCGGTCACGGTATGCAGGGCCGACAGGAAAGTCGCGTAATGCTGCGGTTGGACCGTGCTGCCCAGTGACATGATGTTGTCGTTGTTTTCGAACACCGAACCGCCCAGGCCCACACTCTTTGAGAGCGCATCATGCGCAGTTGCGCCGCCAACATCCCCGCCTGTCCCACTGATCAACCCGCGCGTGACCGGGTTATTTTCCTTGTCCTTGACAATATTGCCGGTTTTGTCACGCTTGGGGGTCGAGGCATACTCGTCTCCCAGGCCAATCATATGACCAAACTCATGCGCCGCGATATTTTGCCCCTGGCCGGTTCCAACCACAATATCCACCCTGCGCCAGTTGCGTTCTTCATCCGCGCTGGCCGCCCCCGTGCTCATCACCGCATCAATCCGCTTTTCCGCGTTGCGCAGCTTGCTGCCCTCCACCTCGGCGCTCGACAGGAAAGCAGACACATTTTGCGCGCGCTCATCGGCCAGCTGGACGTTGCGCGCCCGCCCCGCCTCGGTCTTTTCGCCCACTGCATTGGCGTGACCGGTGATTCCGATCGGCTGCCCGGTCGTGCCGGGCGCGGCCTGGAAGCTGATGATCCACTTTCGCAGGTGTTCTTTGGCTTTGGGAGTGAGTTTTGACGAGTTATTGGGAAAGAAAACGCTTTGGGTCAGCAGGTGCGACTGCGCCGTCAACTGCCCGCTGCCCAGGTTCAAGACCTGATCATACGGGTCAATCGCAAAACCTGGCTCAACGTTCGCCCCAAACATATCCTGGTCGGGGGTCTTGTAAATTTTCGCCTTGCAGTGAACCGGTGCCGGCCCCGGCGCGGCCGCGCCCGGCGCCAGCCCAGTCGCGTTTGAGGTGTTGACCACCACCTTCACCCGCGCAAGCTGCTCATCCCAACCCAGCCGCGTGCTCTTGAACATCAGCCCGGTTCCAGCGCTGCTCCACGCGCCGGTCACGCTGCTGCGGTAGGCAGCCATCCAGCTCGTAATGGCGGGATCGGCCGGGCCAGTCCACTGCCAATCCGCGCGCACTTTGTCCAATGCTTTGGTTTTTTTCTCGCCATGCAGCGCCGCCAGGGTTTTATTGATCTGCTTGGCGTGCCGATCCATGCTGGCCTCGTTGGCGGTCACCGTGTTCCCCGAAATATTCATGCCATTCAGAAAAGACATGGCCAGGTTGAGCGTGACGGTCAGGTCCATCGAAACCGGGTCGTAACGCGCGTTAAAACCACCCATCCCGGTCGAAGGCGTGATCGGCATACCGATTGGATCGGAGGGATATGGCCCGCCCTTGCGAAACTTTTTCAAATCTTCAGGGGTCGTGTCCGGCGCGTCGCGCTGCAGCATCATGCGTTGGATGTAGCGGTTGCCCAGAGCCCTCTGGATGCCCATCAGGTTGCGCGTGCGCGCCTCGCCATCCATGCTGACCTTGAACGCATCCCCGCCCAGGCTTTGCAGGCTCTGCTCCACCGAGCTGAGCGCGGCCTCGGCCGTGCCGCCATCCTCGCGATGGCGGTCGGCAGGACCCTCCGGGCCGAACTCCGACCTGCGCTTGTTTTTTGCCGTCCTGACCATTTTCGCCATACACCGACCTGCCGTTAAATAAATACTGAACGATCCACAACTAACTATACATTACCCAGGCCCAAGATTCAAGATCGATATTGTCGGAAATTGCAGTCCGGGGTCCGGGGTCCGGGGTCCGGGGTCCGGGGTCCGGGGTCCGGGGTCCGGGGTCCGGGGTCCGGGGTCCGG
>Ga0172368_10002812_pt1 | contig 21776 bp, 20 predicted proteins | sample Lak11m_FD_114540 | JGI IMG/M metagenome (GOLD analysis project Ga0172368, IMG submission 114540) | Freshwater microbial communities from Kabuno Bay, South-Kivu, Congo - kab_022012_11m | ecosystem: Environmental > Aquatic > Freshwater > Lake | place: Democratic Republic of the Congo: South-Kivu...
AAACAAAGTGAAACGAGTTTCGGCGTGCATCCGAAGAGTTTTTATTCTTATAGCTATACAAGTCATACATAGTTAATACCTTCCTGTTAGTCTGCGACCAACAGGAATATATTTATTAGAAAACTATTAAAAATCGTTTCAGTTTTCATCTGCACATTAATGTGCAGTATTCAACTGAGGGTTTAATAATATACAGTTAATATATAAAAACAAAAAGTATAAAAAACCAGGGGATTTCAATTTATCCCCTTGTTTTTCATATACAAAGTTCATTTATGATATTATTCTTACATCAATCTGGCTCTCCTGATTATCTAAGATCTGGTGAGTAGTTGAGTTAATGTCTGTTGTTTGTGCTTTAATGATACCAATATCTGTTAACAATGTATCAATTCTTGATGATATGCTTCCTGAAAGATATTGCCAGGTTGTTGTGGTTGTATTATCTATTTCATCAAGTCTTGCAACTTGTTCATCATGCATTACAACAGCAGCTGCCTTGATGTTATATATCTCTTGGCATAAAGTACTTGAATCAGTTTGTGGGTTTGAACAAAACTGTTCAAGTAGAGCAATATTACCATCAATATTTTCAAATCTCTGGTCAATTGCTGCTCTATCTGTATCATTCATAGCATGTATTGTAAGCCATGTAGTGTCATCTTTAACACTTTGTACTTGAGTTGATAATTGATCAAGCATAGCGTTCAATTGAAGATTCAAGTCTCCTGCAACAAGTCCAATAATCATATCTGATAAAGATGCATTAACATCTGCTAAATCTGATTTAATTTCTTGTCCTGTTGTTACAACTTGTCCATTAACACTAACCTCTAAACTATCAAGTCTTGCACTTAAGAAATTATTTGAATCTAAAAACTTCTGTGCAATTAATGCATTTGTGTTATTAAATTCATTTGTAATTTGAGTAGATAAGCTTACGTTTAATGCATCCAAGATTCCTGTTAAGTTTGTATTAACATTTGTTAAGTTTGTGTTAATCTCATCACCAGTATCTTGTACCTTTGCATTCAAGCTTACATTTACATTCTCAAGTTGAGCGGAAAGCTCAGCAAACTTAGTTGTCATTTGAGTTGAAAGGTTTGTGTTTACTGTGTTTAATAGATTTGTTAAAGATGTATCAACATTTGTTAAATGAGCATTGATTGAATCTCCTGTTGCTTCCATCTTTCCATCTAAACTTAAGTTAATATCTTCTAAGTTATTTCCAAGAGTTGTAAACTCAGAACCCATTTGAGTTGATAGGTTTGTGTTTACTGTATTTAGGATACTTGTCATTGATGCATTTACATCACTTAAGTTTGTTGTAATTATTTGTCCTGTTTCAGCTACCTTAGCCATGATTGTTAAATTTACATCATTTAATTGTGCTGTTGATGCATTAAATTCACTTAGCATCTGACTAGATAAATTTGTATTAACAGAGTTTAATAAGCTTGTTAATGATATAGATGATGTATTTATGCTTGTTTGTAATTCTTGACCCGTTGTTGTGACAGTTCCAGTAATACTTACATTAACATCATTTAATTGAGTTCCAAGTGTATTTATTCCTTCATTTAATTGACTTGTTACACCTGCATTAACATCTGTTATTAAATCATTTAAATTTGTGTTCATATTTGTAATATTTGTTGTTAATATTTCATTTGTATCAGCAATCTGTGCACTTAAAGCAACATTTACTTGTCCAAGGTTAGCATCAAGTGCATCTACCTTTTCAGTAACTATTCTTACCTGCTCTAAAGCTGGATTTAAGTGGAATGATTGTGATGTTTTAATTGTTTGTGATCCCTTAACACAGGTAACTTCCTGTTCATAGGTTCCAAGTGGAGCACCAACAAGTGAATCTGTTCTATATCAGTTTCCTGGAATATTTGATAAAACCAATGGCTGATTATCAACGAATGTACTCTTATCTGGTTTTAAGATTGTTACATTACAGGAATCAACTGTATAGGGATCCCCTCTAAAATCAGCAAGTCTTACTATTGTTGAGGCAGAATCATCTCTCCAATATTCAGTGTGAGATACCCAAATGACTACTGGTTCATTAACTGTTTGCTTACCATCAGTATATGCAAATGCAAAGAATGCAATCACAACAATAACGATAGTTGAAACAATACCCCATCTAATAAGCTTCTTTTTCTTATTTGTATATTTTGGACTTAAATTTTCCATCTAATCTTCACCTTCTTTCACAATTCTTTATTTTTAATTATTTAAAATATAACTATCATCCTTTTGATTCTAATGCATTTAATTCTAGGCTAATAGCTTACTATATGTTGCCTGTAATGATTATAAACTTATTTGTTTAGAAAATTAAAGAAAATCAAGGTTTTAGATTATATTATTAACCATTAACTGTGGACAATTATCGCTAAAATCCATATTTTATTTAGTTTATCAACCATTTTTAACCTAAATAAGTTAAATTTGCTTTTTAATTAGTTTTCATATGCTTTTTAGTTAGTTTTCATATGAATTATTTATTTAAAATAAGCAGGTACTTTCTTTTTTTAATAGACTCTTCATTATAGATGAATCTGTGTGCAATAAAGCCACATCTTTCAAATGTGGATGCTACAATATCAAAAATGGATTTATCTTTTGGATAAAATTGTATTGCAAGAATTCCCTTTACACACAAAAGATCAAATACAACTTTGCCTATCTTTTTAATTATATTTTTTATTTCTATCTCTTTCCTATTTGAAATCACCCATTGAAGAGAAGAAATAGAGATAATTAAATCAAAAGATTCTTTCTTAAGAGATAGTTCATTTAGATCCAGAAACCCACCTACTTGAACATTCAATCCTTTATTTTTTGCAATTGATACCATTTCAATTGCAGGATCAATACCCAGAATATCACCATAGCCAAGATATTTAAGATAAACCATTGAAAAACCAGTCCCACATCCAATATCAAGTATTTTACTTTTTTTATGGAGGTGTATTTTAGAAAAGGATAGAAGAAGGGAGGTTAATTCCTCTTGAGTTTTTTTCATTCCAGAAGAGTGATCATATCTTTCTGCTTCTTCTTTTGTATAAAAATCATTTGGATCTTCGTATTCTTCCTCAGGAGTAATTCTTTTATTCATACATTTACTTTCCTTTTTTTTCTCTAAGGTATAAATTAAGAATTATTCCTATAGAAACTAGACAAAATAATTCAACGATTACAAAAGTTAATGAAAAACCAATTATGGATGCAAGAGCAGCCCCCACAAGTCCAGCAAGTCCAATCCCAAAACTCACAAATGTAGAATAAACAGACCATTGGAAACCTTCTCTTCTTTTATCAAGATTTCTTGTCCAAATGCTTGTCCAAACAGGAAATTCAATTCCTGATCCAATTCCAAAAATAAATTCAGCTAAATATATCCAATAAATATTGTTTGCAAAAATATAAATTATTGGTGCAATTGAAATAATTATGGTTCCAATAAGTAACCATTTCATTTTTTTCTTTTGCCTATCAACAAATCTGGAAAAGGGGAGTTGAATACTACACTTAGTTATAAGAAAGATTGCACTTGCAATGCCTGCTGAAAGAATACTTCCTCCAATCAAATTATCCTTTAGAAAGATAGCAAATATGGGTGCAATAAGCCCAAACCCGGTGCCCACAATCAAATCAATAAAAAGCAAATGCCATAGTGTTTTATTTAAAATCCTATTGAATCTTAGATTATCAAACAATTTCATAGAATCCCATTTTATTTCTTAGTGATTATTGTTTGAGTAGGGTATGCAAAATTAATTCTTTCTTTTTCAAACTGTTTCTTTATTTCAAAATTTATTTTATCCTTAATGGAAAGATACTTTCCATAGTCCATTTCCTCCACATAATAAATAATTTCTATATCCAATGAATAGTCATTGAATTTATCAAAAGTAATATACTGGGTATCTGTAACTTTTTTTGTATTTTTTAAAATATCTTTAATAATCTTTTTAGATTTTTCAAGTTTTGCTGTTGAGGTATCATAAACTAGACCTAATCTCATAACAACCCTTCTTATATTTCTAGCAGTATAATTTTCAATTGCCTGCATGGATAGTTTACTATTGGGAACAACAATAAGAGTATTATCAAAGGTTCTAATTCTTGTGGATCTAATTCCAATTTCTTCAACCGTTCCATTTACTTCAGTTGTTTTAACTAGATCTCCAACCTTAAATGGTTTTTCTGAAAATATCATAATTCCTGAAATAAAATTTTCAAGCATATCCTTTGCAGCAAAAGCAATTGCAATACCCCCAATCCCTAGTCCTGCAATTAGAACACTTATATTATATCCAAAGTTAGCTAGAATTATTAGGATTGCAAATATAAAAATAACTATTTTTGTTAAAGTTTTTAATAGTGGTATGATCTGATCATCATACTTGCTATCTGTTTTTGAAGCATACACTTCAATATATTCTCTAATTAATCCCAATATGAATTTAATTATAAATAAGGATATACCCAAAACATAAATCACAAAAGATGCTTTTGTTACTATATTTCCTAATCCATCAGATACAACCAAATAATTAAATCCAATATTAAAGAAAATAGTTACTATAATTAATTGAAACGGTCTCGGTCTCTCCAAAATAGAGACAACTATATCATCTAATTTATTTTTTGTTTTTTTAGCAAGATGTAACAAGATATATTTGGTTACCCAAACCATGACTTTGGTTAAGATAAAACCAATAAGTATCATTAAAATGAACAAAATATATTGTTTTAATGTGTTCCCAAAAATTGGAGAACCTAATGTAATTAATCCAGTAACAAGAGTATTCATAATCATCATCCAAAAATCAAAAATATAAGTGCTATAAATTAATTTATAAATAATTTGATATATTATATATTATATATTCCAAAAAATATTTAAAGTCTTCTTTTAAAAATAATAAAATGATAGTGATATAATATGCCCTCTCAAAACGTTGTTGAACTTAAAGATGTGTATAAAATCTATAAAATGGGAATCAATCAGGTTCATGCTCTTGATGGAGTGTCTCTTACAATTAAAAAAGGAGAGTTTGTTTCTATTATGGGTGCATCTGGTTCTGGGAAATCAACAATGATGCACATAATAGGTGCTCTAGACCTTCCAACAAAGGGGGAGGTACTAATTAATAATAAGAAGCTATCTAGCTTATCAGAAGATGAGCTTGCAAAAATAAGAGGGAAATCAATAGGATTTGTTTTCCAGGAGTTCAATCTAATTCCAACCCTTACTGCTCTTGAGAACGTTATTCTTCCTATTCTTTTCCAGGATGAGGATGATGATCATATTAATAGATGTAAAGCATTGCTTGGGCTTGTTGGGTTACAAGAAAGATTAGATCATAGACCAAACGAGTTATCTGGTGGTCAACAGCAAAGGGTTGCAATTGCAAGAGCACTTGCAAACAATCCAGAAATTATTCTTGCGGATGAACCAACTGGTGCTCTTGATTCAAAATCAAGCCTAGAAATAATTGAACTTCTTAAAAAGTTAAACAAAGATAGGAACACAATTATTATCATTACCCATGATAAGAACATTGCTCAACATGCAAGAAGAAACATATTTTTAAAAGATGGAAAAATAATTAGTGACTCAGTAAATAAAACAGGACACAAAACATGAAAAACATATTTTTATTTGTTGTTCAAAATCTAAGACGCAGAAAGCTTAGAAGTTGGTTAACCATAATTGGAATAATTGTTGGTGTTCTTGCAATTGTTTCATTGATGTCCCTATCTCAAGGATTAAAGGACTCAATTACAAATGAATTTGATAAACTTGGAGCACAAAAAATAACAATCAATTCAAAGTTAAATGCACTTGGTGCAGAAACAAACAAGGGCTTAACAACAGATGATATTAGAGAAATTAAAAAACTTGGGGATGTTCAGGACGTGGTAGGTAAAATAAATTCAGGACTACTAATTAAATACAATGGAGAAAGCAAATTTCTAACAGTAACCGGCTATGATGTTACTCAAATGAGTGAAATATTCAAACAGGACAATGTTGAATTACTTAAAGGAAGACTTCCAGCTTCTCAAAAAGCAAAAGAAATAATTGTTGGCTATGGACTCTATAATGTTGATACAACAAGTGGAGTTCCTTCCTCTCCATTGGGTTTTGAAAGCAGTTCCTTTAAGAAAAAAATTAATCTTGGATCAGAGGTAGAGATAAACAATGAAAATTACAAGGTTGTTGGTATTCTTAAAGACACAGGAAACGCACAAACCAATAGAAATTGCTATATTCCAATTGAAACATTAAGAAAAATAACAGGAGCAAAAGAAACAAGTGTAGATTCAATCTATGCTATTGTAAAGGATGGAAGGAATGTTGAAATTGTTGGAGATAAAATTAAGGACAGACTTGAAAAATTCAGAGGAGAAGTTGATTTTGATGTAACAACCCCATCAAAAGCAAGCAAGGATAGAGAAGACATGCTAAATATTGTTTCAATCGTGGTTATTGGTATTGCTTCTATTTCTTTACTAGTTGGAGGAATAGGAATAATGAATTCAATGTACACTTCTGTTCTAGAAAGAAGAAAGGAAATAGGTGTTCTTAAAGCAATTGGAGCAAGAAAGCAAGACATATTAAATATATTCCTTCTTGAATCAGGATTAATTGGACTAATTGGAGGAATTCTTGGAACAATAGGCGGGTTCCTGCTTACTTATGGAGTTAATTTTATTGGGAATCAACTTGGAACACCGCTTGCTATTGCATTTAACTTCAATATTGTTTTAATTGCATTAGGTTTTTCATTTTGTTTAGGTTTACTTTCTGGGTTTTTACCTGCCTACAGGGCATCAAAGCAGGAAGCTGTTGATGCTCTTCATGAAGAATAATATTTAGTTAAATAAAATTAAAAAGAGAAAATAAAGGTGAAATAAATTATGAACAAAAAAATAGGAATAGGCATAGTGCTTCTTGCATTTATGCTTTTAATAACACCACACATTTTTGCAGCAGGGAGTACCCCAACTGATACTTCAAACATTGATGCAAAAACATACAACTATAGTCCAAGTCCAGTTATTTCTGGAGAGGAATTTGAGCTTTGGATTCAATTAACAAATAACAGTAACTATGTTGCAAACAATATAAGCTATGAATTAAAATCTAAATATCCATTTACTGTAATTGATTTTAATTCAACAGGAATGGTTCCTGTTCTTGCACCACATGCAACAACAATCATTAAATACAAACTAAGAACAGATGTTCAAACAACGAGCGGCACCTATGAATTAGATTTCGTTGCAAAAAGAGGAGATAGTACAATTGCAAATATTTTTACCTATGAAATTGATGTTTCTGGATCATCTTCAATTGTGGATATCATATCATCAAACGTTGAACAGGCAACTGTTGGGGGGACATCAAATATAAATCTAATTGTTAAAAATATTGGGAAAAAAAGTGCCCAGGACATATTTATAACTCTAAATGATTCTACAGATGATGTTGTAAAAATATTAAATCTAAAAACACAATATCTTGATGAATTAAATATAGATTCAACAAATACATTTCATTTTGAAGCAACCGTTTCAAAGGATGCAACCAGAAAGAATTACACACTCCCAATTACAATCACATTCAAGGATTCGGATGGAAACTATAGTTTATCAAGAAATATTGGTTTAGAAATTAAAGATGAACCAAATATGGTTATTAACATACTTTCCATTGGATCTTTGGAGAATAACACTTTGTATTCAACTTCTGATCAGACCCTCTCTTTAGAAATTTATAATACAGGTAACATTGATTCAGAGTCTGTATATGTTGAAGTGCAAACTCCAATCTCTGATAACATAAGTAACTATTTTGTTGGTTCCATTGAAAAGAATAACTATGATAGTGTGGATCTTAAGTTTAAAACACTTAAACTTGAAAAAGGAGAATATCCATTAACAATCATCGTACACTATAAAGATAGTAGTCTAAGGGAACAAACAATATCCAAAACAATTAACGTAAATATAATTGAATCAAACACAGGAGCTAGTAGTGTTGGAAAAATAATAACAACAATCCTAACAATACTTGGAATTATTGTTGGTATTGCTCTATTAATTCTTATAGTAAAATGGTTAATAAGAGTAGTAATAAAGCCAGCCTATTGTAGTTTGTTTGGAATCATTAGAAAGAAAAAGAAGTAAATATTACTTCTTTCATCTTTATTTTCTCTTCTAAAAATATTTTTAAAAAAAATTAACATGAATTTAAAAAAATACAAATCATTAACAAAACTTACTTTAAAGAACATTGTAAGAAGAAGACTTAGATCTAGTCTTACTATTTTATCAGTCATGATTGGAATAGGAGCAGTTATTGCTCTTGTTCTATTAAGCAATGGCTTGTTTAATGCTATTGAAGGTCAATTTAATCTAATGGGAACAAACACGGTCATGGTTATTCCTATTAATTTTGGGGGAGGAGGAATGAGCGGGCCAATGGGGGACTCTCAAAGGCTTGGAGAAGATATTAAACTCACTCTCACTGATGCAAAGAACATAGAAAAGGTTTCTGGAGTAGCAGAAGTTATTCCTTTTTCATTTAAAATGACTAAGCTTGAATTTGCACGTGAGGAACAATATAAAACAGTTTATATAGTTAAGGAAGAGCAAGCAGACACCACAATTAAAATAATGAGTATGAAGCTTCGTAGTGGTACTGGACTAACTGGGAAAGAAGGAAGAAAAATAATAATTGGGGCTATGGTTGCTGATGATCTATTCAAAAAGAAAGTCAAGGTAGGTGACCTAATCAAAGTAGATAATCTTGATTTTAAGGTTGTTGGAATAATGGATTACATAGGAAATGAACAGGATGATAGTTCCATATATATGACCAGAGAATTTGCGGATGAAGTGTATGGATTAGGAGAGCAGGTTGATGAGATATTTATTAAAACAAATCCAAAGGATGATGTTCTTCTAATTAGGGACAAGATTGTTAAAAAACTTGAAAAAACACATGATAAGAATAGCTTTATTGTAATAACTGCAACCCAAATTCTAGATATTATTAAAAGCATTCTTAATGTTTTAAAGATTATATTAACTGCAATTGCTGGAATATCAATTGTTGTTGGAGCAATTGGGATTATGAATTCAATATACACTTCTGTTCTTGAAAGAACAAAAGAGATTGGGGTTTTAAAAGCAATTGGAGCTCATCCAAAGGACATTAATTTCATATTTATTTCTGAATCAATAATTCTTTCATTAATTGGTGGTGTTCTTGGAATATTATTTGGAATTGGAATTGCAAAGGCTGTTGAGTTATATGCAATCTCTCAAAATTTTACAATGTTATCAATTAGTGTGACAGGCAGTGTTATTCTTCTTGGGCTTGGGCTTGCATTAATTACTGGTATCTTGTCAGGCGTTCTTCCAGCAAGAAGAGCAGAACACATGAACACGGTTGATGCACTGAGGAATAAGATGTAATTTCATTTAATTAACTTATATACATTAATTTTTCTTAATTCTTTTAAGCTTTTTCCTTTAACTGTTGCTTTCAAAGATTTTTTTATTTTATTTCCACTTTTTTTTGGAACTTTCGAGAATGCAATTTCTTCAGGAAGCACTCCTGCTTTTAATGCACTATTAATATACATTCTAAGTTGCCTCTTGTATTCTGTTCTATACATTTTTTCAGGTAAAGATCCATTAAAATCACGTGGCAATAAATAAATAAACTTAAATTTATTCTTATGTGCATAGTTTCTTAAGAACCTAATAACCAGGTTTCTCCAAGATACGCCTAGATCTTTATTTAATTTATTTATTGTTTCTAAGGTATTAATATTTGGTTCTGGGCCTTGAAGATGATTCATAATTAGTTGAGGTAATCCTTTTTTATTTTTTGATATAACAAAACCAATTGTTCCAATAATCTTATTTTCTTTAGAATAAATTTTAAATTCAATTACATTTTCAACATGCTTAGGAAATCCATATTCTGTTTTAATAATATAATCCCCTAATTTTATTGATTCAAGATTTTTATTGTTTTTCATAAACTCTATTGATGGTTTTAATCTATCTAGAATCTCAGTTATATTTAGTTTATTACTTGAACCCAATCTTTTTTTTACAATATTACCATAACTTCCAATTGAAGAGATTAACCATTTAGTTAATTCTGGATTTTTTGTTATTTCTTTTAATTTTTGTATATCAGAAGAACTAAATACAGACCCATATTTATTGTATACTTCATCTAATTTAGTATCTAAATCGCTTACCATAGGCACACCCTATGAAAAGATAAGAACCCAATTATTTATAAAGATTTCTTATATATATTATATTATAAAAAACACTTTTTCTTTATAGAGTATTTCTTTTTTAAAAGAAAATCTAAGAATAGTTTGTCAACTGGACGAGCAGTTGTGTGCCTCTATAGCTCAGTGGTAGAGCGTCAGTCTTGTAAACTGAAAGTCGGGGGTTCAAATCCCTCTAGAGGCTTACCTTTTTCTCTTTTATAGAAGTATACTCTTATATTTCTTATTACCTATATTTAATTATGGCAGATATATCTTATAATAAAATTAATATAAAAAATAAAAGAGAATTAACTTCTAAAGTATTACATGATATGTATTCAATTGATGGAGTGTTTGGAAAACAAAATATAGATGTTGAAACCATAGGGCATGATAAAAAATATAGAAAAGAACTTGAACAAGCATATCAAAGAATAATCAAAGAACGCTTAAATAAAGGAAACTATGTGTTCTATTTTATGTACAATAAAACTAAGCTTTTTGGATTTGCATACGGAGAATTTACTGCAAAAAATAAATTCTTCCTTGATTGCATATCTATTGATTCTAACCAGAAAATGAAAGGAAATGGAACCAAACTTCTTGCAAGGGTTGTAGCTGACCTAAGAGTAAATCACAATATTAATGAAATTACAATGCTTCCAAGAGCAGGAACAAAAGAGATAAACAAAAAAGTAACTGGAAATAGATCAATAAAATTTAAAATAAATGAAGAACCAAAAGAAATATTAAGAAGATTCAATTCAAATTTTAAATATGATCTAAAAATAATACCAGAAAAGAAGGATCGTTCCTATATAGAAAAAATCCTAATTAAAAAAAATATTAAAAGATTATAAGTCCTATATGTGAATCAAATTATGAGAATGTGGATGGCACCCCCTTGTAAAATGTGTGATAAGCACCTTCTAGGAGAACATGTTGAAATACACATGTTTATTGGCTCTCTTAAGAAAAAGATTTCAATTAATGGATATATTGAAAATGATCTACTGGAACCAAAAAGCATATATTTAAGACATAATGAAATTGTTTTAGAAATGAAAAAAAGAGGATTTAATCATAGAAGCCCTCTTCCAAAAATAAATCTTTCTTCCTGTCTTTCAAAAGATCATTTAAATCATAAAATTAATAAAAAAAGAAGTTATTCTATTCTACTTAAGAGATGTAAAAGATGTAGGAAACTTAAATCATAAAACCATACATTTAAATTCATATTTATCTTCTGAATATAATATATACTTAAAATATTGATTAACCATGGTTGATAAGAAAGACACAAACATTATTTGCTATATTACTAAGAAAACAATTAAACCAATAGATGCTATTCCCTATGAACTCATTAATCCAAAGATAATTGAACTAATTAAAAAAAAATATCCAGAATATAATAACACACATTATATTTCAAGAGAAGAATATAAAAAATATAGATACGAATACCTAGAAACACTTCTAAAGAAAGAAAAGGGAGAACTTTCAAAGATTGATAAGCAAGTTGTTAAAAGCATGATTGAGCAAGAATCACTTGTTAAGGAACTAAGTGTTGATGAAGTTGGATTAACTAGAGGACAAAGAATAGCTGACAAGGTTGCTGAGTTTGGTGGTTCCTGGGGGTTTATTATTTCTTTTTTTATTGTTTTATTTATCTGGATAATAATCAATACAACATTAATGATGACTAGACCCTATGATCCCTATCCTTTTATTCTTTTAAATCTAATCCTATCTTGTCTTGCTGCTATTCAAGCACCCATAATTATGATGAGTCAGAACAGAAAAGAGCAAAAGGATAGATTAAGATCTGAAAATGATTATAAGATAAATCTTAAGGCTGAGCTAGAGATTAGGCATATACATGAAAAGCTTGATCATCTAACAAGAGATCAATGGCAAAGATTACTTGAGATACAAAAGCTCCAACTTGATATAATTGAAGACACGAGAAAGAAAAAATAAATCACCAATTTCTCAGCATCATACTTACCCATTCATTTGTCATCTTTACTCTATCATTTTGAGAATATTTAATATAATCTCTTACTTTATAATTATAAAGCATAGTTCTTATTTTCGCTAAAGTATATTCTTTCTTGAGATCAGCAATGCTTACCATCAAAGGATAGGCTTTATTAAACCCATATTTATCCACAAATTTCTTTGCACCAAAAAATTTAACTAACACATCAACTGGATAAACTGTTTCAAGCTCATCAAAGGTATATATTTCTGCTAGACCTTTTAGTGAAAAGTTTTGTACCATATGTTTGAGATCACAGCAGGCTCTTATATCCTTTGGCTTATATCCCAGTTTAATCAATTCTGGTATTGTAAACTTATACTCCAAAGCAGCAAGGGATTTAATAGATACTCCAAGAGCACGAAGAGTTTTAGCATTAAGATTTAATTTTAACATCTCTGGTATACGTTTAGGATTTCTTTCTAATTTTAGGATGTCTGTTATTGCTCTCTGAAAAAGTTCTGTGTGTTTTTCTCTATAATATCCTGGTTTTGATAGGGTGGTTTCCTTTACTAACTTGTTATAGGTATTATAATCTTTCATTCTTTTACTATGTAAATCCTTTTTACTACTAATTGGGATACTTGATAGTTTCCTTACCATATCATCCACCTCTTTTAGATACATAATTTATTAAAATTAACAAATATATATAATACTAATGGGTTTAAAAATATAGCTACAAATAAACAGGGCATTTAGCTTGTTCTTAAAAAAAGAGTAATTAGATGAAGCTTTTTTAAAATTAAAGGAAAGAATCATCTAAAATATTCGTAAGTTATTAATAATAGAGATTTTAAACTACATTTACGTTTGTTGCTTTTGCTCCTCTATCATCTGTTACAACTTCAAATGTTACTTTTGCTCCATCTCTTACAGAACCCTTTTGTACAATTCCTGTTTCATGAACAAAGTAGTCTTTACCGTCTTCTCCTGTTATGAAACCAAATCTCTTCTTGAAGTTATAAAACTTTACTGTTCCTTCCATTCTAAAATCACTTTTTTATATTCGATGTTCAGTCTTTGCTGATATTTATTTGATATTATATAAAAAAAGTATTTTCATACTCTCTTCTTTTATATTTAACCAAATATATATAATATAGGCAAGATAAGTATATAAACGTATTTATAGAGGCAAATTTACATTAAATATCAAAGAAATCAGTTGTAATATTATCAGATAAGCTAGATAACTGACTTACTATGTATTTTGCTTGAACAAGATTAATATTTAGATCTTTTGAGAGTTCATCTGCATCTAAATTCAACATGTTTGATATGCATTTATATTTTTTTATTAGATCTTCAATTAACTTAGGAGATAATCTTGGAATCTTTGATAATATTCTATACCCTCTAGGATAGTGATAATCAAGTGATGGAACAGTGGTACTTGATCCTAAAGACACAAATTCTGATAGCTTATCTGTATCAGATATCATTCGCAGGCCCATCTTCTTTAAGTTCTCAACTAGCATTAATGCTTCTTGCTTACTCATTTCCTTACTTGAGTAGTCTAAAATAAGCATAGCTAAGGTTTCTTCTATTCCATAATTGATTTCATAAAGGCTTTGCATGATGTCTGTTCCTTGTTCTCCAAGCTCGATAACAAGCATATCAAGTTCACTTGAATGCTTAAAGAAATAAAGTAGTTTTTGAATAATTGAAAGTGCGTCTTCACATACAGTCGAAAGACTATTAATTTCATTATGTATTAAATAATTAAGATCTGAATCTATTCTTAATCTATAATCCTTTAAGTTATTTAGACTATTATTTGATTTAACAAGCAATAATCTTAGATCTTGAAGAACATATTTTTGGTCTCTATAAAACAAAGAAATAATACTTCTACGATGTGAGATTGCAATAACTGGAAGTCCAGTTTGCCTTGCAGTTTGTTCTGCACTACGATGCCTTATTCCTGTTTCAGAGGAAGGTATTTCTTTGTTTGGCATAAGATGAGTATTTGCAGAAACAATTTTTTTTAAATCGTTTGAAACAACTATTGCTCCATCCATTTTTGCAAGCTCAAACAATCTTGATGAACCATAAGGTACATCAAGGTTAATTCCACCTTGAAGAAGGGATTTAAGTTCATCATTTACTCCAAGAACAATTAAGGCTCCTAGATTACCATTTAAGATTTCATCAAGTCCTTTTCTAAGCTCTGTTCCTGGAGTTACAAGAGGTAATATTTTTGTAATGTCTACAACTTCGCCTTTTTTAATATCAGAAATAATAGTATCAGACCACGATTCGTTTTTATATATCTTTCTTCTAATTTTTGTTGGCATAAATTGTTTTCACTCTTAAAATTTGATAGGCAGACAATAAAATATAATTAGGTATATATAGATAAGCCGTTTTATTTAAAAATATAATGATTACAGAAATTGAATAATATAGAAACCATAACAATTACTTTTCAAACCAATAAGGAGTTTTCTTGTCCCAACCCAGAATATTTCTTATTTTTTTTGCACCATCTGGTTCTTTTAACAACCTTTGATAGAATTCCATAGAATGAATAATTTGAGAATCTAAAAAATCAGAATGTTGTTTCTTCCATTCTTCATAAGGATGAGTTTTAACAAATTCAACCCATTTATCAATAAATTCTAAATGTGATTTGTCTCTTTTTGTAAAATAAATTGTGGTTTCAATATTTTTTTTTAATTTACCTTTTTCTTCTATTTTATTATATAGATATTTATCTATCATTTTTTTAATTAATTCAATTTCTGCAGAATCAATAATATCTGCGTATAGTTTTCTAAGATGATATGCATCTTCATAATCTTTTCCTCCACAAAGATAATGTTCTTTATATGCAATAGTTGATTCAATGGTTGCATAATAAATATCAAGTCCTGTTAATGGAAGTTTAATTCTTTTTGATAATGTGTATTCATCGATTTTATTTTTAGGAAACTTAAATTCAATATTTGGAATTAATGTATCTTTATATGCAAATCTAATTATCTCTTTATGTAATAAATAATTATTATATACTTCGTTTACATCATCTGATTGAATACATTCAAAATTTGAATCATATAAATCTTTGAAAAAACTATTAAAAGTAGTAAAAGACATTTCTTCAACAATAAGATCAATATCTTCTGTTCCTCTTGATCTTGCATTTGAAATTGCAACAAAACCAGAAACTACAACATATTTTGAATACTTTTCTAATATGCTTGTAAATTCAATAATAAATTTATCTAAAATTTTCCTATCAGATATTAGATCAATCATATTTAATCTCCAAATATACTATAGTTTTATGGATATATATCTCTTTCGGGAGGGTACGTGGCCAAGCATAATTATATTTTAAATATTCTTTTTTCTATATCTTCTTTTGAGGGTAAATATTTCATAAGATTCTTTGGTAAATTTGAAGTAATCCTATAGATTGATATCCCTATTGGTTTGATTACATCTTTTAATGCATAGTCAACTGTTGTTCTGTTTTTTTCCTTACAGATAATTATCCCAATGGATGGATTCTCATTTTCAAGCTTTACTAAATCATCAAGTGCAGATAAATAAAACTGCATCTTGCCTGCATATTCTGGTTTAAATTTACCGATTTTTAATTCAAGAGCCATTAAACATCTTAACTTACGATGATATAAAACTAAATCTATAAAATATTCTTCATTATCAACTTCTAAACGATATTGACTTCCAATAAAACAAAAATATCCACCCATTTCATTTAAAAATTCTTTTATGTTTTTAATTAAAGAATTTTCGAGTTCCTTTTCAGAATGTTCATCATCTAATTCAAGAAAATCAAAAGTATATTCATCTTTTACTGCAAGCTTTGCTTGATCTTTATATTTTTCAGGAATTGCTTTATCAAAATTAGTTTGATTTAAAAGAAATTTTTCATAAGACTTATTTTCAATTTGGTTAATTAATATGTTTTTAGTCCATCCATACTTTGAAGTAACTTTAATATAAAATTCCTTTTCAAGATCATCTTTACACTTACTAAATATAACTACATTTTTAGCCCAACTAATTTCTCCAACCATTGGTTGGAGTTTTGTATTTTTGGAATAAGTCTCATAAAATTGTTTCATATACCATAAATTTTGTTGTGAAAATCCTCTTACCCCAGGAAATTCATTTTGTAAATCTTTTGCTAGGTTTTCAACAACTGATTTACCCCATTTAAGTTCTTTTTGTTTTTCAACTATTCTTTTTCCAATATCCCAATAAAGGTTAATTAACTCTTTATTTACTGCTTTTAATGCAGTATATTGAGAAGCAATTATTCTTTGCTTAATATCATTCAAAAACAAAATATATTCTTTATTAATAATACTTTTATTATTATTCATACACAAGTCACCATATATACTATAAGATTAATAGTGTATATCCTTTGTGGAGGGGGGTACGTGACCAAACAAAATCTATCTATACAGAGCTAGACTTACGCCTCAGAGATAATTTAGAAAAAATAGAAAAGAAAAAAGAAGATTAAAATTATCTTCTTTTATAACCTATGATGTTTCTTTTTCTTACTTATAAACATAGCAATTAGAACAACTAATAAGATAGCAAGAACTATTACAACTACATATACCCATGTATAATTTTTAGAATCGGGTGTTGCATCTGTATATGGTGTTGTATCGGGTGTTGTTACAATAGTACCTGCTGAAAAATAGCTATTATCCCTTAGTGTCTGTATATTTTTATTAACCATGTAAACAATTTCTTTTGTTGTTCCTTTTGCAAGGTTATTAAAAGTAAATAAGACTACAGGATCTGCATTTAATATCTGTGTTGGAGAGATATTAAATGTAAGTTCAGCTATATCTGCAGCTATTGTTTTTGGAATTTCTTCAATATATGTAACTTGCCCAAGATCATCTAAAGCAGTTATAGTTATTGTGATTCTACTAACTATTCTTGTAACTCCACTAACATCTTTAATTTCATAAGATTGTAAATTAGTTGTAACCTGAACATTCTCATTTGCGTGATTTGCAAGTAAGTTATTTACTAAATTTTGATTTTCTCTACTAAGGTTTCCTATCATTGTACCTATTTCTTCTGAAGTTAATATATTTGTTTCTGAATACAATGAATTAACTATTAAATTTGCCTCTATTACTCCTGATCCAAAAAGAGTATTTAAATCAGCTTGTGATAATACTTCTTCTCTTTCAGTACCAGTTACTAAGCTTGGAATTACTGGAGGTAAATTGGTTCCTGTATTTGTGTCTGTTCCTGTACCTGTTCCTGTTGTGTTTGTATCATCCTCTGTATTTGTATCATGTACTGTACTTGTTCCACCAGATCCACCATTATTTGAACTTCCTCCACCAGATGATCTAGTATCGATTGTATAGTTTGGTGAATTTGAATCATTTATTGGTGCATTACCAGAAGCGTCTGTCCAGGTTACTGCAACAGTTATGATATTAACTGTATCTAATATACCATTAGTTGGAGTAAATACTGCAGTTTGAACTAGTGGATTATCTGAATTAATATTCCCAAGCGTTCCATTTTGTACGGTTATATCATCAGTTTTAGTAAATCCAGTTGGAGCTTCAGAGAATGTAAATGTCACAGTTGCTGTATTTCCTAGAATAAATGATGTAGTATCCATTGTTATAGTTAATGTTGGTTCTTTTGTATCAATTACATAATTTAATGAATTTGAATCGGATGCAGGGGCATTACCTGCTGTATCGGTCCAACCGTTACCTACAGTAATTACATTAATTGCATCTTCTAAATCATCTGTTGGGGTAAATGTTGCAGTTTGAACTATTGGATTATCTGAATTAATATCTCCAAGTGTTCCATTCTGCACATTTACATCATCAGCTTTTACAAACCCAGTTGGAGCTTCAGAGAATGTAAATGTAACAGTTGATGTATCTCCTACCTTTAATGCATAATCGCTCATGGTTATTGCAACTGTTGGTCTTGTTGCATCAATTGTTTTATTAACATCAGTACTGTTTACATCAATACTTATATTTCCAACAGCATCAGTTGCTGTAACACCTATTAATTGAATTGGAGTATTTGTGTCTTGCCCAGCCACTATAGTATATACTGCCGTATATGTATCCCCACTATCTGATGTACTCCAATTAAGATCTCCACCATTGTAGGTTATAGGAAGGATTGTTAAATTTGTGTCCATTACATTAATATCTACTGTAAATGTAATTGTATTTCCTATCTTTAATACCCCTGATGAATTTGCATCTGATATTACTGAATTAATTATTGGTGCAGTTGTATCAATTAATATTACTTTGCTTGCTCCAAGTGAACCAGATGCTCCTGGTGTTGCTAGTGTTAAATTAGCATCATTACCAGCAACATCTTTTATTGTTCCAGAGTTAAACTCTAATGCATCAGTTCCATTATAATCTAAATCAGAAGAAGTATCTCCTGCTTGTACAGTGTATGTGAACGTCAATGTGCTTGTTGCATTACCATCAACATAAATTGCATTTCTATCTGTGGTTCCAGTTTCAAGGAATAATAATGGAGTGCCTGTAACATGTACTGCTTGACTAAATTCAACAGTTATATTAATGTCAGCTCCTGCTTTATACGTGCCATTTGCTTTTGTTGAGGTTACATTTGAAACAGTTGGAGCAGTGGTATCAATTACTATTGCTTTATTTGTCCCTAATGAGCCTATTGCTCCTGGTAAAAACAATGCTAAATTTGCATCATTCAATAAAACATCGGTAATCGTACCTCCATTTAAAATTAATGCATCAGTTCCATTATAATCTAAATCAGAAGAAATATCTCCTGTTTCTACAGTATATGTGAACGTCAATGTGCTTGTTGCATTACCATCAACATAAATTGCATTTCTATCTGTGGTTCCTGTTTCAAGGAATAATAATGGAGTACCTGTTACATAAACAGGCTCACTAAATTCAATTGCTATATTAATGTCGACTCCTGCTTTATAACTTCCATCTGTTTTTGTAGACGTTACATTTGAAACAGTAGGAGAAGTATCATCCCACATTAAAGTAAATGAATCATTTGTGTCTTGGTCTGCATAATCTGTTGCAGTTAAGGTAATTATATAGGTCCCATCAAGATTTGCGGTGATGTTGAAGCACTAAATGTTATCTCTCCACCAACTACGTTTGTATCATAACTCCAAAGGTATGTTTCAATTCCGGACGTAGTATCAGAAGTAGTTGCATTCTTTAGGAATAATTCTTTTGAATTAACATCTGCGCCAACATTTACTGTTGGAGCAACAGTATCTAAACGATTAATTAGTCCTGAAGAAATATATGCATTGTTATCTGCATTATCTTGTGTTCTAAAACAGATATATTTGTTATAATATGTTTCTTGATTATTTGCATCAACAGTTGTACCAACCGTTCCTGAATTTAATAATGCATCTTTTGTACCATTACATGTTGCATTATCGCTAATTATCCATTTTGTGTTATTGATTCCAATACCATCACTTGGACTTGCAGTAATTGTATCACTTATAACCCATGTTGCTGAGTTATTATCTGTAATTGTTATTGTTGGAACTATTGTATCAATATTAAATTTATTTGTCTTTGTGTCAGGGAGCATTTGATTATTTGTGTAAATATCTTTTGCATATGTTACTCTTATATCTATAAGATCAACTTCAACATTTGCATCAGTTACATCACAAGTATATATAAAAGAAGTTGTGCTTGCCCAAGAACCAGCACAATCTAATGATGAAGCAACTTTTGCTTCATCTTCACTAGATGAAACGAAATCTATAACAGGATATACTGCAATATTCATTGCTTCATTAAAGACTATTGTTGCATAGAAAGTCCCAGTTCCTGCATTGTCTTTTCCAACCCACTCATCATTAACTGTTACTGATGAAATTAATGGTTTTGTTGTATCTTGAGTGTAACTAATATCATTATCATTATCTTCTGCTTCATTTGCATAACTTGCAGCTAAATTACTAACTGCGCCTGCATCTAAATCAATTTCTAAGTTTCCTGTACCGTAAGCATTTGCGAGTTGCTTAATTGCAATTCTTTGTGCTTCAGTTGTTGTTATAGTTAATGTTGTGCTGTCACTATCTGTTACTGCTGCACCTGTCAAAGTAACTCCATCTGAACTTGAACCACTTTGTCTAATATGAATCATAGAAAGATCAGTTAAACTTGCATCAATTGTATCATCAAAAGCAATTGTTAAAACTCTGCTTCCTTCATTTGCATTATATGTTCCTGATGATGCATATGGAGGAGTAATTGTATAATTTGAAGAATCATATGTACTTAATGGAGAATTATCTGCTTTATCTGTATAACCAGTACCAATTGTAATTGCATTATCTTCATCATGTACTGATCTTGCAGTAAGTGTTGCAGTATAATATGAATCACTTACTTTTGTCCAATTACTTATAATTAAATTCGGATGAGCAGTTACATCACTTGAATCAAAACCAGTTATATCCTCCTTAAATGTAAGATTTAATGCAGTTGATTGTCCTGGCTTAAGCGAATAATTGCCCATAGCCAATGTAATTAATGTTGGAGGCGTATTATCTATAGTAAAAGTTTGTGCAGAATCTTCAGTTGCTCCATTCTTTCCTGCAATATCTGTATACAGTGCTCCATTTATGCGTATTGTTTGTCCAGTGTAATTTCCAGCACTATTAATAGTCATTGTTAATGTACACTGAGTTGTATTAGAACAAGGAGATTCAGAAGGTAAATCAGAAAATGTTGCTAAAAGATTTGCTGAAAAATCATCATCACTTACATTCAAAATAGTTTCATTAAAATTTACAGTAACCGTTGTTGATTGTCCATTCTTTAAATAATCATCTGTAAAAGAAACACTAGTTATATAGGGGGTCTGAGTATCAACACCAGGAGTCCCATTAGAAGAAACAGTAACTGTGGTACAACCAACAGTCATCCCTTCATTATCACAACATTCAGATGTAAATGGTATTGCATTAAGAACTCTATTTGTATGACCGCTTCCAACAGTATAAAGATTACATACATCGCCTCCACACGAATATGCTGCAGAACTAGTAATTCCATTTATTGGACTGGTTCTACAATAAGCAGCACCATCTGGATCTATCCTTACTTCTGTAGACCCACCAACATCTAAATATGTACCTGTATTTGTAAAGGTGACACTGGTTATTGATGCTGCAAAAACACTACTCATAAAAAATATTAAAAAAATTCCTAAAAAAAGTGTATGTATTAATTTATTCATCTATTTATTCCCCCAGTTTATAAAATATAAAATCAAACCAAAGTTTAATCTTATTTAATGCTTATTTATAATTTATATAAATATAGAATACTATATATATACATATTCAATTTATA
>Ga0172368_10002813_pt1 | contig 21768 bp, 16 predicted proteins | sample Lak11m_FD_114540 | JGI IMG/M metagenome (GOLD analysis project Ga0172368, IMG submission 114540) | Freshwater microbial communities from Kabuno Bay, South-Kivu, Congo - kab_022012_11m | ecosystem: Environmental > Aquatic > Freshwater > Lake | place: Democratic Republic of the Congo: South-Kivu...
CGGCCTGGAGAAGGTCATTGCGCGCCGGGTGGGCCGCAAGACGGTGGGCTTCAAAAACATCGAAGAAAGCAAAGAGGTTGTTCTGCGTTCCGGGCCGCAGCATCGCGACATTACGCTGCTTGATCAGGTTCAGCCGGAGGATTTGATCCGGTTTGGCTTCATCCCGGAGTTCATTGGCCGGTTGCCGGTCTGCGGTGTTCTCGAAGACCTGGACCGGTCCGCCCTGATCCAGATCCTGACCAAGCCGAAGAATTCGGTCGTCAGGCAGTATCAGAAGCTGTTCGAGTTCGAGAATGTTAAACTGAAGTTCAGCGACGACGCGCTGGATGCCATTGCCGAGCAGGCGCTTCAAAGGAAGATCGGGGCCAGGGGCCTCCGCATGATCCTCGAAGAGCTGATGCTGGACCTGATGTACTACATGCCCTCGTACAAGAAGGTGCGCGAGTTTGTGGTCACCAAGGAAATGGTATTGTCCAAGAAGATCAACTGGGCGTTACTGGAGAAGGCGGGCTAGGCGGGGCAGGGCGGCAAGATGCCGCCGGGCGCTGATTGTTTCCGGCCGGTTCACATTGCGGGCGCGCGCCCGGAGCCAGCATTTCGCTCCCTGACGACGCCGGGAGTTAAAAAAGAGAAAAAAGAGGATGAGCAACCCCAAGGAAAAGCCGGAGACCCGGCGCTTGCCGATGATGCCGATACGGGATGTCGTCATCTTCCCGTTCATGATGACCCCGTTCGTGGTGGGGCGCGAATCGAGTGTGCGTGCGCTGGAAGACGCCCAATCCGGGGAGAAGCGCATTTTCCTCGCGACGCAGCACGACGCTTCGATCGACGAGCCGCGTCCCGAGGACATCTACCAGGTCGGCACGATTGCAACCATCGTTCAAAGCGTCCGGATGCCCGATGGAAACATCAAGGTGCTGGTCGAGGGAGTGGAAAGGGCCAAGATCGTCAGTGTTTCCGAAGACGACGGCTTTTATCGCGTGCTGGTGCGGACCGCGGCGTCCAAGCCGCAGAGCGAAGCGGTGCTGGAGCCGCTGACCACCAGGGTGACCTCGCTTTTCGAGCAGTATGTCAAGCTGAGCCAGAACGTCAACTACGAGACGATGATCGCCGCCATCCGCGTGGACGAGCCGGGCAAACTGGCCGACACGATCGGGGCGAATCTGCAACTGACCATCGAGGAAAAGCAGGAACTGCTGGAGATTTTTGACCCGGTCGATCGTCTCACGCGAGTCGGTGATCTCCTGGATATCGAGATCGAGAAGTTGAACGTGGACCGGACCATCCAGGGCCGCGTGAAGCGCCAGATGGAGAAGGCGCAGAAAGAGTACTACCTCAACGAAAAGATCAAGGCGATCCAGAAGGAGTTGGGGCGGGGCGAGAAGTCCGAATTCGACGAGCTGAGAAAGAAGATCGAGAGTTCGGGCATGACTGGCGAAGCCATGGACAAGGCGATGGCCGAATTGCGGCGGTTCGAGCAGATGCCGCCCATGTCGGCCGAGTCCACCGTCTCCAGAAACTATCTGGACTGGATGCTGGCCGTTCCGTGGAAGAAAAAGACCAAAGAGATCCGGGACCTGAGGTATGCGGAGGAAGTACTCAATGCCGACCACTATGGGCTGGAGAAGATCAAGGAGCGGATTCTTGAGTTTCTGGCCGTGCGCCGGCTGGTAAAGAATCCGAAAGGGTCGATTCTCTGTTTTGTCGGGCCTCCGGGCGTCGGGAAGACGTCGCTCGGAATGTCGATTGCGAAGGCCACGGGCCGCAAGTTCGTCAGGCTGTCACTGGGCGGCGTGCGGGACGAGGCGGAAGTGCGGGGGCATCGCCGGACTTATATCGGCGCGTTGCCGGGCCAGATTATCCAGATGATGAAGAAGGCTGGGACGCGCAATCCGGTGTTCATGCTCGACGAGGTCGACAAGATGTCGACCGATTTTCGAGGCGACCCGTCGGCGGCTCTGCTTGAAGTGCTTGACCCCGAGCAGAACTTCATGTTCATGGACCATTACCTCGACGTCGAATACGACTTGAGTGAAGTCTTCTTCATTGCGACGGCGAACGTGCTGCACACGATTCCTCCGGCATTGCAGGACCGCATGGAAGTGATCCGGTTGTCGGGCTACACCGAGATGGAGAAGTTGGAGATCGCCAGAAGGTTTCTAGTTCCGAAGCAGATGAAGGGCACAGGTCTCGACGAGGCCCAGGTCAACTTCAAGAATGGCGGCCTCATGGCGCTGATTCAGGGCTACACCCGCGAGGCCGGCGTCCGGAACCTGGAACGGGAAATCGGCAACGTATGCCGCAAGGTGGCGCGCAAACTGGTCAACGCGCAGTCGGAAGCCGAGGTGGCGGCCGGCCCGTCCGATCGCGCGGAGAAGGCGGCCATTTCCGATAGCGCTGCCGGCGTGATCGAAGGCGCCCATTTCCAGAAGTCAGCCGCTTCGAAGGCGGGCTTTGCTCAGGTACTCGTCGACGAAGCGCGGGTCTCCGACTTGCTCGGCCCCGCCCGTTTCCGTGACCTCGCGGCGAGCCGCCGGTCCGAGATCGGCGCCGCCAACGGCCTGGCCTGGACCGAGGTGGGCGGGCAGTTGCTCACCACGGAGGTTACGATCATGGAGGGGCGGGGCCGGTTGATGACGACCGGCAAGCTGGGCGACGTCATGCAGGAGTCGGCCCAGGCGGCGATGAGTTTCGTCCGCTCGCGGGCGGTGATGCTCGGATTGCCGAAGGATTTTTACAGGCATCTGGACATTCACATTCATGTGCCGGAGGGCGCGATTCCGAAGGATGGTCCTTCGGCGGGCATCACGATTGCGACGACGATTGCGTCGGCGTTGACCAAGCTGCCGGTTCGGGGCGATCTGGCGATGACCGGCGAGATCACGTTGCGCGGCCGGGTCCTGCCGATCGGCGGGGTCAAGGAGAAACTCCTTGCAGCCCACCGCCACGGGATCTTTGAGGCGGTTCTGCCGGTGGATAATGAAAAGGACCTGGTCGACGTCCCCGAAAACATTCGGAAGGACATGAAGCTGCATTTCGTCGAGTCGATGGACGATGTATTGGACGTCGCTCTCGTCGGAGACCTTGCGGCCTTGAGGGAGCGAGTGGCGGCCGGACAGCCGATCGAACTTCCGACATCACAGCCGATCGAGGAAAACCGGGCTCACTAACCGGGCCCAAGAAGAGGAACATTGGACAGGGAGGCCGATCCGACGCCTTGACGACGCCGGCCGAGTTCGTTTTGAGCGCACCATCGCCGGAGCAGTTCCCGGAGCCGGCAATGCCGGAGGTCGCATTTTTGGGCAGATCGAATGTTGGAAAGTCGACGCTGCTGAACAAGCTGACGGGACAAAACAAGCTCGCGTTCGCTTCGAGTACGCCGGGGCGGACGCAGTCGGTGAATTTTTTCCGGGTGGACGGCCGATATATGTTTGTCGACCTGCCTGGGTATGGCTTTTCGAAGGCCCCGAAAACGGTATCGGGGGGGTGGGCGCGGCTGATCGAAGAGTACCTGCGCCAACGGGAGTCGCTCGCGCTCTGTGTCCTTTTGCTGGATGCCAGGCGCGGGTGGATGGAGTCCGACCTCCAGTTGCATGAGTGGCTGGAACACCACCGGCGAACATACGCGGTTGTCGCTACGAAAGTGGACAAGTTGAATCAGAAAGAGAAATCCGCGAGCCAGAAAGCGATTCGCGCGCACTATGGCGGCGAGATCATCTGGTTTTCAGGCCTGACAGGCCAAGGAGTGAAAGAACTTTGGCAAACGATCACGAGAACGACATCAAAGTGAACGGGGAACCGGCCTCGCCGGCGGCGGAGGCAAAGGCGGTTGAAACGCCGGCGGCCGCGCCAAGCCGGAAGCGGAACCACGGCGAAGCGAAGCCCGGGGACGCAAAGGGAACAGAAGCCAAGGTGGCCGAGGCCAAAGCCGATCAGCCCGCGGCGAAAGAGACGAAGGAAACGGCGAAGCCAGAGGGCAATGCATCTGAAAGCAGGCCGGGCGGGGCCAAGCCGGATGAGAAGGAAGAGCGGCTCGACCCGTCCAAAGCCGGGCTGAACAAGCGCGGCAACCTGGATCTGGGCGAGTTGAAGGAAGTGTCGATCACCCAACTGAACCAGATCGCCCGCGACCTGGGCATCCTCGGCATCGCCGGCATGAGGAAGCAGGAACTGATTTTCAAGATTCTGCAGGCTCAGGCCGAAAAAGCTGGGCTGATCTTCTCCGAGGGCGTGCTGGAGTGTCTGCCCGACGGTTTTGGCTTTCTGCGCGCGCCTGAATACAACTATCTGCCGGGTCCGGACGACGTTTATGTATCGCCGTCACAGATCAGGCGGTTCGACCTGCGCACCGGAGACACGGTGTCTGGCCAGATCCGTCCGCCAAAGGAGGGTGAGCGGTATTTCGCCCTGATTAAGGTCGATGCAATCAACTTTGAGCCGCCCGAAGAGGCGCGCAACAAGATTTTCTTCGATAACCTGACTCCGCTGTACCCGCAGGAGAAGGCCAAGCTGGAAACGGCTAAGGACAACTACACCGGCCGGGTGATGGATATGCTGACGCCGATCGGCAAAGGGCAACGCGGCCTGATCGTCGCACCGCCGCGCACGGGTAAGACGATGATGCTGCAGTCCATTGCGCATTCCATTGCAACCAACCATCCCGAAATCGTACTCATCGTCCTGTTGATCGACGAGCGGCCCGAGGAAGTGACCGATATGCAGCGTTCGGTGCGCGGCGAGGTCATCAGCTCGACGTTCGATGAACCGGCGGCCCGCCACGTCCAGGTAGCCGAAATGGTGATCGAAAAGGCTAAGCGCCTGGTGGAGCACAAGCGGGACGTTGTGATTCTTCTCGATTCGATCACCCGCTTGGCGCGCGCCTACAATACTGTGGTCCCGCCGTCGGGCAAGGTCCTCTCGGGCGGTGTCGATTCGAATGCGCTGCAGCGGCCCAAGCGGTTCTTCGGCGCGGCGCGCAACATCGAAGAGGGCGGTTCGCTGACCATCATCGCCACGGCGCTGATCGACACGGGGTCGCGCATGGACGACGTCATTTTTGAGGAATTCAAGGGCACGGGCAACATGGAGGTCCACCTGGACCGCAAACTGGTCGACAAGCGAATCTTCCCGGCCATCGACATCAACAAGTCCGGAACGCGCAAAGACGAATTGCTGATCCCGCGCGAGGAACTGAACCGGATCTGGGTGTTGCGAAAGGTGCTGGCGCCGCTTTCCCCGGTCGAATCGATCGAATTGCTGTTGGACAAGCTTTCCAAGACGAGGAGCAACGGCGAGTTCCTGGCTTCGATGAGCGCCTGAGGCTGTGGCCGAGCGCCGGTTCCGGGAAGTCTGTAACGTACTGAACGAAAAGATCTTCTCTCGCTCGTTCGTGCCGGCAGGGAGAGCGGCCGGACACTGCAAATGGGCTTGCACGCCTCGTTCAAGTCGTGTATGCTAAAAGCTCCGCCCGTGGGGACAGTTCCACCCTCTGTCCCCACGCCGCCCCGGGGCGGGCCGACCCCACGGCCCGCCCCACCCCTCATCCAGGCCAGACAAACGCCCCGGGCTTCAAGCGGGAGGTCCTGTCTGGAGCGGCAGTCGAGGAGGTCAACTTTGTGTCATCCTTTCCAGATGGCCTGCATAACCTTCACGGTTGTGCCGTCGTCTTCAAATAAGGACAATCCGAGATGATCTGACGGCCAGCCGCGCCCCACGGGTTCGGCGGCTTCACTCAGGACGAATCATGCAACCGCAACAGTTACCCCAGCCAAGGCCCCAGCCAGCGCCCGTCCCTGAGCCGCCCGAGAGGCGTCGGCATGGGCGCAACCTATTGATATTATTTGGCATCCTGGCGGCCGCAGGCGTTGTAGCATACACCCAGCGCGGGTCGATCATGCCCAATACGGGCGGTCCGGCGGGCATCGTCAGTGTCCGCACGGCGCCGGCATCATCCGGCGCGATTGAACGGACTCTCCGCCTGACCGGCGTGACAACGGCCGAAAAATCCGTGTCCCTGATCGCGCCTCAGATGCGCGGCAGTCGCGGAGGCGGCGCCACAGTCATCGTTTCGGGCGGGCGTGGCGGCGGCGGCCAAATGGTGGTGCAGATGAGCAGCGGCGGAGGCGGAGGCGGAGGCGGAGGAGGCGGTTCGTCTTCGGGTTCATCCTCGGCTTCGTCGGGCGGGTCCACAGCATCTTCATCAGTGGCATCGTCGGGAGGGTCCTCCGGATCGAGCAGCAGTTTCCGTGGCGCTAGCAACCGGTTCGGTTCCAGTTCGTCGTCAAGTTCCAGCAGTTCCAGTTCGTCGAGTTCGTCGTCTGCATCCTCATCTTCCTCCTCGTCGTCCTCGTCAAGCGGTGGGGGAGGGGGAGGCGGTGGCGGTGGTGGCGGCGGTAGCCGCATGTCGGGCGGCGGAAGCGACTTCATGCAGGTCATCCAGGAAATCGTACCGGCAGGCAAGCTGGTGACGAAGGGCGAAGTTGTCGCTGAATTCGACACCCAATATCAAACGACACGGTTGGACGACCAGCGCTCCGACATGGAACAGTCGGCTCGCGGGCTCAAGGCGTTGGAAGTGCAACTGGAGGTATCGAGGTCGCAGAACCGGTTTGCGCTACAGCAAGCTCAGGCGGTTGTGGACAAAGCGAAGCTGGACCTGAAGACCACGCCTGTGCTGTCTCAGATCCAGGCCGAAAGGCTGAAGCTTCAACTCGAAGAGGCCGAAGCGCAGCTCAAGCAACTCAAGGCCGAAGAACCCCTGCGGAGGGCGAGTGAGGTGGCCGAGTGGCGGCAGGCTCAGATCCAATTCGCAACGACTCAGACGGAGTTGAAGCGCGCCGAGGAGAATGTTCAGAAGATGCGGATGAAGGCGCCGATGAACGGCATGGCCGTCATCCAGAAGACCAGGGCAGGCAGCGAATTCAGGCAAATCCAACAGGGCGACCAGCTTTTTCCGGGCCAGTTGTTCATGCAGATCGTCGATCCCAGCTCGATGCTGGTTGCAGCGGCCGTCAACCAGGCCGACAGCGACTTGATCAGGATCGGCGCCAAGGCCCACCTCAAGTTTGACGCCTACCCAGGGATGGAACTGCCAGGGCGGGTCATCTCAGTTGGAGCCGTTCCGCGCTCCGGAGGCATGCGGGGGGATTACATGAAAGAGATCCCCGTGTATCTGAAGATCGAAAAGATGGACTCGCGAGTGATTCCGGATCTGAGTGTGAGCGCCGATGTGGTCATCTCGAGTGAAGCCGACGGAGTGAACGTTCCTTTGGAATCAGTATTTTGGGAGCAGGGGTCCCCGGCAAAGCCGTTTGTGTATGTCAGGACGGCGACAGGCTTCGAACGCCGGCCCATTGAACTGGGGCTGACAAACAACATCAAGGCGCGAGTTCTGCGCGGCCTCAAGGCGGGCGAACCGGTGGCGCTGGAGCCGCCGCCGGCGAAATCGGCGCCGAATCGAACAGCATCGAATCCATCAACAGGATCAGGAGTTTGAAAAGATGTCGAAGGACCTCAAGCCAAAGCAGAAACTAGGTCAAGCCGGGTCAGGCAAGGGCAGGCTGGTGACCGGCGCTGTGGTGCTGCTGGCGGTGGCTGGCGGTGGGTTCGCCGCTTACCGTTACAACACGAACAAGCCAATCGAGGTGCCGGTTGCAGCGGTCCGCAAGGCCGACTTCACCGTCACGGTGAAGGTGCGCGGCGAGATCCGCAGCACACGTTCGAAGATCCTGCTCGCTCCGCAGGTTCCGAACCCGAAGATCACCAAGCTGGCCGAATCCGGCAAAACGATCCGCGCAGGAGAGCCGGTGATTGAATTCGACACGGCCACTCTTGAGAACTACTATCTGGACCGCAACACGCTAATCCGCACAATCGATTCCGAAGTGGTGCAGACGAAAGCCAGCCACAAGATCACGGACGAATCGGACGCCATGAACCTGATGACGTCAGAGTACAACGTGCAACGGTCCGAACTGGAGGCGTCCAAGGCGGAGATTCTCTCGGAGATCGAGGGCGCGAAGAACAGGATCGACGTCGGCATCTCGAAAGGTTCGCTCGATCAGGTGAAGGTGACCATCAAGTCGCATGACGTGACACAACAGGCCGATCTGGACCGGTTGCAGACACGCAAGGATAAAGCCGAACGGGATATGACAAGGGTCAAGAGCTACCTTTCGAAGATGGTGGTAAGGGCGCCAAGCGACGGGATTGTGAATTTGTTGCCGAACTACCGTGCTCAAGGGACGTGGGGTTCGACCCCGCCGCCGTTCAAGGAAGGCGACAGCGCCTGGACGGGAGCGGCGATTGCGGAGATCCCGGACCTTTCCGAGATGCGCATTGAGCTGAAACTCGATGAAGTGGACCGCGGCAAGATCAAGCTCGGCCAGCCCGTCAAGATCCGAGTGGACGCGATTCCGGACAAGGAATTCACCGCCGAGTTGACGTGGGTGAGCCCGATCGCCGCACTCGAATTCAGCCGCTCACGCAGCGCGGAGAAGAGCTTCCCGGCGCACGCGCTCCTGAAGAACCTGGACCCCCGCCTGCGGCCCGGCATGAGCGCGTCGGCCGAGATCGTGATCGAACGCGAGCCTGCCAGTCTCCTGATTCCGCTGAAGGCGAGCTTTTCGCAGGGAGGCAAGCCGACGGTGTGGGTGCAGCGCGGCCAGAACTTCATCGTGAAGCAGATTGAAGTGGGCAAGCGGAATGAAAGCGACATCATGGTGATAGCGGGCCTGAACGAAGGCGACCGGGTGGCGCTGGAGAATCCGGCCGAAGTGGCCAAGAGATCGAAAAAGTTCTGAAACGGACGGGACCGGGAAAATGAAGAAAGTAGCAATCCGACTGGTGATTGTCCTGGGCCTCGTGGGCCTGGGATACGGCGCGTGGAGGTTTTACACGAATCTGCCCGGCAAGCAGGAGCATATTCCGACAACGCGAGTGCGCCGGGGCGACGTTGTGGTCAGAAGTTTCGCGCGAGGCGAATTGCGTCCCGTCCGGTCGGCCACGCTGACGGCGCCGAACCTGTTCGGGACCGTCCAGGTGACTCGCTTGGCCCCGCTCGGCGCGCTGGCGCGCGACAAGGACCTTGTGGTCGAGTTTGACGATTCGGAACTGGTGTCGCGGCTCGAACAGAAGCAACTTGAGTTGGAGCAGGTCGACGAACAGATTAAAAAGGCCCAAGCGGATCTGGCCATCCGGAACAATCAGGACGACGTCGAACTGCTGCGGGCGCGGTACTCCGTGCGCCGCGCGGAACTGGAAGTGAAGCGCAACGAATTGCTGTCCACCATCGACCGGAAGAAGAACGAGCTGAATCTTCAGGAAGCCACCCGGAAGCTGAAACAACTCGAGAGCGACATCAAGAGCCGCCGCGAGCAGGCGCAGGCCGAGTTGGCCGTGCTGCGAGAAAAGCGGAATCGCAACGTGCTTGATATCCGGCGCGAACAGATGCGGCTGGCGCAGACAAAACTGCTTGCGCCGCTGTCCGGCCTTGTGGCGATCAAGCAGAACCGCAGCGGTTTCGGCGGGATGTTCGGGACGGCGATTCCGGACATTCGCGAGGGTGACCAGGTTTCGCCCGGCAACCCAGTCGCCGACGTGATGGACCTTTCGGAGATGGAAGTGGTCGCCCGCATCGGAGAACTCGACCGGGCCAATCTGGTTGAAGGACAGGACGTCATGCTGCGTATGGACGCGCTGCCGGACAAAGTCTTCAACGGAAAGATCAAGTCGATGAGCGGCACGGCGAGCGCCAACGTCTTCTCGGCGGATCCAGGCAAGAAGTTCGACGTTCTGTTCTCGATTGACATGCGCCAACTGCTGAAGGCATTGGGCGCCGGTGAGAACGAAATCCTTCGGATCCTCCAGACCGCCGAAGCGAACCGGAGAAAGCCCATCGCGGCTGCCCCGGCTTCGATGTTTGCGGGGATGCCCGGCGGTTTTGCCGGATTCAGCGGCGGGCAGGGCGGCGGGATGACGATGATGCAATCCGGCGGCGGGATGGCCATGGAGGGCCAGTCCGGAGGTCAGGGAGGCGAGTCGTCGAGGCAGGAAGGCGGACAACGTAGCCAACGTATGATGATGGGCGGGTCCGGCGGCGGGAGCATGACGCCGGAACAACAGCAGCAGATGAGGGCAGCGCTTCAAAAAGCTCTCAATGGCAGGAGTATGCAGGATCTGAGTCAGGAAGAGCGCCAGAAGATCTTCGCCGAGTTGCGAAAGACTGTGGGCGCGCCTGCCAAGTCAGGAGACTCTTCCACGAAGTCTGCCTCCAGCACGAGGCAAGCCTCGGCGGCCGGAGCGCCAGGGTTCGGATTCCAGCGGCCTGGCGGCGCCAACACTACGGGCGGCGAGGGGCGCCAGCGCGGCGAGGGCCGCCAACGCGGCGGAGGCGATCTCGCCATGATGGGCATGGGTACGGGGACACAGTATTCGCAGAAGGAACTGGACAACGCCAAGCTACCGCCTCCCCCAGAGGAGGATAGCGACGTAAACGTTCTTCTCCGGCCCGGTTTGCTGGCTGATATCGAGATCATCGTCGAGAAGGTGCCGAACGCCATCTACGTTCCGAACCAGAGCGTCTTCGAGAAAGACGGACGGACCGTGGTTTATGTCAAGGACAAGGACCGGTTCGTCGCCAAGCCGATCAAGATCGCAAAGCGAAGTGAATCGGTGACCATCATCAGCGGGGGCGTCAACGCGGGCGATGTGATTTCGATGTCCAATCCCGAGGCCGCGCCCGGCGATGCGAAGAAGGGCGGGGCCAAGAAGGAAGGCGGCAGCGCCGCCGGCATGATGCCCGTTGGCGGATCGAAAGGCGGGCAATAAGCAGTCATGAGCAAGATTCTGCAAGCCTACATTCCCGAGATTTACATGGGGCTTTCGAGCCTCCTGGTTCACAAGCTCCGGACCATGCTCACGATGCTGGGCATGATCTTTGGCGTGGGCGCGGTGGTGGCCATGCTGGCCATCACGGCGGGCGTCGAGAAGGAGATGCTTTCCTATATCGACCTGCTCGGCGTCAACAACATCATCATCGAGGCCAAGGAAGCGGTGGACCGCAACGAATTGCAGGCCCGCCGGGCGATCTCTCCGGGAATGACGATGCGCGATTACCGGGCGATCAAGGAGAATGTCGCCGGCATCGATCAGATGACCCCACGCAAGCGGTTCAAGCCGATGAAGGTGCTGCCGAAGACGTCGGCCGAGCCGCCGATCCTGATTGGCGTCCTGCCGAACTACAAGGACATTCAGAGCCTGAGAATCGTCGAGGGCCGTTTCTTCACCTCCGACGAGGACGAGCGTTCTGCGGCGGTGTGCGTCCTTGGCGAGTCGGCCAAAGTGAACCTCCTCGGCTATGAGCCGGCCGTGGGCAAGTATGTCAAGGTGAACGACGTCTGGCTCCAGGTCATCGGCGTGATGGCGCAGCAGGCCGGGGCGGATACCGATGTCGAAGGCGTCGAGATCATTTCCCGCAACAACCTGGTGGTCGCCCCGCACAACACAGTGATGCGCCGTTTCGAGGACAACAACTCTTATCTCAAGGACGAGATCGACGGTATCTATATTCGGGTCTCTCCCGGCACCGATTCGATCGAAACTTCAAACGTCATCAACGCCATCCTGACGGCAACCCACAAGGATGCCGGCGACTATACCGTGACTGTGCCGGCCGGTCTGCTGGAACAGAAGAAGCGCACGTCGGACATCTTCAAAATCGTCATGATCTGCATCGCCGGCATCTCGCTTCTGGTCGGCGGCATCGGCATCATGAATATCATGCTGGCGACCGTTCTCGAGAGAACGCGCGAAATCGGCATTCGCCGCGCCATCGGTGCGAGGCAGGCAGACATCGTGCGGCAGTTCCTCACAGAGGCGGTCATGATCTCCATCATCGGTGGGCTGGCCGGGATTGCTTTCGGGTTCACGCTGTCGCGCATCATCGCGGCCGCGGCCGGATGGTCCACCGTGGTTACGTTTGCGTCAATCGCTGTCGCCTTCGGCGTGTCGGTGGGAATCGGGCTTCTGTTCGGAATCTATCCGGCTGTGCAGGCGGCAAAACTCGATCCAATCGAGGCGATTCGCTATGAGTAAAACCGCCCTCCGCGGACGGTCCATTCCAGTTCAAATTGGGTAGAGCCAGAGAGTACAAATGCGAGTTCTTGCAGTCCTCCTCATTTTCAGCATGACGCTGGCGGCACAGGTCACCAGCAAGATGAACAGCGCGCTGGACGGGTTTTCGGCGCCCTGGCTTGGTTCGTCGAGCTATTGGAAGAAGAATTTCGGCCACATGGATAAGTCGGTCACACTGCGGCCGCCCATCAAGCTGAAGGACTTCGTTGTGGACGGAAAACTGAGGTTGTCGTTGCGCGACTATCTCGATCTTGTCGTCAACAACAACACCGACATCGGCATCCAGCGCCTGACGCTGGAAACGCCGATGAACGCTATTCAAAGGGCTTCAGCGATCTTCGATCCCACGCTGACGGCCAATTACGGCGCTACTCGTTCATCCACGCCGGCAACCAACCAGTTGCAGGGCGCCAACATCGTATCCAATCTGGATCAACCGTTCTCCACGCGCTTCCAGCAATTGACGCCGCTCAGCACGACGCTTTTCTCGCAGTTGAACATCAACCGCAGTTCGACAAACAACACCTTCCAGACCTTCAATCCAAGCTACTCCCCCACATGGCAGATGGGATTCACGCAGCCCCTGCTGCGAAACCGCGGGCGGTACATTACGAAGCTCCCGATCACGATCGCCAAGGCGCAGCGAGTCAGCCAGGAGTTTGGCTTCGTTGACCAGGTTCAGCGGCTCGTGGTGACCTCGGAAAACGCTTACTGGGACACAGTGAGCGCGCGCGAGAGGCTCAGAGTGCAGCGTGAAGCGCTGAAACTTGCCGAAGCCTCGCTCGAGCGTTCACGCCGTGAAGTAGAACTTGGCGCCACCAGCCCGCTCGAGATTTTCCAGCCCGAGCAGAATGCGGCGTCGGCGAAGTTGAATGTTGTCCAGATCGAATATCAGTTGCAGCAGGCCGAGGATGTGCTACGCCGCCAGATCGGCGCCGACCTCGATCCGGACATCCGCAACCTGCCAATCGAGTTGACCGAGAACATCAGCGCCGGCATCGACAAAGCGCCGATCGACCGGGAACAGATGGTCTCGCTGGCCTATGAAAAACGTCCGGATCTGAGGGCGGTCCGCACCAACATTGAAGTGAATGACCTTCAGATCGACAGCAGCATGAACGCTCTCAAGCCGCAACTCAATTTTCAGGGCACTTACAGCACGCAGGGCCGCGGCGGCAACACGCGGGTGTCGGGTTCCGATCCCGTCATCATCATCCCTGGCGGACTGTCCGACGCCCTGGGGCAGTTCTTCAACTACAATACGTATGCTTTCAGCTTGAACCTCAATCTGCCGATTCGCGACCGGGCGGCGTCGGCCAACCTCGCCGATGCTGTGGTGAACAGGAAGTTGAACGCCATGCGTTTGCGCAACACCGAGCAACAGATCAGGCAGGAAGTGTTGACGGGCGTGTCGCAGGTCGAATCCGGCCGCGCCAACGTGCAACTGGCCGAGATTGCCGTCGATTTCGCCCGGAAGCGCGCCGAAGCCGATCAGAAACGCTATGATCTCGGCGTGATCAACATCTTTTTCCTGTTGTCGGCCCAGAACGACCTCACCGTGGCCGAGTCGCAGCTCGTCAACGCACAGGTCACCTATCGCCGCAATCTGCTCACGCTGCAACAGCGGCTCGGCACGCTGCTCGAATCCAAGAACATCGTCATTCAACCCTAAACGGCCGAGTGACACGTTACCCTAGAAGGGCGTCCCCCATGGGGCGCCCTTTCCGCATTCATGGGCAAGATCAGAGTTCTCTCCGACGTTGTTGCGAACAAGATCGCCGCGGGCGAGGTGGTCGAGCGGCCCGCCTCGGTCGTCAAGGAGCTGCTCGAGAACTCGCTGGACGCCGGCGCCACGGAGCTCAGGGTGGATGTCGAAGGCGGCGGGCGGCGCCTGGTCCGCGTCGCAGACAACGGATGCGGACTCATGCGGGACGATGCAATGCTGGCGTTCGAGCGCCACGCTACGTCGAAATTGAGCGACGTCAAACAGCTCGACGCCATCGCGACTCTGGGCTTCCGGGGTGAGGCCCTGCCCTCCATCGCGTCGGTCTCCCGGCTCGTTCTGGAAACCATCGTCGCCGGCGAACCGGCCGGCACGCGCGTCGAAATCGCGGGCGGCAAGATGATCAACTGCGGCGATCATGCCGTCGCCTCAGGTACAACGATCACCGTGCGCGACCTGTTTTTCAATGTGCCCGCGCGCAAGAAATTCCTGCGGACTGAACAGACCGAGCTGGCCCACATTGCGTCGTTGGTGACGCACTACTCGCTGGCGCATCCGGACAAGTCGTTTTCGCTGCACCACGGCCCGAAGGAGTTGTTGCGCGTGACACCCGTCGAAGTGCTGCGGGAGAGGGTGTTCCAGGTCTTCGGCGGGGCGGCGCTGGAAGAACTGATTGAACTCGATCCGGGTTACGCGGAACTGGCCGCCGACGATGGACACAGGCGATTCCAGGTTTCCGGTTTCATCTCGCGCCCTCAGGTTCAGAAGACCAACCGCAATTCCATCTTTCTCTTCGTCAACCGCCGCCTGATCCGGGACCGGCTGCTGATGCATGCGATTTCAGCGGCCTATCACAACCTCATGCCGCCGGCGTGCTACCCGTTTGCGTTGCTCTTTCTCGACTGCGATCCGGCCGAAGTCGATGTCAACGTGCACCCCTCGAAGACCGAGGTCCGTTTCCGGCATTCCTCTTTTGTCCACGATTTCGTGCGCGACACCATGCGCGAGTCGCTCATGCGCAGCCGCCCCATGGCCTCGGCGCCCGACCCAACGTCTCCCGCCCAGCCTGCGGCGGATCTTCCGTACTCGGAGTTCTCGCAAGCGCTCGAGACCCACCGGTTCGACGAGCCGCGCAGCGTTCTTCCCGGCCCCGCCGAACGTCCCTTCGCGCCGCCGCCGGCGCCCGCGCAGCGGTTCGATTTCCAGCCTGCGCCCCGCTCCGGCGCTGAACCGGCGTTCGAACCGCTGCGGCTGAAAGTACCCGAGACCCACAACGGATTCCCGGCAACGCTCGATCTGGAATCTCCTCAGTCGGTGGCTGCGTTGGCCTCGCTGCGCCCCATCGGGCAGTTGCACGCCAGCTTCATCATCGCCTCCGGGCCCGACGGGTTGTGGATCATCGATCAACACGTCGCCCATGAGCGAATCCTTTTCGAACAGGTTCTCCAGGCACAGTCCCGGGGCGCGGTGGAGGTTCAACGGCTGCTTCTGCCCGCGGTCATTCAACTCACCGCGGCGCAGCAGATTGAATACGGCCGGATCGCCGGCGAACTCGAAGCGGCCGGCTTTGAGACCGAACCCTTCGGCAACCGCACAATCGCCGTCAAGGCCGCGCCGGCCGGTCTGCCGCAAAGCGAACTCGATCGCGTCGTTCTCGAGGTGATCGAAATGGCCGAGTCCGAGCTCCGCCGCGTGTCAGTGGAGGATCTCCGGCGCGGCATCGCCGCATCCATCGCGTGCCGTGCGGCCATCAAGATCAATACGCCCCTCGACCAGGCCAAGATGAACTATCTGCTTGCCGAACTCGCCCGCACGCGATACCCGATGGCGTGCCCCCATGGACGCCCGGTCGCCCTGCGGTATACGATGCGGGAAATCCTCCGCAGCTTCCACCGGATCTAGACGGCGGCAGACCTCCAGCGTGCGTTCCGTGATACCCTCATCATCCGGAGGTTTTCCTTATGGATCTGGGCCGCTACGTAATCTCAATTCTCACGTCCCTCGTCATTGGCCTGGCGGGGTTCATTGCCGCCTACAAGATCTTCGACTGGCTCACGCCCGGTGTGTCCTTCAACGATCAACTCACCAACAACAACACAGCCGTTGGCATCTTCCTCGCCGGGCTCTTCATCGGCCTCGGACTGCTGCTTGGTAGCGCCATCAAATGAAACGGTTGGTTGAACTGCTCCTGCTCGCCGCGGCAACGGCATCCGCGGAGCCGCCCGGCGGCGTGTCCGCGCGAATCCGCGCATCCATCCAGCGCAACCTGGGCCGGCCCTATGCCTGGGGATCGAGCGGCCTCAAGTCGTTTGACTGTTCGGGTTTCGTTTTCCGCGTTTTCGAGCAGAGCGGCCTCTACATGAAACGCACCACGGCGAGGAAGTACTACTTCTCGATGTTGCCGGCTTCGACGGAAGAGGAAGGCCGATTTGCCACCGTCGTCTTCTTCGATAATCTCAAGCACATGGGCATCGTCAACGACGGCAAGTCGTTTTACCACGCGCAATCGTCGAAGGGAACCAACCTGTCGGAATATGCGCCGTACTGGCGCAAACTCGTCTGCGGGTACAGGAAGGCGAACCCTTGAGGCGGCCTACAGCTTGACCACTCGGCCCAACTCCGCCGAATCCCGGGCCGCGATCGCGATCTCGGTGGTGCGAAAAATGTCGGCGTGGGACAAGACTTGCGTTTCGCCCAGGTAGAGCGCCCTGAGAAAATCGACAAACACGCTCCCCCCTTGAGGGAGTTCAGTCATCACCCGCGACTTCTTCCCGGCCTCCAACAGCGTGACTCCCGTTGCAGCCATGTATTCGGCGACGCCCCCCGGCCCTGCCAGCCTAAGCCTGTCGTCGCCGTGGGTGTCGGACGACTCAGGCCGGTAGTAGTCCATGTGCAGCGTGCCCACGCCCTTGTTGTCCAGCCGGAACATTGTAGCCGTCGTGTTTTCCATGGCTCCGATCCCCGCCGCCGCCCCAACCTGCCCTTGCATCGACACTACTTCGGTGAACTCGCGGCCGCTCGCCCACCTCATCAGATCGATCATGTGGATGCCGATCCAGTGAATGGTCCCGCCATAGGTTTTGCGCGATCTCATCCAGGCCGGCCGGGCCCCGGCCTTGTAGGATTTCTGAGCGCTGATTTGTGCCACTTCCCCCAAGGCGCCGCTGTCCACGATTGCCTTCAGGGCTAGGTACTCCGGAGCGAACCGCATCGGCAAAAGCATGCTGAATCCGACCTTCCGCTTCGCCACGGCATCCTTAATCGCCTTCAACTCGGCCATGGTGTTCGCGATCGGTTTCTCCGCGATCCAGGGAATCCCCCGCCTGGCCGATTCGAGAATCGCTCGCGCCCGTTCGTCCGCGGGGTTGCCAATAGCAACGATGTCCGGCTTCTCGCGGTCGATCATCGCCACCCAGTCGCCGTACACCTTCGCGTTCGCGGCCGGCCCACGCCGCATGGCGCCGTTGCGCGCCGCCGGATCCGGTTCGCTGAGCGCACAGATCTCGATCCCTGGAATCGCGGCCGCCGGGCCGAGTACTTCGCCGGGATGGCCCTGGAGCCCCACCATGGCCACGCGGATCGTCTTCGGCAGCTTGATCTGCTGCATGGCAATCGCGGGCATGAAAAGGGTCAGAGCACTCCGCCGGTTCATGACCCCATTATCCGATACGCGCCCCTCCGCCGCTCAACAGACTCGCGCCAGGAGCGATCCCCAATGAAAGCCCGCGCCGAACGCGGCGAACACTACAGGGTCGCCCTTGGATAACTTGTGGCTGTTCATCCATTCCGACGCGGCGATCAACATCGATGCCGACGATGTGTTTCCGTACTTGGCGATATTCGAGAAAAATCTCTCGGTCGGCACGCCAATGGCATCCGCCACTCGCACGATCAGGTTTTGATTCGCCTGATGGAGCAGATAGACCGGCACCGACTTCGGATCGACGGCGTTCCTTTCCAGTAACGAACGAATCGCGCCCGGGATCTTCCGTGACGCCTGCAGGATGACGGTTCGCCCGTTCATTTTCAACGGACGGTTCCAATCCAGGCAAAGATCCGGCGCAAACCGGCCGTCCGAGGCGATCTCGCTGTCGAGAACTTCCGCGAATCCTTCATCCGGCGTCACCAGCGCCGCCCCCGCGCCGTCGCCGAACAGAACCGCGACGCCACGTTCCCGCGGCTCCCGCGCGACAACCCGCGACATCTTCTCGGCCGCGATCACCAGCACCTTGCCCACCTGTTCGGTCAGCCGCGATGCGAGCGATAGGCCGAACAACGCGCCGGCGCTGGCCATCGGCAGGTCAATCGCTGGCACGCCTGGAATGCCAAGCTTCAGCGCCGTCTCAGCGGCCGGCCCTGGGAACTGGCGCTCCCCACTGCCGCTGGACACCAGCACCATGTCGACGTCGGAAGCCTCGACGCCCGACCTCTGCAAGCAGTCTCGCGCCGCCGCCACGGCCATGTCCGAGACCGACTCCTCGGCGGCCGCGAATCGCCTTTCCTCAATGCCCGAAACGTTAACCACCCACTCCGCCAGAGTATTCACCCATGCTCCCGCCTCTTGGCTCGACACCACGCGCGACGGCAGGTAACTGCCAAACTCCTTTATAAAAGGCATCTCTCCGGTTAACCCCTCGACCCCAGATACTCTTCGATTCGCTCAATCGTGTCGAACTTGCGCGGATTCAGATCCGCGTCCGGGATTGTGATGGAGAACTCCTTCTCCATGGCGCCGATCAGGTCCGGCAGCGCGAACGAATCCAGCAGCCCCGAATCAAACAGGGATTCATCCGGGGCCGGGTTCAAATCCAGTTTGGTGACCTGGCGGATGAGTTCAACGATTTTGGCTCGACGATCCATGAGTTATGTTTCCTGTCGCCTGGCGGCGAAATGTGGCGAAGACGGAATAGGTCTCCATCATCAGCCCGTACAGCGTCTCTCCCAATAGCTTGTATCCCGGCGCGGTCAAATGGACGAAGTCGCCCTGAGCCAGCCCGGCATAAACCCATTGTTTCATGCTTCCCTTGCCGCCCATACTCGATCTTGCATTCCAGAATGCCGCGCCCGCCTCGATAGCTGCATCCCGCTGCGCCTGCATGATCCTGTCCACGCCGTCATGCGGCACCCACTTGCCCCTTGCCCTCACCCCCTGGTCCGGCGGCCCAATAACCAGCAGCGAGGCTGCCGGAGCCGCCGCCCGCAACCGAGCCAGCACCCGGCCGAACGCTGCCTTGTAGGTCTCGTAGCTCCAGTCCGTCCTGCGCGCCTCATTTGTTCCGTAGGCCAGAATGATCAATGCCGGATCCCGCTGTTCTATATGCTCGTCGAGTAGATTCTCGTTCCAGCCGAGCAGCAGATCCGCCTGCGCGCCATTGATCCCCAGCGTCTCCCACGTGACGCCCCGCTGGTTCTCGGTCACCCAGCCGAAAATCCGCACTTCCCCGTCGCCGCCCGTCCGCAATTCGAAGCGGTGCGTGCCCGGCGCCACATGCCGCTCGTAATACCCCGCGCCCGCCGGACCCGCCGTCTGAATCGTGTCCACCTCTACGCCGTCGACCGATAAAGTCATCGAGCCGCCGCCGGGCTGCCTGTAGTAGAACACCTGGAGCCGTTCGCCGTTCGCCTCCAGCCCGAGTGTCTCTCCGGACATTCGCGTGCTGACGCTCACGCCCGCGAGCCCGTACAATCCGTCTCCTTCACGCGCGAGCAGCCCCGACGGGGCCCACCCTCTCGACATCGCAGCTTTTGTCTCGAACCGGCGGAATCCCGCATAGGGCTTGCCCGCCTGCACGAACCCCGGCCCGCCGCACCCAAATTCGTTTTGGAAATGCGACCGCAGTACCCCCGGCCACTCCTCGGAGGCGGTGTGCGAGTCTCCGAAATGCAGCACGCGCACAGGCCCCTGCGCACCTTCCTTGTGCCGGTACAGGACTTCAAAGAAAGGAATCAGCGCGGCCGGATTCTGGAATCCGAAGTCCAGCGCGCTCTCCACATGGGTCTTCACGGCCTCGGCCGACGCCGACTTCTGGGCCGCCGAGACCTTGGGCGGAGGCGGGACTCTCCGGCGCCTCCTGGTTGCCGTCCGTTTCTTGGCGCTTTTCTTCGGCGCCTTTTTCGACGCTGCCTGGGTCTTGGCCGCCGCCGCCAAGCCGCACTGAGGCGCCCCACACAGCAGGCACGCCAACGTCATAGCTATCGCCGATCCGCGCACGCTCTTTCTTTACTTTCGCATTTCACGGCATCGGGTTGCGCAGACGCCGCAGTTTGTAAAGGTTGTACCCCTTCATCAGGCTGTCGTAGAACAGCGACGCCACAATCTTGCCGCCGGCCGGCATCGGGTGAATGAAGTCCGCGCTGACCAGCCGCGGCTCCGCCATGTACCACTTGCCCATCGTCCCAGGGCCGCCCATCGCCTCGAACGTATTGTAAAAGGCGCATCCTTCCTCGCTCGAAACCTTGGCTTGAATCGCAACCAGCCGCGGCAGCGCCGGCACGGTCCCGATCTGCCCGCCCGGCTCCCTCACGCCGCGGTCCATCGGACTCATCACCAGGCAGGACGCTTCCGGCAGCGCCCGCCGCACCCGCCTCAACAGCTTCCTCAAGTCGGCGCCATAGGTTGAATCGACGTACTTCGGGAAGCCGCTTTCGTTCGTCCCGTAATTCAGAATCACCAGGCCCGGGCGTTCTTGCCGCAGTTGTTCCGCCCAATGCGCTTCGTTGACGTAGTTTGCCAGGACGCCCGCCCAGACGCCGTTGAGCCCCAGCGACTCGTACATCACCCCCGCTGAGCCCGTCTCGAATGACAGCCCGAACAACCGCACTTGCCCCGCAACCACTTTCAATCCAATCTCGACCGTCCCCGGCGGAAGACGGTAAGTCTCCCGCCCCGCCCGCGGTTCCGGCATCTCCGTCTCCAGGATGCCCAACTCCTCGCCGTTGGCCGTGATTTGCAGCGCCCCGCCTGCCGGGTCTCCCATGTAGGCCACGATCAGTCTCTGTGCGCCCGCACGCCGGAGCTTCACGCGGCTGTATGCCCCGAGGTTGCCTTTGAGACTGACTCCTGCCAGGCCGTACGACCCGTCCTTCTCCCCTTTCAGCGTCGCCGGGAAAACCTGCCAGCCGCCCGAATCCGAGTCCAGGTGACGGTGGTTATACCATGCCCACGGCCTGACGGGAACGTATGCCCCATGCCCCGCATCACCAAACCGGCTTTGCATGAAGCTTCTCACGTCGGCCGTAATCATGTCCGCCGTCGTGGGCGAATCGCCGTAGTGCAGAATCCGGGTCACCGGCGGAGACTCTCCCTGTTCGGTCCGCAACAGCGATGCGTAAAACGCATCGAGCGCTCCCTCCGGCCCTTGCAACTTGAGCGCCGCCGCGGCCGATGTTTCGATGTCCGGCCGGAGCCGGCTCTGTTCATCCTCTTCGGGCGCAGCCTGCTTCCGCGGTTGGAAATCCAGGACTGCCGGCACCGTCGCCCATTCGAAGATCCGCCAGTTGTGAAACTGCGGGATGAACTGCGGCGCGGCGATGACCGCGCCGAATGTGGCGATTGTCAGCAGAGGTTTGAAAGGCCAGAGTTGCATCGCGGCTCAGAATTGCGTGTACAGGAACGGCGCCGCCCCTGTCATGCTCAGATACTCAATCACCATCACCAACGCCGCCAGCACGGCGGCCTGTGCATAAAACGGCGCCTGGGCGAATCGTCCAGCCGTCCAGTCCCCCCACGTCTTCGGTGTGAAGTGGCCCAACAGCGCCACGCCCAGCACCACCACGACGCCCGCCGAGATGTTATCGAACGCGACGGTCATCGATTTGAGCCGCCCCAGCACGTCCAGCACGTTCTCGATCGAGCTTGCCCTGAACCAGATCCATGCGAACGCGACGAAATGCGCAGTCAGCAGCGACGGCCC
>Ga0172368_10002814_pt1 | contig 21767 bp, 14 predicted proteins | sample Lak11m_FD_114540 | JGI IMG/M metagenome (GOLD analysis project Ga0172368, IMG submission 114540) | Freshwater microbial communities from Kabuno Bay, South-Kivu, Congo - kab_022012_11m | ecosystem: Environmental > Aquatic > Freshwater > Lake | place: Democratic Republic of the Congo: South-Kivu...
CGTGCGCCGCGCCTGTCGGGTTCTGTTCGAGCAAGGCGGTGCTCGCGGCGCGCGACGGGACGCCCGTCCGTCGCGAGCGGTCGGTGCCCAACTCACCGAACATGTACGGACAGGCATGAAGAAGGCCGCAACCGCCCGATTTCTCAGCCGATTTTCCTCGCCAGCACCACGTGCAGGTCGTAGGCGAACCGGCACCTGGCGTCGCGCACCAGCGTCCACGGCACGTGCAGATCCTCGTCCTCGATGCGCCACCGCCACGGCGCCGCCGGCACGCCGTCCGCGCCGGGCCGCGCCAGAGGCTCGCCGCCCAGCAGCGCGTGAAGCTCCTGCACCGGGTCGCCGCCGAAGCGCCGACCCGCCGCGCCGCCGATGCGCTCGCCGTCGTCGGTGATCGCGGAATCCCATCCGTAGGGCGTGGACAGAAGCGCGACCCCGCCCGGCTTCAGCAGCGCGTCCATCTGGCCCAGCAGCACCGCGGGCGCGCGCACGTTGTCCAGCAGGTTCAGCGCGACCACGGCGTCGAACGCGCCGGCCGCCAGCGGAGGATCCAGCGCGTCCGCGAGCAGGAACGTCACGTCGCGTCCGAGCAGATCCGGCGCCCGGATCCGCGCGGGCTCGTACGTCGCCCCGATCGCCCGCAAGGAGGTCTCGAACGCACCCGTGTCGCGCACCGAGATGCCCGCGGCGAGCACCGCCGGGTCCGTGTCCAGCGCGATCACCGACCGATCGGCGGCCAGCTCCACCGCGACGCGTCCCGCACCGCAGCCCAGCTCGGCGACATCCCCGCGCGGCAGCCGGGCGAGCCACGGGCGCAGCGCCGCCCACGCGGCCTCCTGCGGCGGATCCAGCCGGTCGCCCCAGTGCGCGCGCGCGGCCACCGAAACGCGCTGCATGCGCCTCGCGAGCGCGTCGTCGTCCGCGAGCCAGGGCACCAACCGCCGCGTCGACGCTTCGTCGACGCCGGGCACGGCAGGCGCCAGGTCCCGCAGAAACGGCGCGAGCGGGTGGGCGACCACCGGCGCGACGACGACCGGATACGTCTCGCCGCATCGCGGGCATTCGAGCGCCTCCGCGACCGCTCGCAGCGCGGCGTGCGGGCCCGGATGGCGGCAGGCGGGACAGACGGGACGGGGCGCCATGACGGCGGGATCGTAGCGTGAAACGCAGGGATCGCGGGCGTCCGGCGGGTGCCTCGTCTACTCCGCGCTCCAGGGCACCTCGGAGGCGGGCGCGGCGCGGATGCGCTCGAGCTGCGCGAGCGGGAACACCTTCTCGCAGTAAGCGCAGCGGAACAGCCGCGCCGTCTCGTCCACGCACCGGAAACGCGTGGGCGCGCCCGGCTCGACGTTCGTGATGCAGTTGGGGTTGAAGCAGCGCACCATGTCGACCAGCTCGCGCGGCAGCGCCACGACGTAGCGCTTGTCCACGGCGAAGCCGCGCACGCGCTTGACGGTCGCGCCCGGCGCCACCAGCGAGATGTGCTGCACCACGTGGTCCGGGATGTCCCGGCTCCACAGCTTGATCATGTCCTTGCGCCCGAGCCTCGCCGACGGCAGGCCCAGGCCCACCGCGGTGGTCGTGCCGCGCAGCTCCGCGTGGTCCTGCAGGATGCCCAGCACGGCCGTGCCGAGGCCCGCCGGAATGTGGTCGATGACGATGCCGTCCTCGATCTTGGGAATCAGCAGGTGCTTGTCGCTCACGGCGTCACCCCCAGCACGTCCAGCAGGATGGCCTGGCGCACGAACAGGCCGTTGCGCACCTGCTCGAACCAGGCCGCGGCGGGCAGAGCGTCCACGTCGCGCGAAATCTCGTTCACGCGCGGCAGAGGGTGCATCACGCGCAGACCCGGCCGCGCCTCGCGCAGCACCGCCGCGTCCAGCACGTACGCGTCCTTGACGCGCTCGTACTCGATGAGGTCCGGGAAACGCTCCTTCTGGATGCGCGTCATGTAGAGCAGCTCGCACTGGCGCACGGCCGCGCGCAGATCCGTCGTCTCCTCGAACGTCGCGGTCTCGCCCGGCCCCGCGCGCGTCGTGTGGGGATCCAGGCGCAGCGACGGCGGCGACACCAGCACGAAGCGCACGCCCGCGAAGCGCCGCAGCGCGTTCACGAGCGAGTGCACCGTGCGCGAATAGCGCAGGTCGCCCACCAGCGCGATGCTCAGATTCTCCAATCGTCCCAGCAGCTTGCGGATGGTGTACAGGTCCAGCAGCGTCTGCGTCGGGTGCTGGTTGGCGCCGTCGCCGGCGTTGACCACGGGCAGCGCGCACGACTCCGCGGCCAGCCGCGCCGCGCCTTCCTTCGGGTGCCGCATGACGATGGCGTCGCCGTACTGCGCCACGGTGCGGATGGTGTCCACGAGCGTCTCGCCCTTGGCCACGGACGTCGCCGCCGCCTCGGCGAAGCCCGCGCACGAGCCGCCCAGCTTCTTCATCGCCGACTCGAACGAGAGCCTCGTGCGCGTGGACGGCTCGAAGAACAGCACCATCAGCAGCCGCCCGACGAGCAGGTGCACCTTGTCGCGCTCCGGCATCGCCTCGACCCGCGCGGCGAGCGCCAGGTAGCGCTCCAGGTCGGCGGTGGCAAGGTCGTCGATCGAGACCAGATCGCGCTTCATTCCGCGCCTCCCAGCTCCTTCATGACGGAATCGACATACGCGCACGGGTCCGGCGCGGCCAGCAGCGAGCGACCCACGATGACCAGGTGCGACGGGACCCACGCGAACGCGGCGGCGTCGCCCTTCTGCGCACCGTAGCCCGGCGAGTAGAGGACGCAGTCGTCGCCCATGCCCGAAGCGCTCCAGAGCTCCCGGACGAGCGCCGGCTTCGTGAGCGGCACGACGAAGCGCCGCACGCCCAGCGCGTGCGCGGTGCGGTACGTCTCCACGGCCGCCTCGTCCGAAATCCAGCCGCCCTCGCTGCGCAGGTACGCACGGTGCGTCATGACGCCGCCCACGACGACCCGGATGCCGTGATCCGAAAGCGCCGCCGCCCAGGCCCGCAGCGTCTCCGGGCCCGCCTGCGGGAAGAGAATCGCCTCCTCCACGCCCGCCTGCGACAGCGTGCGCGCGAACAGCGCGCCGGTGTCCGGGATGTCGGTGCCCGCCTTCTGGTGGTCGTAGACGATCGGCTTGTCCGTGTGCCGGCGCAGCGCTTCCACCGTGCGCGGCAGGCCGTGCGGGAGCGCCAGGGAGAAGCCCACCTTGAACCCGTACACGTCCGGGTGCCGCCCGACGCGCGAGGCGAGAAACGCCGCCGCGTCCAGGTCCAGCAGGTCCAGCGCCGCGACGACGGCCCTGTGCGGAGCGGCTAGTCCCATGGCAGCCCCTCGTGGAAGCGGCGCAGCACTTCCGCCCGCGCGTCGCCCCGCTCCGCGAGCGCCCGCGCGATGCCCGGCACGTCGGCGAGCGCGCGCAGCGGCAGGCCCGCGAGCGACTCGCCGCCCTCGCCCTTGGGCCGCCGGTCCACCGCAACGATGACTCCCGCAGCGCTCATGCCCAGCTCGACCTGCAGCAGCTCGGCGGCGTCGCGCTTGGTGCGCCCGTCCGTGACGACGTCGTCCACGATGACGACCCGATCGCCCGCGCGCGGCGGCGAGCCGACGAGCGTTCCGCCCTCGCCGTGGTCCTTGGCCTCCTTGCGGCCGTAGCACGTGCCGATTTCCCGTCCGCGCCGCGCCAGCTCCGCCGCGGCCAGCGCGACCATCGGGATGCCCTTGTACGGCGGGCCATACAGCAGCGTCGCGGAAGGGAAGTGGCGCTCCAGCCCATCGGCGAGCAGCGCGCCCAGCCGCGCCAGGTGCGGGCCGCGCGAGAGATCCCCCAGGTTGAAGAAGAACGGAGAGACGGCCCCCGACTTCAGCGTGAAACGCCCGAAACGCAGCGCCCCCGCCTCCAGCAGCAGGTCCAGCAGCTCGCCGGCCGCGTCGCTCACTTGTACAGCTCCTCCCCGTGTACTCCCACAGGCCACTCGCCGTCCTTGTACGCTATCGTGCCCCCTACGACGGTCGCCCGCACGTGCCAGGCGAACTGGTCGAAACGGTAGGGCGTCCAGCCCGCCCGCGTGACGACCTGCTTGCGCGGGTGGACGAAGTCCTGTCGCCCCAGCACCACGATGTCCGCCCGGCGTCCTTCCGCGATGCCGCCGCCGCCCGCGAGTCCGTAGCAGGCGGAGGGATTGCGCGCCACCACGTCGACGAGGCGTTTCCAGGTGAGCACGCCCTCGGCGACGAGCTGCGCGGCGAACGGCAGCAGCCATTCGACGGACGCGATGCCCGAGGGCGGATTGGGCGAGCCCTTCTCCGCCGGGGTGTGCGGCGCGTGGTCGCTGGCGAGGATGTCGATGGTCCCGTCGGCGAGCGCGCGGCGCAGCGCCTGCCGGTCCGCCTCGCCGCGGATGGGCGGGTTCACCTGCAGGCGCGCGCCCTCGCGCCGCACGTCGTTCTCGGTGAACGCGAGGTAGTGGGGACACGTCTCGCCGCGCACGTCGTGGCGCGCAGCCTTCATGCGCCGCAGCCACGCCACCTCGTCGGTGGTCGCCACGTGGCACAGCACCACGCGCGGCCGCCGCGGCGCGCCCGCGAGCGCCTCCTCGACGGTCTGCAGCGCGCGGCGCACGGCCTCGCGCGGGCGGCGCGCCGCGTGGCTGTCGCCGGGGCCGAAGAAGGCCTCGTCTTCCGCGTGGATCGCCACGCGGGGAAACGCCGAGAAGACCTTGCGCAGGGAGGCGACGTCGCGGATGGCGGGCACCTCGGAGGAGCGCGCCATGTAGACCTTCACCGACGCGATGCGCCTGGGGTCCAGGTCCGAGGCGCCCGTCGTGGCGTGCCCGTGCAGGCCGAAGTGGCAGCGCGAATCGCGGCGGAAAATGCGCGCCTTCGCCTCGACGCGCTCGCGATCGGTCGTGGCGGGCACGTCGTTGGGCATGTCGAGCACCGTCGTGACCCCGCCCGCGACCGCGGCGCGCGTGCCGTTGGCGACGCCCTCCTTGAGCGCGTTGCCCGGCTCGCGCAGGTGTACGTGCGCGTCGACGGCGCCCGGCAGGATGCGGCAGTCGCGCGCGTCGACGACGACGCCGTCGTCGGGACCCTGGCCGTGCACGGACACGATGCGCCCGCGCGACACGACCACGTCGCCCTCGCGCAGAATCCCTTCGTCGTCGAGCCAGCGCCCGTTCACGATGCGCATGGGCACCTCCCCGCGTCCGCCGCCCCCCGCGCCCCGTGCCGCGCGCCGGGGGAGCGGCGCGGGCGCACAATAGACAGCGGCGCCGCTCCGGTCGAGGGCCCCGCGGCAGGGCCGCGCACGGTCCGTGAACCGGCGGGCGCCGGCCGCCGCCGGATGCCCCGACCGTGCAACCCCGCGATTCAACTACGCTTTTCGCCTGCCGTCGGCAGCGTTCGGCGGTTGCCATCCCGTCCGGCGCGCGATTGACTGGGCGCCGCAGCGGGGCCGATACTGCCGGCATGGCGAAGCGCAGGCGGGCGGCCCGCGGCATCGCGGGCTTCAGCATGGTCGAACTCGCGATCACGGTCGCGGTGATCGGCATCATCGCGATTCTGGCGATTCCGAACCTCCTGAAGATGCAGAACCGCGCCCGCAAGTCCGAGGCGCGCATCAACATGAAGACGGCCTGGACGCTGCAGCGCGCCTACTACCAGGAGCGGGAGAAGTACGAGAGCGACGTGAGCCGGCTGGGCTTCGCGCCGGAGCGGGGCAACCGCTTCGCGTACTACTTCGCGCCGACGATCCTCGGGTGTCTGCTGCGCAGCGGGTCGATCGAGCTTCCGCTGGCCGCCACGTGCATCCAGGTGGATACGTTCAAGTTCCCGCTGTCGCTGCCGAATCCGCCGCTCGGGATCGCGCTGCCGGGCGTGGCGCCGCCGACCGCCGGCCGTGCATCCATGTTCACCGTCGCGGCGGTGGGAAACATCGACTCCGACGACTCGTGGGACGTGTGGACCGTCAGCTCGGAGACGCGCTCGTGCAAGGGCGACAGCGTGCCGGCCGGCGTGGCCTGCAACGACCGCGACGACCTGGACGAGTGAGATCGGAAGAGTGAAGAGTGAAGAGTGAAGAGTGAAGAATGAAGGATGAAGGATGAAACCGAAAGAGCGCCGGCGAAGCGCCCCTTCATCCTTCCTACGCCTCCACCGTCTTCACCAGTTCGTCCACGACCTGCACCGCCGCCATGCCCTCGCTCTCGGCGTGGAAGTTGGTGACGATGCGGTGGCGCAGGATGGGCCTCGCCAGGGCCTTCACGTCCTCCAGAGAGGCGGCAGCCCTGCCGTGCAGCACGGCGCGCGCCTTGGAGGCGAGCACCAGCGCCTGGCTCGCGCGCGGGCCGGCGCCCCACTGCACGAATTCCTTCACCGCGGCGGGCGCGTCCGCTTCCGCGGGGCGGCTGCGGCGCGCCAGGTCCACCGCCGCCGCGACCACGTGGTCGGCCGCCGGCACGCGCAGCACAAGGTCCTGCAGCTCGCGCACGACCTCGGGCGAGAGCACCTTCGCGAGCGGCTGGCGCGGCGCGCCGGTCGTCTGGCGCACGATGGAGATCTCCTCGTCGCGCGAGGGATAGCCCACGTCGATGAGGAACATGAACCGGTCGAGCTGCGCCTCGGGCAGGGGGTAGGTGCCCTCCTGCTCAATGGGGTTCTGCGTCGCGAACACGAGGAACGGGGGATCCAGCGGATACGTGCGCCCGCCCGCGGTGACCTTGTACTCCGCCATGGCCTGCAGCAGCGCCGCCTGGGTCTTCGGGGGCGTGCGGTTGATCTCGTCGGCGAGCACGATGTTCGCGAACAGCGGCCCGGGCACGAAGCGGAACGAACGGTGCCCGGTGCCCGCGTCCTCCTCCAGGATGTCCGTGCCCGTGATGTCGGAGGGCATCAGATCCGGCGTGAACTGCACGCGGTTGAAGGTGAGGTCCAGCACGTCGGCCAGCGTCGAGATGAGGAGCGTCTTCGCGAGCCCCGGCACGCCCACGAACAGCCCGTGCCCGCGCGAGAACAGCGCGATGAGCAGGTGGTCCACGACCTCCGCCTGCCCCACCACGCGCTTGCCGATCTCCGCCACGATGCGGTCGCGAGCCTGTGCAAGCTGCTTCACGCTCTCGACGTCGCGCTCCGTCTGCTCCGATTCCATTCAGTATCTCCTCCGTCCTACGACTCGAACGGCACCAGCGCGTCGGGCGCCACCTCGACGGTGCGCTCGACGGGCGGGGCGCCCTCGGGCTCGAGGCGGATGACGTGCTTTCCGGCCGGCAGCGCGTGTTCCTCCACCGGCGTCGTCAGCCCCGTGTCCACGCCGTCCACGAACACGCGCGCGCCGCCCGGCTTCTCGATGCGCAGGTACCCCGTCGCCTCGGGCGCCTTGCCCGGCAGCGCTGCCGTCCAGGTGGTCTTCGTCCCCCCGATCACGGCGAGCACGTCGGTCTCTCGTGCCACGGCACCGGCGTCGCCCAGCGTCTTCGCGGCCGCGAGCAGCGCCTCGTGGATCTCCGGGTCGAACGGGTCGTGCGCGTTGGCGGCGAGCAGGTGCCCGCGCGCCTCGGCCGCGCGCCCCGTCTCCGCGAGCACGCGGCCCAGCAGCGCGTGGTTGGCGGGCTCGTCGGGCCATCGTTTCAGGCTCGCTCGCAGGGCTCTCTCCGCCTCCGCCGGCTTTCCGAGCGCGAGCTTCACGATCGCGTACTTGCGCGCCAGCACCGGGTGCTCCGCGCCCGCGATGGCCACCGCCTTGTCCAGCTCGGCCGCGGCCGCGTCCGTGCGCCCTCGCGCGCGCAGCAGCTCGCCCAGGTGCGCGTGCTTGCGCGCCTGCACGTTCGCGAGCGTGCCGAGACTGCCGCGATCCCAGCTCTTTTCCCGCTCCTTGCGCGACTCGCGCTTCTTCTCGTCGCGGAACACCAGCCGCTCGAACTGCGCGTCGGGCGGAGGCGCGGGCCGGCTGCGCAGCGATTCCTTCCACCTCGCCTCGAACTGCGCGAACGACATGCCGACCGCGCCGCCGACGGCCTGGCGGAAGTCCTGCCCGTCGCGCTGGCGATCCAGAATCGCGCGCAGGCCGGCCATGCCCGCCTTGCGGTGCACCAGCTCCACGGCCGCGAACACCTCGGCGTACGCGAGCGCGGCCTCCTCGGCCGAAGGCAGCAGCGCGATGGACGGGTGCATCTTCGCGAAGGGCACGAGCGTTCCCCTGCGCACCGCACGCGAGAGCAGCGCCTCGCCGCCGGGCTCCATGGCGCGGCCGGCGGCGCCGTTCCAGCGCGACTCCAGGAACTTCGCGATGCCCTCGTGCAGCCAGATGGGCACCGTGTTGCGGCTGCGGCGCGTCACCGCCAGGTGCGTCAGCTCGTGCGCGAGCGTGTCGAGCCAGCCGTAGCCTTGCAGAAGCGCTCTCGGGCTGCTCACCAGGAGCTTGTCGTACTTGCACAGCGCCACGGTGCCGGTGGTGCGCACGGCCTCCAGCGGAAGGTCGGAGAGCCGCGCCAGCGCCCCCGGGGTCGTGAGGAACTCGACGCGCACCTTGCGCGCGGGCTTCCAGCCGAGGTCCTCGCCCAGCGCGCGGAGCTGCGCCTCCAGCGCGTCCGTCGCGTAGGGAACGAGCAGCGCGTCGCGGCCGGGCTTGTAGCGAAGGACGAAGTGGGCGCTCTCCTCCTGCACGGTGCCGCGCATCTCGCGCTCGGAGGCGGCGGCGAGCTGCCAGTCGTCGCTGTCCTTCGCCCGGTCGCCGAAGGCCTCCTCGTACTCGCGAGCGGCCTGCGCGTAGTCGCCCCGCTCGAAGGCGACGCGGCCGGCGACGTAGCGCGTGGCGGGCGCGTCCGGGGCCTTCTTCTCCAGCTCGGCCAGAAGGCTCTCGGCCCCCTCGACGTCCCATGCCTCCAGCAGCTCCATGGCGCCGCGGGCGTCGGCCGACGAGGAGAACGGGTGCGCTGTCGGCCTGCGGTCGTCCGTGGCCGCGCGGGCGGCGTGCGCGGCCAGGACGGCGAGCACCATGAAGACGCAGGAGCCGGGACCGGGAGCCCGACGTGCGGCCGAAGGCCGCCGCTCCGACTGTCGGGCCGGATTGCGGGAAGCGGGTATCGACGCGTTCCGGCCCGCGGGCGGCCCCAAGCCGCCCCCCCGCGTTCGGCCACAGGCCGACGGTCCGACGTTCGGCCAGAGGCCGACGCTCCGACTGTGGCGAAACGTCGGGAGGAGTCTCATTTCACCAGCTCCTCGTAGTAGTCGCGCACTCGCTCGCGGTACGACTCGGGCGTGCTGTCCTTCATCGCGTCGAGCAGATCCTTTCTGAACTCCGCGGGCGCGCGGCTCTGGTCCGCGCTGGGAATCTCGACTTTCTCCGCGCGGAAGCCGCGCCCGTCGCCGTCCCGTCCGTCGCGCTCGTCGGGCTCCGCGCCGAACGGCATGGGGATTCCGCCGGGCCCGCCCTCGCCGCTCTCGCGCATGGAATCCTTCAGTTTCCCCAGCTTTTCGAGCGCGTCGGCCTGGCGCGAGCCGGCCCCGCGCGGATCTTCCTTGCCCAGACGCTGGCGCGCCTCGTCCATGTCGCCGCCCGCCTCGCGCAGCAGCTTCTGCGTGCCCGGCCCGAACAGCGGCATCTTGCGGCCCACCTCCTCGAAGCCCTTCTGCAACTCTTCGGTGCGCTTCTGCACGCCGCCCTGGCGCTTGGACAGCTCCTGCATCTGCCGTCGCTCCTCCTCGCCCGCGGGCTGCTGGAGATTCTGCGCGAGCTTCTCCAGGTCCTCGGAGACCTCGCGCACGGGCTTCTCGGCGCGCTGCGTGCGTTCGGCGCCGGCCTCCAGCTTCGGCGGGTCGCGGGTCGATCCCGGAATCCTCCGCGCCGCGTCGCGCTCCACCTCCAGGTGCAGCTTCAGCGCCGCCGCGTGCAGCAGCGCGTCCTTCGCGAGCGAACGGGCCTCCTCCAGATCGCCCGACTTCAGAGCCTGCTCGAGCTGCTCCAGGCGCTCCTGCACGGCGAGGTGATCCGCCTCCAGCCCGAGCCCCTGCACGACCTCGGGATCCAGCGCGTCCATCTCCTTGCGCGCCTTCGCCACGCGGTCGCGCTGCTTCCTGAGGAAGTCGCGCCCCAGCTTCTCCAGCTTCTTCATGGCCTCCTCGCGCGCCTTCTGCCGCAGCGAGTCGGTGTCCTTCTTCACGGCCTTCTGGTCGGCCTCCACGTCGAGCAGGTCGCTCGCGAGCTTCTGCAGGTCCTTGGCGACCTCCTTCTGCTGCTCGTCGGCCTCGCCGGCGCTCTCGCCGAACTCCTTCTCCATCTTCGCGAGCTCCTTCTGCAGCTCCTCCAGCGCCTGCAGCGCCTCGTCGGTCTCGCCGCGCGACAGCTTGCGCTGCACCTCGTCGAGCTGCGACATCAGGTCGCCGCCCTCGTCGATTCTCTCCATCGCCTCGCGGTTGAGATGCTCGTCCTGGATGCCCTTGGCCAGCTCCTGCATGCGCCGGAACAGCTCGTGCAGCCGCTCCTTCAGCCGCGCGACCTCGCCCGAAAGCGCCCGCCGCGTCGCCTCGTCGGGCGCCTGTTTGTAGCGGCGCGCCAGGTCCGTCAGCGCACGGCGGCCGCGCTCCAGCTCGCGCGTCATCTCCCGGAGGTCGAGCAGGCGGCGCCGGTCCAGCAAATCCTCAAGGTAGAGTACTCCCTGCTCGTCCTCGACGATCTCCGCGGCGAGCACGCCGGAGAACGCGCGCGCGACGCCGCGGTTGCGGGCCTGCACGAATCCCCTGCGGAACAGGGTCGTCCGCGTCACGGCGGTCGCGACGCGGGCGCCCACGGACGCGAGCGCGCGGCCGATTTCCTTCGGCGCGCGCTCGTCGTCGGCCAGCTCCGCCGAGAGCTTCTTCATGTCGCGCGCCACCGCCGAGAGCGACTCGTCGCGCCGCTGCGTGACCGCCATCCAGGCCGCGTCCGCCTTCTCGCCCGAGTCGCCGGCCGGCGGTTCCTCCAGACGATCCGCGAGACCTCCCAGCAGCCGCTCCCAAACGGCCTCGGCCTTCGCCAGCACCTCGTGGTTGTGCTCGCTCTGGCTGAACACCTTCAGCACGTGCGACTCGGAAACGGCCGTTTTCGGCCCCGAAACGGTGTCGTTGTCCTTCGCCTCCAGGTAGTACGTGACCCGGTCGCCCGGCTCCAGCTTCAAAGGCGTCAGATCCCAGCGCAGCTCGCCTTTCTCGCGCCGCGGCACGTCTTTCCACGACGCCACCGTCTTGCGCGCCTCGGTGCCGCCGCGCGCGAGCGTGCAGAGAAGATCCACGCCCAGCAGGCCGTAGTCGTCGCCGGCGCTCCATTCCAGCGTCACGGCGGCGTCGGGATCGACCTCCTTCTCCGCGGGCGGCGAAGAGATTTTCACCTCGGGAAGCTGGTCCGGCTCGATCACGATCGGCCTCGGCGGACCTTCGGCGAGCCTGCGCCCGTCGGCGGTTTCGAATCGCAGTTTCCACTCGCCCGGCTCCGTGACGAGCAGGTTGCCCGAGAGCACGCGACCCTTCACCTGCAGGGGAACGCGCGTCGCATTCAGGAGCGCCACGGCGCGGGGCGTGTCGCGGTCGGCTCGCGCTGCGGGCTCGACCACGGTCCCCTTGGGCGCCCCGATGTCGCCGCCCGTGCCCGCGACCGTGCGCGGTGCGCGGTTCATGTGGTCGGGGTAGCGGTACACGAGCACGATGTCGCCCGCGATGGGATCGGGCGCGAACATCTTGGCCTCGGCCGGCGTGCTGCGACCCGCGAGATACGCCCACGCGGCGTGCCATCGGCCTTTCGACTTCGCCATCGCGAAGTGCGCCGCGCCGGCGGCCGCCAGGGCGACGGCGGCGATCGCCAGAGGACGCCTCCGCAGCGCGGGCCGCGCGTCCAGCCCGGATGCGACGGTGCCCATGCGCGCGATGTGCGCGCGTGCGAGCGCCGCCGACCACTCCCCGGCGTCGATGCCGCGCGCCAGCTCCACGGCCGAGACGAGATCGCTGGCATGGCCGGGGCTCGCGCGTCCGAGCGCCCGCGCGGCAGCGGCGTCGTCGGTTCCGAGCCGACGTGCCTGCCACAGCGTCCGGGCGAGAACCGTCAGCAGGCCGACGATGGCGAGCACCCACGCCGGCTCGCGTGCCCAGGTCTGGCGCCAGGCGACCAGCACGGTACCCAGGGCGAGCACGCCCCCCGCGAGCGCGAACGCCGCGAGCGTGCCCGCGAGCGCCCGGTGCATGGCGGCGCGACGGCGTACGAGAGCCAGAAGCCGTGCGAGCGCGGCCGCCTGCGACGCGATGACCCGGCGCGCGTCCGCGTCGCGCATCGCCGCAGGAGGCGGCGGCGCAACGGAAGGCGGCGTTTTCGCGGGTTCGATCATCGGTGCGCGCGCAAAAGACCACACCCCCGGGGGCGGGCGGCTCTGAGGACAGCACTGCCGAACACGAAACGGCCGGGCCGCCCGGCGGATTCCTGCCCGACCGGCGACCTCGCGGGATTCTATGCGCGTCCGGGGCGTCGTGCCATGCGCGACTGCGCGAAGCGGGCGGCGCGGAGTCGAGACACCGTCTCATGCCCCGCCGACCTCGGCTCTTTCCGGAGCCTCGTCCCGCCTGGTTCCGCGGGCGCGTCCGGGACGGCGCTGGTTCTTTGGCTGGACGGCTTCCGGAATCCTCAACCCGGAAGCATGGGTGCGGTTTCCCATGCAGGGTCCTGCGAGGGCACCCCATAGGAGTGCGGCCGTCCCGGCGGCACAACGGGTGTGCAGTCGTCTCGGCTGCACGGCGACGGATCATGTTGGGACGGCCGCGCGGCCGGGACGGCCACGGACCGATTGTGCCGCCGGGACGGCCGCACTCCGGCCCGGCTGCTCCAAGTGTCGGTTGCAGGGAAACCTCCGGCATCTTTTTCGGAACCCGCACCCCCGGGGCATTGCGCCCCTTGCGTGCGTGCGCAGTTGGTGGCCCAACGGGCGCATCACCGCCGCCGCGGCAGCTTCGCAGCAAGCGCCTGCGGTCGAGAGGACTCCATGGGCATCCGATCCGCTTTTCCGGCGCTTGCCGCAGCGTTCGCCGCGTCGACCGCCGCCGCCCAGGTGCCGCACCTGCTCGGCTATCAGGGGCGCCTGCTGCGTGCCGACGGCAGCGCCGCCACGGGCACGGCGGGCGTCGCGTTCTCCGTCTGGGACGCGGCGACGGGCGGCAGCCGGCTGTGGGGCGAGACGCAGACGCTCGGGCTCTCCGACGGCTACTACGCCACGTTCCTGGGCCTGGCGACGACGACGCCCGACGGGCTCTTCGACGGCCCCGCGCGCTGGATCGAAATCCAGGTCGGCGGCGAGACGCTCGCCCCGCGCCAGCAGGTGGGCGCGGTGCCCTACGCCGCCACGGCGCAGAGCGTCGTCGGCAGCGCCAGCGTCGCCTCGCTGCGCGTCGGCGGCCAGGTCGTCTTCGGCTCCGACGGACGCCTCGCCGGTCCCGCGCGCTACAGCGCGGGCGCGGGCATCGCGATCGACCCGTCGCAGACGATCTCCCTTGCGCCCTGCTCCGCCGGCCAGACGCTCGCGCACGACGCGACCTCCTGGTTTTGTGCACCGCACAATGACGGCACCGTGACGACCGTCGGCGCGGCGGCGCCCCTGGCCGTGACGGACGGGACGTCGACGCCGCAGCTCTCGATCACGCAGGCCGGAGCATCGTCGAACGGCTACCTGTCGTCGGCCGACTGGTACGGTTTCAATGCGAAGTACGGCGCGGGAACGCAGTGCGGAGGCGATCTGACAGGCCCCATGTCGGCGCCGACGGTCGTGCGGCTCCAGTCGCGGGCGGTGTCCGCGGCGGCGCCAGGGCCGGGCCAGGTGCTCAAGTGGAGCGCCGTCTCGACGCAGTGGGAGCCGGGCGCGGACCAGTTCACGAACGTGACGGCGAGCGCCCCGCTCACGGCACAGGGCAGCGGCTCGACGTCCGTGCAGCTCTCGATGCTGGCGGCGGGGCGCGACCAGGACGGCTATCTCGCGAGCGCCGACTGGGCGGCGTTCGAGGCCAAGGCCGAGAAGACGTGCGGCGGCGACCTGTCGGGCAGCCTGCCGTCGCCGGCGGTGGTCGCGCTCCAGTCGCACGCCGTTTCGGCGGACACGCCGCAGCCGGGCCAGGTCCTGTACTGGGACGGGCTGAAATGGACGCCGACGACGCTGGAGAGCACGGACGTCGCGGGGCTGGCGACCGGCTACGTCGCACTGACCGGGACGCAGACGATCGGGGGCTCGAAGACGTTCGCGACGCCGCCCGCGTTCGCCTCGCCGCTGCCTGTCTCGAGCGGCGGCCTCGGCACGACCGCGGCCGCGGCGAACACGGTCTTCGCGGGGCCGGACGCGGCCGCCGGCGCGCCCGTGTTCCGCCGGCTGGCGGCGGGCGACCTGCCCGCCCTCGACGCCTCGGCGCTGACGATCGGCACGCTGTCCGTGCAGCGCGGCGGGACCGGCATCGGCTCGTTCCTCGTCGGCGACCTGCTGTACGCGAGCGCGCCCGGAGCACTGGCCCCGCTGTCGGCCGCAGGGACCGGCAACGTGCTGCTGTCCGGAGGAGTGAACACCGCTCCCTCCTGGGGCAAGGTCACGACCGCGCACATTTCGGCGCTGGGCACGGGCGACAGCACGACGTTCCTGCGCGGCGACGGCCAGTGGGCGCCGGAGGCGGATCCGAAGATCGGCTCGCTCGGCACGGGCAAGTGGTGCACGTCGAACGGGACGCAGGTGGCATGCACGACCGACCCGCCCGACCTCGGCGCCAAGGTCGACCGGATCGACATCGCCGGCGGCAGCGTGGGCTCCTCGACGGCGATACCCGTGCTGACCATCAATTCCCAGGGCCAGGTCGTCGGCTTCAGCACCGCCGCGCCCGATCTGGGCGGCAAGGTCGACAAGATCAACGTCGCGGGCGGCACGGCGGGCTCCTCGACGGCGATACCCGTGCTGACCGTCAACTCGCAGGGGCAGGTCACGGGCATTTCCGCGGTCGCGGTCGACTTCAGCTCGCTCGTGCGCCGCAGCGGCGACACGATGAGCGGGAACCTGGACATGTCGGGCGGCAGCGGCGTGTTCACCCCGCCGGTCGGGACCACGGCGCAGAGGCCAGCCTCCCCTGCCGCAGGGCAGATGCGCTGGAACACGACGCTGGGAGTGATGGAGTTCTTCACCGGCACGACGTGGTACGGCATCAACGCGCCGCCGTTCTCGGGGGGCAACGTGAACTCGACCAGCGTGCAGGCGGTGGCGCAGACGCTGCTGACGGCCGCGTCGACGCCGCCGTCGACGGGCGGCGCGCTCACCGTCAACGGCGTCGCCATGGGCAACTACGACTACACGGTCAAACAGGGCGCCCAGACGGTCTCCGCGTTCACCAACTCCGACTGGTTCACGGGCACTTCCGACACCGCCGCCTCCTTCGTCGTGGTGAACGGAGACCTGACCATCGCCGCGGGGCAGACGTTCGCCCCGGCGAACCGCAAGCTGTTCACGGTGCTCTACGTCGCGGGCAACCTCACCGTGAACGGCACCATCTCGATGACCGCGCGCGGCGCGAATCACTCCGCGACCGCCGCGGGCACTCTCCTGCTCGCCGCGGGCACCTTCGGCGGCGTCGTGAACCCGCAGGTGCCGGCGGCGGGCGGCGCCGGAGCCGCCGACACGGCCATCACGGCCGGCACGGGCACCAGCATCGGCACGGCCGGCACCGCCGGGACGGCGGGCGGCACGGGCGGCGGCGGCGGCGGCGGAAACCAGAGCAGCTCCGTGTTCACCCGCTCGGCCGGCTCGGCCGGCACGTCCTTCGGCGGCGGCTCGGGCGGAGGCGCGACCATCGACAACAGCGCGTCGGCCGCGAACAACGCGAGCGCCAACGGCGGGGCGGGAGGCGCGCCGACCTGCGGCGGCTATCCGTGCGGCGGCGGCGCGGGAAACCCCGGCGGCACGGGCGTCAACGGAGGAAGCGCAGGCACCAGCGGGACCGGAGGGGTGCTGGTGATTTACTGCACCGGCACGCTGTCCGGGAGCGGCACCATCGCCGCCAACGGGTCGCCGGGCGGCAGCGCATCGGGCAACGGCACCGCCGATTCGGGGGGCGGCGGCTCGGGGGGCGGCTCGGTCACGGTGTTCTACGGCACCGACACCAGCAGCATCGTGCCGACCGCCACGGGCGGGGCGGGCGGGACCGGCGCGGGGGCGTACAACGGCACGGGCGGCGCCGGCGGCAACGGGACGGCCCGCAAGCTGCCGCTCAACAGCGCCGCGCCGGTCTTCGGCGGCGGGAACCTGAACACGACCAGCGTGCAGGCCGCCGCGCAGTTCATGCTGACCGCGTCCGCCGCGCCGACCGCGGGAGGCACGCTCGCCGTCAACGGCGTCGCCGTGGGCAGCTACGACTACACGGTGAAACAAGGCGCACAGACGGTCTCCGCGTTCACCAGCTCCGACTGGTTCACCGGCACCGGCGACACCGCCGCGGCCTTCGTCGTGGTGAACGGCGACCTGACCGTCAACGCGGGGCAGACGTTCGCACCCGCGAATCGCAAGCTTTTCACGGTGCTCTACGTCGCGGGCAACCTCACGGTGAACGGCGCGATCTCGATGACCGCGCGCGGCGCCAGCCACGGCGCGACCCCCGCGGGCAATCTGCTGCTCGCCTCGGGCACCTTCGGCGGGGTCGCAAACCCGCAGGTGCCGGCGGCGGGCGGCGCAGGAGCTGCAAACACGGCCATCACTGCGGGCACGGGCACGAGCTACGGCACGGCCGGCACCGCCGGAACGGCGGGCGGCACGGGCGGGGGCGGCGGCGGCGGAAACCAGAGCAGCTCGGTGTTCACGCGCTCGGCCGGCTCGGCCGGCACGTCCTACAGCGGCGGCTCGGGCGGAGGCGCGACCATCGACACCAGCTACTCGGCCGCGAACAACGGGGCGGCCAACGGCGGCGCGGGAGGCGCGCCGACCTGCGGCGGCTACCCCTGCGGCGGCGGTGCGGGCAATCCGGGCGGCTCGGGCGTCGCCGGAGGCAGTGCGGGCACGAGCGGGACCGGAGGCGTGCTGGTCGTCTACTGCACCGGAACGCTGTCTGGAAGCGGGACCGTCAGCGCGAACGGGTCGCCGGGAGGCAGCGCCTCGGGCAACGGCACCGCCGATTCGGGAGGCGGCGGCTCGGGGGGCGGCTCGGTCACGGTGTTCTACGGCACCGATTCGGGCAGCATCGTGCCGACCGCCACCGGCGGGGCGGGAGGGACCGGCGCGGGGGCGTACAACGGGACGGCGCGCAAACTCTCGCTCTGATCCGACCGGGGTTCCGCCGCCGGCGGGACGGCCGGCGCCGACCGGCGACCCGCCGCCGACGCGGGCCGCGCTCTGCCCTCTCCGCAATGCCGTGACTTGCAGTCCACCGACCACCTCGCCGCCGCGCACGTGGGCGTCCCCTGAGCGGCGCGCCACGGCACCCGGCGGCCGTGTTTCGGGCTCCTCTCGATGTTGCGCGTGGTCCGGGCGGCCGACCGGTGGGACGGGGGCCCCGGGCGCCCCCCCGCCCCATATCCTTTCTCTAAATCTAAAACCCGATTTCTCCCGCAATATCGGCATGTTGCGCCACACCTGAACATGCGTGTCGTACCCTCGTGGCAGGATGTTTTCCGCCGGCGGGAAGCCGGGCGGAGGACGCGATGCAGACGATGGTGGCGACGGCGGGGCAGATGAACCTGGCGCGGGCGATCCGGGACGGCGGGCGGCCGCCCCCGCGCGTGCGGCCGGTGGCGGACCCGGCGCTGACGGAGTCGTTCCTGAGGGCGGCGGCGGCCTGGGAGCGCTGGCGCGAGCGGCGCAAGTGGCTGGGGCGCTGACGGTGGGCGCCGCGGCGTCTACAGGAGGAACCGGCGCACGAGCCCCTCGTACAGCGAGGCCAGCCATTCGCCCACGAAGAGCTGCTCCAGCGCCGCCAGAGCCAGAAACGGGCCGAAGGGCACGGCGTTGGCCGGCGGCACCCAGTCTTCGTCCTCGTCGTCGCCTGCAGGCGCCGCGGTCGGCGGAGCGGCCGCCGATGCGGGCGTCGTCGCGTCCGGCGCGGCGGCCGGACGGCCTTCGGCGGGGATCGGCTCGGGCGCGGGGGCCGCCGCTGAGGGATCCGGCGAAGTCGCGGAGACGCCCGCGGTCGCCGCTGCCCCGGAGGGCACGGGAGGTACCGGCGGCGCGGTTTCGCCCGGGTGCCGGCCCGTTTCGGCCCGCCCGAGCACGATCAGCAGCAGGCCGACGACCGTCCCCTGCAGGGAGGCGAGCAGGATGACGGGCAGCAGGGCCTTCCATCCCAGGAAGGCGCCGATCATCGCGAGCAGCCACCAGTCGCCCTGGCCCAGGGCCTCCTTGCGAAACACGCGCGAGCCCACGAACGCCACGAGCGCGAACACGGCAAAACCCGCCGCCGCGCCGACGACGGCGTCGAACGGGGTCAGGTCCGGATTCGCGAACGACACGCCCAGTCCGAGCACGATCCCGGGCCAGGTGAGGGCGTGCGGGATGATCCAGTGGTCGAGGTCGATGTAGGTGACCGCGACGAGGAGGGAGACGAACACGGCGTAGCCGAGCGAACGCGGCTCGAGGCCCCAGTGCCGGGCGATGGCGAAGAAGAGCAGGCCGACGAGCAGCTCGACGATGGGATAGCGCGCGGAAATGGGCAGAGCGCATGAGCGGCACCGGCCGCGGAGGAGGATCCAGCTCACGACGGGGATGTTGTCGACCGCCCGGATGGGCGTGGCGCAGCGGGGGCAGCGCGAGCGCGGGCGGACGATGGACTGCCCCTCGGGCAGGCGGGCGATGATGACGTTGAGAAAGCTGCCGATGATCAGGCCGAGGACCAGCGCCCAGCCTTCCCATAGGATCCGCATCGGCCCGTCCAAGCCACGCTCCCGCCGCGGTGCGCGGCGAATCGGCCATAGCACAGAGTGCGGCCGAAGAGGCTCGCCGTTGCGGCGCGGGAAGAGTCGGAGCGGCAGCTGTCCGGGGCTTTCCGGCGACGCTCGAACTACGGCGGCGTCGGCGCGGCCATTTCCTCCCGCGGCGGCGCGGCGAACCGCCGGGCCAGCTCCGAGCGCAGCTCCACGAGCGCCGGCGGCATCGTGCGCGAGAGCATCCGGAACAGGTCGCCCTGCGACTCGAGCTCCGCGCGCCATTCGTCGGCGTCGAGGCGCAGCGCCTGCTGCACGGCGTCGGGCGCGATGCGCAGCCCGGCGAGGTCGAGGTCGTCCGGCCGCGGCACGAACCCGGCCGGAGTCGCCAGCGCGTCGGCCGTGCCTTCCACGCGGCCCAGCATCCACTCCAGCACGCGCATGTTCTCGCCGAAGCCGGGCCACAGGAACGAACCGTCGGCGCCGCGCCGGAACCAGTTCGCGAGGAAGATGCGCGGCGGCTTGCGCAGCCGGCGCCCGACGGCGAGCCAGTGGGAGAAATACCGCCCCATGTCGTACCCGCAGAAGGGCAGCATGGCCATCGGGTCGCGGCGCACGACGCCGGTCTTCCCCGTCGCGGCGGCGGTCGTCTCGCTCGCGAGGGTCGCGCCCAGGTACACCCCGTGGGTCCAGTCGAACGCCTCCAGGGCCAGCGGCACGGTGTCGCTGCGCCGTCCGCCGAACACGATGGCCGACAGCGGCACGCCCTGCGGGTCGTCGGCATACGGCGACAGCTCCGGGTTGTTCCACATGGGCGAGGTGAAGCGGCTGTTGGGATGCGCCGCCTTGTCGGCCGAGGCGGGCGTCCAGGGCCGGCCGCGCCAGTCCACGAGCCCGTCGGGCGCCGGCCCGTCCTTGCCCTCCCACCACACGGTGCCGTCCGGGGCCAGCGCGACGTTCGTGAAGATCGTGTCGTGCGCCACGATGCGCATCGCCACCGGATTGGTGCGCTCGTTGGTGCCCGGCACCACGCCGAAGTAGCCCGCCTCGGGGTTCACGGCGCGCAGCCGCCCCTCGCCGTCCACGCGCAGCCACGCGATGTCGTCGCCGATGGTGCGCACCTTCCAGCCGGCAAAGCGCTCGGGCGGCCGCATCATCGCGAAGTTGGTCTTGCCGCACTGCGACGGGAACGCGGCGGCGACGAAGTGGCGTGCGCCCGACGGGCTCTCCACCTCCACGAGCAGCATGTGCTCGGCGAGCCATCCCTCCTGGCGCCCTGCCCATGACGCGATGCGCAACGCGAAACATTTCTTTCCGAGCAGCGCGTTGCCGCCGTAGCCGCTGCCGTACGACCAGATGGTGTCGTCCTGCGGGAAATGGCAGATGTAGCGCCGCTGCGGGTCGAGCGTGCCCGTCGAGTGCAGACCGCGGTTGAAGCGATCCGAGCCTCCCAGCGAGCGCAGCGCCGGCTCGCCCATGCGCGTCATGGAGCGCATGTTCAGCGCGACGTACACGCTGTCGGTGAGCTCGACGCCCACGCGCGACTGCGGAGAGCCCGACGGCCCCATCAGGTAGGGCACGACGTACATCGTGCGGCCGCGCATGCAGCCGTCGTACAGCGAGCCGAGCACCCGGCGGACCTCGTCGGGGTCCATCCAGTTGTTGGTCGGGCCCGCGTCGTCTTTCTCCGGCGTGCAGATGAACGTCAGGTGTTCGACGCGCGCGACGTCCTGCGGGTCCGAGCGGTGCAGATGGCAGCGCGGGAGCTTCTCCGCGTTCAGCGGCACCAGCGCCCCGGACGCGACCGCCTCGTCCAGGAGCTCGCGCTGTTCCTCCTGCGAGCCGTCGCACCAGCGGATGCGATCCGGCCGGGTCAGGCGGGCGGTTTCGTCCACCCATGCCTGCAGGTGCAGATTCCCTGTCCCCGGCCCGCTCGACGCCATGCCCCCTCCGCCCGTGCCGCACGGCGGCACCTCCGGGAATGAAGGGTGCGGGGGACCGATGTGCAAGCGCCGCGGGCCCTCGAACGGACGGTCGGCGCCCCGCGGCACGGTGGTCGCGAGCCCGCTCCGGTCCGAGGAGTCGCCAGGAAACAACGTGTCGCAGGTCGGGGGGGCCGTGGCAATCGGAGTGTCGGCCTCTGGACGACCGGTCGCAGCGGCATCCAGCCGCGTGTCGCGCTGGATTCGCCGAAAGTCTTCGGGCACTACGCAGACTCGCGGCTCTAAGACTCCGTGACCGGTCGGCCGGAGGCCGACACTCCTTCTCGCGAACGATCCCGTGAGGGGATCGCGGCGTTCCGCGCGGCGGTCAGTTGTCCCATCCCGCCGGCGGATTCGCGAAGCGGCGCGACATCTCGCCGAACGGCCGTGCGGTCGCGCGCAGCCGGTTTTCGTCCCGGCGACGGCATCCGTCCAGGTCGATGCCCAGCGCCGCCAGCCCGCGACGGTCGTCGTAGCGCAGCATCAGAACGTGCGCCGGCTCGTCCGAGGCCCGCTCAAACTCCACGCCCGTGACGCGCGACTCGCGCCGCTCGCCGAACTCGGTCCCGAGCCCCGGGCGCTCGGCGGCATTCGCGCGCGATCGCGGCGCATCGCCCGCATCCTCGGAACGCGGCGTCGATGCGATCGGCGGCGCCGCGGAGCGTGCGCGGGGCGCGGCCTGCGAGGGCTCGCCGACGTTCGTGTCGCGCTGCGTCATCTCCTCCTCGGGGGTCGGGCCTGCGCAGGGCTCGTCCCAGCACGGACGGTGTACGAGCGGCGGGGGGAGCGGTGGCATGCGCTCCGGGAAGATCGCCACGCCGACGACGCCGACCTCGCGCGCGGAGCCCGTCCGGACGGGCTCCGCGCGCGAGGTCGGCGTCGTCGGCGTGGCGATCTTCCCGGAGCGCATGCCA
>Ga0172368_10002816_pt1 | contig 21754 bp, 24 predicted proteins | sample Lak11m_FD_114540 | JGI IMG/M metagenome (GOLD analysis project Ga0172368, IMG submission 114540) | Freshwater microbial communities from Kabuno Bay, South-Kivu, Congo - kab_022012_11m | ecosystem: Environmental > Aquatic > Freshwater > Lake | place: Democratic Republic of the Congo: South-Kivu...
ATTCTTTTTCGGACGGCGGACGGTATTTTGACAAAGAGGCGGCAATCAGAAGGGCTCAGCAGATGGTTGAAGAAGGCGCTGATATTATTGACATCGGCGGAGAATCAACGAGGCCCGGCTCAGGGCCTGTTCCGGTTGAAGAAGAAATAAGCCGCACAATTCCGGTCATTGAATCTCTCGCAAAAAACATTAAAGTTCCCGTATCAATTGATACATACAAGGCAGAGGTTGCAAAGAGGGCTCTGGATGCCGGAGCATCTATTGTGAACGATATAAGCGGCCTGCGGTTTGACCGTGAAATGCCGAAGGTTGTATCTCAATATAAAGTCCCGGTTGTTATCATGCATATAAAAGGCACGCCTAAGAGTATGCAGGCAGATCCTCAGTATGAGGCGTTAATTCCTGAGATAATAGATTACATGAGGGCGGGCATTATGCTCGCCGTAAAATTCGGAATCCCTGAAGATAAAATTATTATAGATCCCGGTATTGGCTTTGGAAAGACATTTGAGCATAACCTTGAGATAATTAGAAGCCTTAAGGAATTTGCTCTCCTTGAAAAACCATTGCTTATAGGCGTTTCAAGGAAGGCGTTTATCGGAAGGCTTCTCGGCGATGCGCCTGTGTCCGAGCGCCTTGAAGGAACTGCCGCTGCGGTTGCAATATCAATCTTTAACGGCGCAAATATCATCAGGGTTCATGATGTTAAGGAGATGAAAAAGATTGCGCTTGTTGCCGAGGCCTGCCTTCATTTCCCCCGTTTATAGATTATTTTCTTGGTCCCTCCGTCGCAGGTTCCGACTACTTTTCCATCCTTGACGTCCGCAGCTTTTTCATTCGGAACGATTTCAAGGCTGAACTTCTTCACTCCTTTTGCCTGAATCTTTTCGTCAATCTCCGTCAAGAGTTCCTCGCAGGGTTTTTTCTGCGCGGATGCGGGCGCGGCAGCAAACATGAACAAAACTAAAAGAGCAATAAAGCCTTTCATCTTAAGCCCCTCCTCTGAAAAAGTTTTTGTATGATTTTAGATTGATTTTATGGCAATTTGACATATGAGTCAAGGGAAAAGAAAAGTAAGTATCAGAGGGTCAGAGTATCAAAGGGTCATAGTTCAAGACCCTGATACTTTGACACTTTGAAACTTTGATACTGTCAAGAGATTTTCCAGATAAGCTCGAAGTTGCAGATAATCACTTCAGGCCTGCCGGAGGAGTTTTCCATGATATTCCCTTTGTCGTCTATCGCCAGAAGCAGGTCGTTGGTTTTAAGCAATGAGCCGTCGTATCCGGCATTCTTTAATTTTTCTTTCACCTTATTTAGCAAGCGGTATGATTCTTCTTCATTAATAATTCCCCTGTAAACTGCCTTGTAAAGGTCTACAGGCGTGTACAGGACATCGCTGTGTTCGGCGACCCATTTATCCGGGCCGTTGTAATATCCCCTGATTGTAATATAATTGTATTTTTCCTGAAGAACCGGATTGCCTTCAGGGTCTAAGATGTTTTTATGCGATTCGTATTTTCTCAAATCGGTTGAAGGCTCTATTTTTGCGCTTCCGGTCATGTAAAGGGCCCTCACATAAACGCACGGGATTCCGATTTTGTTAAGCTCAAAGGCTATGGCGAATTCTTCAAACGGGCTGTTTATCCCCAATTGGCGGATTTTGGCATCATGGGTCCCGTTTTCCTCCAGGCCGTGCATTTCGCCTACGCGAGAGGTCTTCCAGACGAGATGAATATTATCTTTTGTTATTGTGTAAAACACCTCTTTCGAAAAAGAAAGCCTGATTGACGGCGTCTTTCTCCATCTTTCAGGAAGGAAATAATCAAAGAGGTGCGCGTTTTTTCCCACAACCCATAACCTGCCTCCGGTGCTTTCCGTGTGGCCGTAGATATAAGGCACGCCGAATATCTCCATGTACGAAAGATGCGCAGGCAGAGGAGTAGGCGTAAATCTGTTTAACTGGTCATCCAGATACGAGTGCCTCCGCAAAGATTTGACCGCATCTTCGTGTTCTTGTGTCCGCGAGAGGAGCTCATAATCAACTATAGAATAGTTTCCATCGGTTAGAAGCCGGTATAAAAATTCAATCTGTTTTTGGGGAGCCGCGATATCTCCGGCGCTGCCCATTTCCCTGATTTGCTCTGTGTCATCTTTGCTGATGATAATATGTTCCGGTTTCATATCGGCGACGAGATATCCCTTTTTGTTTAAGTCGCCTATAACCTTGTAATTTATTTTTTTTAAATGGGTTAGCAGTTCGGCGGTTTCCACGTTGATAAGTTCAAAAACTTCTATCAGGTTTTTGCCTTTAATCCATTCATAGATGAGTTTGTATTGTTTTAATATATCCAGATCAATGCCCGGATGTTTGGCCCTTATGCGGTTGATTTTCTCGCGCGACCTTCCGCTCTGCCACAACTGCATTTTTTCAGGGGGAACATAGATAGCCATAGGAAGCTGGGTATGGACCCTCATATCTTTGGGGCCGTAGCCTCCTTCGCGCATCTCTGTGACCAGAGAAAACTCTTCCCACGGGCTGTTGAATTCCGCATCACAGAACTCTTCCAGGGTGTGCGTATCCAGAGGGACGTCTTCGCCGACGCGGCAGTTCTTCACTACAAGATCAAGGCTTTTGCCGTTAACCTCTTTCGTGAGGACTCTGAAGACAGAGCTTGTGCCTTTAAGCCGTATCTTGTGTTCGTCAAACCATTCCTTTTCATGCCAGTTTTTAATCTCAAGATGTTTTTCGTAGGGTTCGGCAAAACGAGTGAGGTAAAGGTCTCCGCCGTCGCTGGTTTTTGTGTGGATATATACGACACCTAATACATTTACGAGAGATTTCTTTGAGAGCGTCTTTTCCATATATCAGCTACATCAGTGTAAGCGCGAGTGTAAGTAATTAGTGCACGTGTAAGTGATTAGTGTCAGTGAACAGCTTTAAAAAAACTTACACTTACACTCACACTTACACTCAGCTACTTTCACTTGTTAAGCCTCTCCGCAAGTTCCTTTAACTGTTTTTTAAGCCTTTCAGGGAGACGGTTGCCGAATATCGCAAAATGTTTTTCTATATACGGTATCTCTTTTTTCCATTCATCCAGGTCAACTTGCATCAGTTCTTTCATATTTTCCGGGGATAGTTCTATGCCGCTGAGGTCAAGGTCTCCGTCCAGCGGCAATAAACCTATAGCAGACTCTCTGGCCCTAATCTTACCGTCTACGCGTTCGCATATCCATTTAAGCGCACGGCTGTTGTCGCTGAAGCCGGGCCATAAAAATCTTCCGTCATGGTTTTTTCTGAACCAGTTAACATAAAAAATTCTCGGAGCTTTAGAACCAAGCTTGTCGCCCATGTTAAGCCAGTGCTGGAAATAATCAGCCATGTTGTAGCCGCAAAACGGCTTCATGGCAAAAGGGTCTCTTCTAAGGCTGCCCACATCGCCGATATTGGCAAATGTCGTTTCAGAGGCAGATGTCGCGCCGAGGAATACGCCGTGGTCCCAGGAGAACGCCTCATACACCAAGGGGACAACGCTGCTCCTTCTGCCGCCGAATATGAAGATATCAATAGGCACTCCTTCCGGTTTTTCCCAGTCTTTGCATATAACAGGACATTGCGCTGCCGGAGCAGTAAAGCGCGCATTAGGATGCGCGGCATCGCCTTTGCTTTCAGGCGTCCAGTCATGTCCCCTCCAGTCAATCAGATGTGAAGGCACATCGTCCGTCATGCCCTCCCACCAAACATCTCCGTCATCGGTCAGGGCGCAATTTGTAAAGATAATATTTTCCTTAAGGGTGTCCATTGCCATCGGATTGGTGTCGTAAGATGTACCGGGGGCCACGCCGAAGAAACCGTTCTCAGGATTAATGGCATAAAGCCTGCCGTCGGCGCCAATCTTCATCCAGGCAATGTCATCACCGATGCATTCGCATTTCCAGCCTTTGATGGACGGCTGCATCATGGCAAGATTTGTTTTGCCGCATGCAGACGGAAATGCTACTGCAATGCGGTATTGTTTTCCTTCCGGATTAGTAAGCCTTAGTATCAGCATATGCTCCGCCATCCAGCCTTCTCTTCTGGCTGCGGCAGAGGCTATTCTAAGGGCAAGGCATTTTTTCCCTAACAAGGCATTGCCGCCGTAACCTGAGCCGTAAGACCATATAAGATTCTCTTCCGGGAAATGACTTATGTATTTCTTTTCTATCGGAGCGCAGGGCCATTGCACATCCTTCTGGCCCTTTGCCAGAGGCGCGCCTATTGAATGAAGGCACGGGATAAAATCCTCGCCGCCGTTAAGAAGTTCAATAACTTTAGCGCTTACGCGGGTCATGATATGCATGTTTATTACAACATAAGGGCTGTCCGTAATCTCCACGCCAATCTTTGAAATCGGCGAGCCTATAGGCCCCATTGAAAAAGGAATCACATACATTGTGCGTCCGGCCATGCAGTCTTTGTAAAGGTTCTTCATTGTGTTTTTTAATTCAACAGGATATATCCAGTTATTGGTTGGGCCTGCCTCATCTTTTGACGGTGTGCTTATGAATGTGCGGTCTTCAACGCGCGCCACATCGCTTGGGTCCGAGCGGAAGAGGTAGCTGTTGGGACGTTTTTTAAGAGGGATTGCGCTTCCGCTTGCAATCAGCTTTGACAGCATCAGGTCATACTCTTCCTTGGTTCCGTTACACAGGTAAATGTCATCGGGCCGGCACATCTCCGCAGCTTCTTTAATCCAGTTATTCAGCTTTTCATTCTTGATGGCAGCGCTCATGTAATCTTCTCCTTTTCAATTGCAATATGAGTTTCATGAAAATGAAGGGGTTACGTTCCCGGCAAACAAAGACCGGTTATTATTATACGAATTATTCCATGAAAAAATCCATAACAGGAGGAATTGCGGTATGCAGGATTGGTTTGAGCGGCATCAGATATTTTTCGTTGACGTTCTTGGCGAATGAAGCGCTAACAGCCGCAACTGTCTGAACCCCGAATATTCGGGGTGAGTTTTGCGGCTGTAGCGGAATGAGCCGTAGAACGGCAGAAAAATATCTGCAGAAAGCGAAAGCCTTTCCTGCATATCATAATAACCACATTTGACTTTTCCCTCAGGAAACCATTATATTTTCACTACATTGAAGGAAATTTTGACAAAGGATAGCGAATCTTGGATTTTACTGATATAATTCGCCAGATAATTTTACTTGCTTTTCCTGTTCTCATAGCTGTTACATTTCATGAGCTTGCTCACGGATATGTTGCTGACAGGCTCGGCGACCCCACCGCGCGGCTTGCCGGAAGGCTTACGCTTAATCCGCTGAAGCACCTTGATCCCATCGGCACTCTGGCATTTGTCATTACGAGAATGATAGGATGGGCCAAGCCTGTTCCTGTTAATCCGTATAATCTGAGAAATCCCAAAAGGGATATGATTTGGGTCTCCCTTGCAGGGCCTGCCGCGAATTTTATTATTGCGGTGATAGCGGCGATTATTTTCAGGATTCTGATGACCATGCCTGTTTCGCCGTTTAGCGTCCTGGGGCAGAAAAATTTTGTGCCCTTGGTTTTGATAACGCAGCTAACGGTTACGATTAATATCGGCCTTGGAGTTTTTAACCTGATCCCGGTGCCGCCTCTTGACGGAAGCAAGATATTGATGGGACTTCTGCCTTACAGACAGGCAGTTGCCTACAGCAAGATTGAGCCTTACGGGTTTTTCATCCTTCTCGGGCTTATATTCCTGAGGATTACGGACTACATCATATTCCCGATAATAATTCTTCTGAGATACATTCTCTTGGGTCAGTAAGAAAACAGCTTTAAGCATTGCTGACTTTTATTTTTGTTATCGGTGTCTTTTCCTATAATCGCCGGGATTTTCCTTTAGCCCTTTGCTGCCCCATATCCCGCGTTTGAACTGTCTTGCCTCGGTTTGGGCCGCCTTTAATTCATCAACATATTTAACATTCGGCGGGATAGTAAGCAGCATAGCATATCCGTCCTTAATCATCTGGATGTTAATCATCTTTTCGTCAGGCGTGAATATATAGCATAAAAGGCGGCCGTATTTGTCCCGTTTTTCCACGTCGTATTCAAGGACAATTTTCCCATTGGATGCGTATAACAGTTTTTCAAGATGCTTTTGGGCCAGTATTCCCCACGGCCTTTGCCTAATTTCAGGCGCGTCTATGCCTATCAGCCTGACCCGTTCTCTTTTCCTGTTTAAAATAACGGTTATTGTATCACCGTCGTGAACTCTGCCGACTTTAACAGGCCTTTGCTCATTGGATGCTATGGCATTGCCGGAACTCAGTAGAGCATGAAACAGTAGTGCAAACAATATCGCCGGTACTGCGCTTGTTTGTGGATATCTTTTTTGCATGCATTAATTATACATGCATTAATTATAAAGGATAAATGATAATAATTCTTGATAATACCGGTCTGTTTAATGCTAGAATATACAACATGGATAAGAGAAGAGCAAAGAACGTCAAACAGATATTTTTTATGGCTAAAGAGCTGCGGCTTTCAATCGCCCTTATAGTTATCTGGTCGCTTCTTGCCGGAATCATATTTACATATATAACCAAAGAACTCGGAGCCAAGATAGAGCACGGACTTTTTTCCTTTGCGGCCGTGTTTCTGGGGTATGTGATTATTGTTATCGTATTGGCCCTGTTTTTTACGCACAGGTTTATAGGCCCGTTTGAAAGATTGAAGATGGAAATGAAGATCATAATGGCAGGCAATTATCACAGAAGGCTGCACATAAGGGCCAGCGATGATTTTTATATCAAGTCGTTTATCGCAGAAGTAAATAAGGTGCTGGATGAATTTGAAAAAGGCCATTTTGATAAAGAGGGTTTCCGTAAAAATGTTGATTCCGAATTGCTGCATGTCATGGCGCTTATTGAAAGAGAGAATGTATCGCGGGATAAAATCAGAGAAGCGCTTCTGTCCTTCCATGAAAAGATGGAGACCATGCTGAGGAAAAAATAGCAAGTAATGCCGGCTTAATATACCAGCCTCAGCGCATCCGGTACAGTCTCAATAACAGCAGGCGTCATGCCGAAGTAATCCCCGTCTATTTGCACATGCGCTTTGCCCCTGACCTCAATATTCTCTGCCTGCTCATAGGTTATCCCTTTAAACTTCAGGCGCTTTCCGGCGACTATCCCGCAGACGTATTTGATAATATCGCTTCTTTTCCTGCCGTGCATGATGAAGGCATAGAAGTTATTCTTCTCTAGGTCCGCATCAGGCGCAACCCTGAAATTGCCTGCATATTTTGAGGCCTTGCAGATTATCGCGGAGTATCCTTCAGAGGATTTGCCGTTCACACTGAAGGTTAATTTGTCCGGCTTCCAGCTTGTAAGCGTTCTTAAACCGCTTAAGATATATGCGCCTTTTCCGGAGTATTTCTTTACTTCGTTTTTAACCCCGTAAACTGTTTCAGCGTCATATCCGATTCCAGCCATCAGGCAGAAGTAGCGGGAGATATTTTTTGACAGGGTTATCTTCCCGAGGCATACATTATGCGCCTTACCGTCCAGTGCAGCATCCAGAGCCTTTTCTACATCATCGGATATGCCGAGTTCCTGGGCCAGGACGTTTGTTGTGCCGAGAGGAAGTATAGCCATCGGGATACTCGTATGTACAATGCCGTTAATTACTTCATTAAATGTTCCGTCGCCGCCTGCGGCAATTATCAATACCCCCCCACTTCCCCCCCTTGACAAGGGGGGGCTTGAGGGGGGGGTAGGATTTTGGGGTTGGTTTACGGCAATTTCTTTTGCAAATGATTCGGCATCGCCTCTTTTTGCAGTCAGCAGCACCCGAACCTCGTAACCCCTGCTTTTAATTATTGCCGCTGCCTCGTTGATTTTTTTTAGGGCCTTCCTGCCTGCAGCCGGATTGCCTATAAGAAATATAGTCCGCATTATCTGTATCTGGGAGGTGTTTTATTAAAAGGCTTTTGTTTTGTTTCCTTTCTGCATTCTTTAATGGTCCTTACGGCGTCGTGTTTCAATCCCGCAAAACGCCCGTTATCCCTTTTGGAAGCTATCAGGAATTTTTCCAGATTCGGCACTGCCTCCTGACAATGGCCTTCCGCCTTATATGTCATTCCAATATGAAAGAGCAGATCCGGCCTATTCGGCATAGACTGTTTTGCAATTGTTAATTCTTTAAGCGCCTCTTTATATTTCCCTTCATTCCTTAACAGGAGACCTAGCCTTAGATGAAAGAAAGGATTTGACGGGTTCAGCGCTAGCGCGGTCTTTATTTCTTTTTGCGCGGCTGCGCTGTCTCCCCTCTTCTGATATATTGCGGCAAGCAGCATATGCGCCCTCTGGTTTTCAGGATTGACTTTTACCGCCTTGTTCAATGCAGAAAAAGCCTCATTAAGCTCTCTATCCCTCATCCCGCCTATATCTTTTTTAATATCTGTTGAACTCATCAATTTATGCACAAGGCTGGCCCAGAGTTTTTTAACCTCGTCATTAGCCTCTTCCTTTGCAAGCACATGGTCCAGTTTCTTACGTATGTCCTCTGCCTTTGACTTGTCTTTTTCTGCAGAGAGTTTGCTGGTCAGGTTGTCTCTTTCTTTTTTAAGCGCTTCGTTTTCTTTTAAGGCGGCGTTGAGTTGTTCTTTCAGGTCTTCATTTTTCCTGAAATTATTAATATGCCCTATGAGCGCTGCGGTGTCTATCTTGCACCGCGCCTTTATAAATATTTCAGGATGCGCCGACGGGCCCTTCATCTCCTCGGAGATAATCTCTGTCTCCACGACTCCGGCGGTATACGCCTTTATCTCATCTTTTGCCAGAGACATATTTTTTATTTCCGTCAGACTTTCCACATAGGTTCCGGCCAGTTCAAGCGCCTTTCTTTTTGCCTCCTGTGTGGCAATCCTGCGGGCGTCAATCTTGCTGTCGTTGTCCCCCATGATGTAGCTGCTGTCTGTTTCAATAATCTTGATATCTGCATTTGCCGGCAGCGGAAGAGAAAGCATAAACATGAGACATAAAGGCATGAGCATATTTTCAGGAAGCCCTTTCATACAGCCCTCCTTAGGTTATTTGCTGGTTTGATTATATAATGATAGCGGGTTTTCTTTCCAGATAGGAAATTAACCCGGAGATATCAGCGGATTCCGACACAAAGAAGACCCTGCCTCCATGCATTTTTTTTTTCTTCTTGATATTAGGTATTCGCATGTACCCAAATTCTCTTGAAGCGACATATCCCGTCGTGTAATCAGGGTCATCGGAAATACAAATCTCTGCGATAACATCAGGGCCTGAGGCAACCTTTGATGCAAGGGCTAATGCTTCTTTCACGGTTAGTGTGTTTATTTTTTCTCGCGAAAGCCTCTCCGACAGGTTTTTCTCAGCGGATTTATCAATGCCGATTCTTGACGCTCTTATACCTCTTTCTCTATCCGGCTCAATGCGCTTCCCGGATTTTGCAAGTATCAGCGAGGCGCCGCGCATTGTTTTTCTTGAGTTAAGGACTGCAAATCCGTTGATGAGGGCTTTTTTTGAAATGCCGAGGGGTTCTAATCTTAGGGTAATAAGCTTCCTCGCTTCTTCAGGAGATGAGCATTTAAGGGTTGTTACAGGCAGTAAGGAGATTTTTTTCGGTTTTTGTTTTATTTTTTCAATCGTAATTACAATCTCATCAGGCCTGCCTCGTGAATGGGTTAAAGCTCTATGGATATATTCATTACAGACTTTTGTAAGCTCTGCTTCCTCAAATATCCCCTCAGCTCCTGAAATATGGATTTCTTTCTGTTTCTGATTAGGCCCTAATCCCTTGCCCCTAGTCCCCATTCGTTTTGATGCCCTCATGCGGATACTGAACATCTATCCTGTCCTCAAGCCATAGTCATTTATCAGCCTCATATCATCTCCATAACTTCTGCCTGTTGTTGTGAGATAATTTCCGGTAAGCAGGGAGTCCGCTCCGGCCATAAAGACCATTGAATTAAATTCGCCTAAAACCTGTATTCTTCCCCCGCAGATGCGGATCTCTTTTTGCGGAAGAATGAATCTGTAAAGGCTTATGATTTTTAAGGCTTCAAACGGGTGCAGCAAGTCCTGTTTTGCAAGCGGCGTCCCTTTGACGGGAATAAGATAATTTATAGGGACTGAATCTATTGGGAGTTCTTTTAATTTAAAGGCCATGGCAATCCTGTCTTCCCAGGTCTCTCCCAGGCCGAATATCCCTCCTGAGCAGACAGAAAGCTCGGCTGAAATTGCGGCGTCTATGGTTTTTAATTTGTCGCTGTATGTATGGCTTCTGCATATTTCAGGGAAGAATCTCTCAGATGTTTCCAGGTTGTGGTGGTATCTTTCAAGCCCGCTTTCTTTTAAAAGCTTAAGCTCATCTTTGTTAAGCAGGCCGAGTGTTGAGCATGGCAGCAGGCCGAGAGCCCTTACATCTTTTACCATTGAGCATATGTCTTTAAGTTCATTAGCGCCTATCTTTCTTCCGCTTGTGACAATGCAGAATCTTTTAACCCCGGCGTCTCTTGCTTCTTTTGCCTTTTCAATCACTGCATTTTTATTGATGAGGGGATATACGGCAGTTTCAGTCTTGCTCCTTGAGGACTGGGCGCAGTATGAGCAGTCTTCCGGACACGCGCCTGATTTTGCATTGACTATTGCGCAGAGGTCAACGGAATTTCCCCTAAAAGTATCCCGGATTCTGTTTGCCGGGGCAAAAAGGTCAAACATCTCCGCTCCCTGAATGGTGGAAATCTGCAGGGCTTCGTCCCTTGTTATGGAGCCGCCAGTTATAATCCTGTCTCTAAGGCTGTTAATCATGAGGTATTTTTTCGGAAAGGCATACGAATTGTCAACCAAAAGATTGCTATTGGTTTACATTTATCTGGTGTATACTAAAAAATAAAAACATTAAGGAGAAATTCAATGGACCTTTTAACGAAGATAAACGAAGACCTGGTGGTAAGCATGAAAAGCAAAGAGGAAGGAAGCGGCCTCAGGACAACCACTCTCAGGATGATAAAGTCTGCGATAAAGAATGCAGAGATCGCAAAGCGCGGGAAAGGCGAGCTTACAGAGGAAGATATTTTAGGAGTTCTTTCCACGATGGTAAAACAGCGCAAGGAATCAGTTGAGCAGTATCAGAATGCAGGCAGAAACGACCTCGCCGATAAAGAAAATAAAGAGATAGAGGTTATACAGGCATATCTGCCCAAGCAGCTTTCCGTTGAAGAGGTTGACGAGATTATAAAAGCAACGATTCAGGAAGCAGGCATCAGCGGCATGAAAGACATGGGCCGGCTTATGAAAGAACTAATGCCCAAGCTTAAGGGCAGGGCTGACGGGAAACTCGTAAACCAGAGGGTAAAAGAGATACTTTCCCCTAATCCTTGACAACCTCCATTCCGTCTGATAGGGTTTTCTTATGGAGAGACCTCAAGACAGCATGTGCGCTCTCTGCGGCGAACTCGCTAAGGCTCGCGACCTAAACACCACCCTGAATGTCCTTGCAAAAAATATCACCGAAATAATGGGCGTTAAGGGCTCTACCATCAGGCTTCTTGATGAAAAGAATCAGACCCTGGAGATTGTGGCTGCCTACGGCCTGAGCAAGAGGTACCTGAAAAAGGGCCCGGTTGTCCTTAAAAAACATCCTGTTGACCAAAAGGTTCTTAAGGGAAAGGCTGTAAAGACCAAAAACATACTGAAAGAACCTCATGTGCTCTATCTTGACGAGGCTAAGAAGGAAGGCATCAAGTCGGTGCTCAGCGTTCCTCTTATGGCAGAAAAAAGGGCGATCGGAGTTGTGAGGGTTTATACAAAAACACCACATGATTTTACCGCGAAAGAAATAGAAAAACTCAGGTCGCTTACGTTTCTCGGAGGCATACTTGCCGACAGGGCCAGGATGTGGGACGAGATGCGGGCCTTGATAAAAATATCCCAGTCCATAAGTTCAAGCCTTTCACTTAACGAGGTCCTTCAGATGATAGTTGAAAATGCCGCCAAAACATTAGGCATGAGGGCTTCGTCTATAAGGCTACTTGATGAAGAAAAAGGAATTCTTGAGGTTAAGGCAGCATACGGTTTGAGTAAGGCGTATCTGGGAAAGGGACAAATAGAAGTTGCGAAAAGCCCTATAGATAAGGAGTGCCTCAGATGCAAAATTGTATCGGCGCCTGACATAAGAAAGGATAAACGGCTTCGGTATCAAGACGAGATAATAAGGGAAGGCATAATGGCTCTTCTTTCATTGCCGCTTATAGTCAGGGGTAAGGCGATAGGGGTCCTCAGGGTTTATACGTCCGCGCCTTATACCTTCAGCGACTCGGAGAGAGATTTTCTTTCAGCCCTTGCATGCCAGGGCGCTATCGCAATAGAAAACGCGCGTCTGTTTGAGCATATAAAAACAGAATACAAAGACCTGACAAGGGATGTCTGGAAATGGTATGACTGGGGAACGCACTTTCCAAAAGTTTAGGCGGCTGATTTCAAAGAAGGCTTTTCTCCTGTGGCTGGATTCTCTTAAAAAAGATTATAAGCTCATAGGGCCTGTGAAAGAAGGCAAGCACGCTGTTTTCAAGCAGGCGGATTCTTCTGAAGAGCTTTTTCTGGAATATAAGACCACAATGCTCTCTCCGGGAAAACTCTTTCTGTATAAACCGAAAGAAGAGCTATTCAGGTTTAAAGCAGGAAATAAATTAGATATAGAAGAGGTTTCTCCCGCTGTGGAAAGGCAGGCAATTATAGGAGTGCATCCATGCGATGTGAACGCGATACTCTACCTTGACAGGACCTTCCTCGGCGAGTTTAAAGACCCGCATTATGAAGCCAGGCGCAAAAATACCGTAATTATTTCCTTAAACTGCGCGCAGGTCTCGGAGAACTGTTTCTGCTCCTCAGTCGGCACAGGGCCGTTTCTTCATGCAGTGTCAGGCTATGATATGCTGCTGACCGATTTTGAAGACGAGTATCTTGTGGAAATAAAAAGCAGAAAAGCTGAAGAACTATTCGGGCTTAAGGGCCAAGGCGCAGGCCAAGACGCGTTAAAGTTTAAGGCAGAAAAAGAAAAATCATTAAAGAGCAAATTTAAAAAGGCTGTGAATGTTTTAGGGCTTGACAATATTTTTGCCGAAAACGCAGAGCATCCCGTATGGGAGCGGACCGCGGAAGAGAAATGCCTTTCATGCGCAAATTGCGTTATGGTATGCCCGACTTGCTTTTGCTATGACGTTAAAGATGAGATGAGCCTGGACCTTAAGACAGTGACCAGATACAGGTGTTTTGACGCGTGCCAGGATATGAGATTTGCCGAGGTGCATGGAGGAAATTTCAGGCAGAGGAGGGTTGCCAGGCTCAGGCAGTTTGTTACGCACAAGTTGAATCAGACAAATCAATACGGTGTTTTAGGGACAGTCGGATGCGGCAGATGCATAACCTGGTGCCCCACAGGAATTGACCTTACGGAGCTGTCAGAGGAACTGAGAAGTAAGAAGTAAGAACTAAGAACTAAAGAGCGAGGGCTATGAATCCACTTAAGCCTTTTAAGGCAAAGATAGAAGATATAAAGCTTGAGGCAGAGGGTGTTAAAACCTATACCCTCTCAACGGGCTTTCAGTTTACTGCCGAGCCCGGACAGTTTAATATGGTGGGCTATCCTGGCGTGGGAGAGGCGCCGATTTCCCTGAGCGGGATTATGCAGAACGGGTGTTTCAAGCATACGATAAAATCCGTTGGAAGAGTGACTGAATTTTTAGACCATTTTATGGCAGGCGATGAGGTTTTTTTCAGGGGGCCTTATGGAAAGGGCTGGCCTATTAAGAAGGCAGAGAAAAAAGACCTCCTCATTGTGGCGGGCGGCGTGGGGCTTGCGCCTCTCAGGCCTGTTGTTCAACTTATATCAGGCAGGAGAGAATTATTCGGCGAGGTGAGCCTGATATGCGGGGCCAGGAATGAAAATAACATGCCTTTTATGGACGAACTCAAAGAATGGGCTGAAAAGATTTCGGTTTATCTGACGGTTGATGAAGCGGTCCAACGTGAAAAGTGGCAGCATCATATTGGGCTTGTTATAGACCTTTTTGACAGAATAAAGATAAGGCCTGAAAGGACCATTTCGTTCATATGCGGGCCGGAGATAATGATGCGTTTTGTTTGCAGGGGGCTTATGATGCGCGGCCTTTCGCAAGCGTCTCTTTATGTATCGCTTGAAAGAAGGATGAAGTGCGGGATGGCCCAGTGCGGGCACTGCCAGCATTCGGGATTTTTTGTCTGCCAGGACGGGCCTGTGTTCTCTTATAAAGAAGTCAGGGGATTGCCGGACGGAATGTTATGAATAAACCGAGGCTTGGATTTTTTAAATATTCATGCTGTATGGGATGTTCTTATTTTTTTGCATATGTCCATAAGCAGGTCCCTGAAGTCCTTTCAGGTTTTGATTTTGTATTTATAAAACTGCTGTCGCGGAAAGGCGTTCCTGAAGGGCCTTTTGACATAGCCCTGGTTGAAGGCGCGATAACAGAGGCCTGGCAGGTTGATGAACTGAAGAAAATAAGAGAGCAGAGCAAAAAACTTTTTGCGATTGGCTCATGCGCGGTCATTGGCGGCATTCCTGCTATAAAGGCGACTGCGCCCGAGCTTGAGGTTGAAAAAAGGGTATATAAAGACCTTTCTCCGATACATTCAATTAAACCCCACGCAGTTGATGCATATGTTAAGGTTGACGGTTATATAAGGGGATGTCCTCCTTCTGAAAAGGATTTATATGAGGCGCTCACATCCGTTCTTATTGGAAAGAGGCCTGATTTTCCCCAGCACAGCGTTTGCATTGAATGCAAGCTGAAAGGGAACATATGCCTTTTAATCTCCGATAAAAGGCCGTGCATGGGGCCTGTGACAAATGCGGGCTGCGGCGCGCTATGCCCCTCAATGAACAGGGCGTGCTATTCATGTTTCGGGCCTATGAGGCCTGCTAACGGCCCCGCGCTTGCGAAAAAATTCCAGGAGATGGGAATTCCGCGGGACGACATCATAAGAAAATTTACCGAGTTCGGAGCTGATGCGATTGAGTTTAGAAAAGCCGTGGAGATGCTGTATGAAGATTGACATAAACTACATAGCCCGAGTTGAAGGCGAAAGTTCCGTAAAGCTTGAGTTGGAAGGCGGAAGACTCAAGGAACTCAGGCTTAACATCTGGGAGCCTCCGCGTTTTTTTGAAGGTTTTCTTGTGGGGAGAAAATTTGACGAGATTCCGGATATAGTCGCGCGGATATGCGGCATATGCCCTGTTTCCCACATGACAACCGCGATAAGGGCAATTGAAAAGGCCTTCGGTTTTACGCCTTCTGCCGAAATAAAAAAAATAAGGAAGATACTCGCCTTAAGCCAGATACTCTCAAGCCACCTGGCGCATCTTTACGTGCTTGCGCTTCCGGATTTTTTCAAGCTAAATTCCGTTGTTGAGATGCTGCCGGGTTTTGAGAAAGAGGTTAAGAGGTTCCTGAGATTAAAGGATGCCGCAAACAGCATTACCGCGCTTTTCGGAGGAAGGGCTTTGCACCCGGTCTCGATGGTTGTGGGCGGGCTTACAAAAGTTCCTGCTAAAGCAGAGGCGGAAAAGGCTGCGGACAGACTTGAAGCTTTGCATGAAGACGCCCTTGGATCGCTGAAGATGATTTCAGGGCTTAAATACCTGGCCCTGAAAAATGACATTGAATTCGTAGCATTAAAAGGCGACGGCGAATATGCCGTAAATGAAGGCGCGGTTTCATCAACAAAAGGCCTGGGTATAAAAGAGGGTGAATACCTATCTTATTTTATTGAGGACGAGGTTGGTTATTCAAATGCTAAAAAAACGATTATAAAAGGCAGGGGGTCTTTCATGACAGGCGCGCTCGCCAGAATTAATATTGGGTTTGATACCCTTTCGCCTGAGGCAAAAAAGGCAGCGGAAGATATTGGTTTCAAGGGAGGCGAAAATCCTTTTATGAATAATATTGCGCAGGCAGTTGAGATAGTCCAGGCCTTTCAGGAATGCGCCTCGCTTCTCAGGGAGCTTTCGTTAAAAGATTATTTTGAAGGCCTTAAAGTGAGGGAAGGCGCAGGCTCCGCTGTTACTGAGGCGCCGAGGGGAATGCTTTATCACCATTATGAAATAGACAGAAAGGGAATAATTACAAAGGCGAATATCGTAACGCCTACGGCCCATAATTCCTTGAACCTTGAAGAAAACCTAAAGAAACTTGTGAATGAAAATATGGATAAGCCTAAGGACGAGCTGATTCTTTTGTGCGAGATGCTTGTGCGGGCGTATGACCCTTGTTTTTCCTGCTCCGTGCACTAACCTACGCTAAAAGTATGTCCTGCTCGTCTCCGGCTTCGTCTTTGAAGAGCGGAATCCATTTATCCTTTTTTATCTGGATAAACGTTGTTTCCTTATTGCAGGATTCGCATCTTCTGATCTCAGCCGCTTTGATGCCGAGTGACATTGCCTCTGATGAAATGCCGGGATGGTAAATAGACATGTATTTATGCACATGTTTCATATCTCCGCCCTCCTTTATTAAGGATAAGTCCAAAGAGCCATAATGTCAATGTCTGGAAAAATACCCTTTCAAGAGGGTAAGGCTGTTTTTCGGCAATATTAAACTATCTTTATTAAAGTGCAAATTTTAATGCTATATACTAAGCCATTACAAATTCTCAGGCGGGGCTATCCGCTCACTTCGTTTCGTCTGCAGCCCCTATTCTGACAGACCCGTGAATCTTGCCTCAATCCAGCCTCACCCTCTTATTTATGTTTATGCCGGACGTATCCGCTAAATTGCATTCTTATCGGTCAATCTCTGCTATCATAGTGGCATGAATAATCTTAAAAAGCTTGTTGATATAATGTCCGCCCTGCGGAGCGAAAAGGGCTGTCCATGGGATAAAGAGCAAACGCATGATTCGCTAAAACCCTTTCTTCTTGAAGAGACCTACGAAGTCCTTGAGGCTCTGGATGAGGGGAATCCGGAAAAGATAAAGGAAGAACTCGGCGACCTTCTTTTTCAGATAATATTTCAGGCCCAGCTTGCAAAGGAAAAAAAAGAGTTTGACATCTCGGATGTTATAGACGGGATAAGCCGGAAGATGTTAAACCGGCATCCTCATGTTTTCGGAAAGACAAAGTTTAAGAGCAAAGAGCATTTCCGCAAATACTGGGATGAAGAAAAAAAGCGGGAGGGCAAAAAAAGGGAATCAATCCTTGAAGGAGTGCCGACCGCATTGCCTTCACTTCTGAGGGCGCATAAGCTTCAGAAGAGGGCTGCAAGAGTTGGCTTTGATTGGGAAAAGACAGCGGATGTATTTAAAAAGCTTGAAGAAGAGATTAAGGAATTCAAAAAGGCGCTTAAAAAGAAGAAACAGTCTGAGATAGAAGACGAACTCGGAGACATATTTTTTATGCTTGTGAATATTTCAAGGTTTGTAGGCGTCAACCCCGAAGACGCCCTGAGAAAAACGATAAGCAAATTCATTTCAAGATTCCGCTATATTGAGATGAAGGCTGCGGATAAGAGGAAAAACCTCTCTGACATGACGCTCAAAGAGATGGATAAACTCTGGGACGAGGCCAAGAAGAAAGAGAAATAACCGGCTTTGGTTTCTATTTCTTATTGAATATCGGATAAAGTTTATCATAGGTTTCCATTATATGTTCGGGTATAACTCTTATTTCTCCCAGAACCGGCATAAAACTCGTATCTCCGGCCCATCTCGGAACCGTATGGAGGTGAACATGTTCTTCCATCCCTGCGCCTGCGATAGAGCCGAAATTTATTCCCGTGTTAAATCCCTCAGGCCTGAACGCTTCTTTGAGGCATTTAAGAGAATGGGTTGTCACTTTCATAAAATCAAGCAGAACTTCGTCAGGGAGGTTTTCTATTGTAGGCGTATGAATATAAGGCGCTACCATCAAGTGGCCGTTATTATAGGGGTATTTATTCATCATCACAAAATTATGCGCGCTTCTATAAAGTATCAGGTTGTCTCTGTCTTTATTTTTCTTGGGGTATGAGCAGAATATGCATTCAGGTTCTTTTTCTCCGAGTATGTATTCCATCCTCCACGGCGCCCATAAGGTTTTCATGATGATTTCTCCTTTGAAATATTACTGATTAAAATTACATCATTTCCCTATAATCTGCAAGTTTTTATGATATGCTAAATCCTGATAATGGAGGAATAATTTTGAAGGTTGCGGTAGTCACCGGCGCATCAAGAGGGCTTGGCAAGGAGATCGCCCTGACACTTGGCAGAAGCGGTTACAGGGTTGCCGTAAATTACCTTTCGTCAGAGAAAAGGGCAGTGAAAATTGCCGGTGAAATAGCAGCGGATACACTGTTGACAAAAGCCGATGTCGGCGATTTAAAACAGGTTCAAAGGATGGCGGATGACGTTTATAAAAAATGGGGGAGAGTTGATGCGTTAATAAATAATGCCGGTATAACAAAGGACAACCTGATAATTAAAACTAAAGAAGAGGAATGGGATGAAGTTCTCAGGGTGAATCTAAAGGGATGCTTCAATACAATAAGTGTATTCTCACGTGTTATGATAAAATCAGGCGGAGGGCATATTATGAATATCTCTTCATACTCCAGCGTCAAAGGCAAGGCAGGGCAGGCTGCTTACAGTGCGTCAAAGGCGGCTTTACTCGGCCTGACATATTCTGCCGCAAAAGAACTTGCTGAATACGGTATCAGGGTGAATGCGCTTATTCCCGGGTATATGGAGACTGAAATGGGCGCAAAGGCCGGGGATGCGATGGAAAAGGCAAGGGTAGAGAGTATCATGAGAAGCTTATCAAATCCAAAGGATGCAGCAGGGTTTATTGCGTATCTTTTGACTACGGAAAATATAACAGGACAGGTTTTTTGTCTTGAAAGCAGGATTATTTAGATGCCAAAAGGATTTTTTGTAACAGGAACCGATACGGGTGTCGGCAAGACGGTAATTGCGGCAGCATTGATAAAGGCTGCCGGTCTTCTGGGGGTGAAGGCCTGCGGCATGAAGCCGGTTGAAACAGGCTGCACAAGAGAGGGGCGCGTGATGGTCCCTTCCGACGGCATGTTTCTGAAAGAGATTGCGCATATGGATGAAACTGTAAGCCATATAACTCCTTGTTGTTTTGAACATGAACTTGCGCCGATGGTCTCTGCTGAAATGGAGGGAGTAACAACTGATATTAATAAGATACGGATTGCGTTTGATAAGCTTGGACGAACATATCCTGCAGTTGTTGTAGAAGGAGTCGGAGGATTACTGGTTCCTATAACAAAAGACTACTTTGTCCTGGACCTTGCAAGAGAGATGGGGCTTCCGCTGATTGTTACGGCAAGACCCGGACTCGGGACGATAAACCACACATTGCTTACTGTAAATTATGCGCTGAAAGAAGGGCTTGAAGTGGCCGGTATAATTGTAAATTATTCATATCAATCTGAAGAAAGTATTGCGGAAAAAACAAACCCTAAAGTCATAGAAAGGCTTAGTCCTGTCCCGGTTATCGGTGTTTTCCCCTTTCTTGACGATATGTCCGCTGAGGCTTTTGAAAAGGCAGTCTTAAAAAATCTGAACATGGAAATCATCAGAAAATATCTTTAGGCTGTAAAGCGCAGATGCCGGTAAAAAAACTCAGAGTAGGCAGAATCCCTTACGCAAACCTTTTCCCGATATTTTATATGCTTGAGAGCAGATGCAATTGTTCGGAATACGAATTTGTAGAGGGCGTTCCTTCCGCCCTGAATAATATGCTCCGCAGGGGAGAGGTTGACGTCAGCCCTTCATCGTCCATAGAGTATCTGAGATACAGCGATGAATATGCGGTTATAGACAACCATTCAATAAGTTCGGCAGGCCCTGTCGGAAGCATAGTCCTTCTAAGCAAAAAACCTATAGAGGAATTAAACGGACTGACGGTTCTTGCCTCATCCCAATCCGAGACGTCAGTTGCGCTGCTTGAGATAATACTAAAAAAATTTTACGGAATAAAATGCAGCCTGAAATCAGCGGATATCAGCCCTCAGCCCTCAGCCCTCAGTCCTCAGTTTGCGGAGGCGTATCTCCTAATCGGCGACGATGCATTAAAAGCGGTTAAAGATAAAAATTCGCAATTTCCTTATATCTATGACCTCGGGGAGCTGTGGCATAAACACACAGGACTGCCTTTTACATTTGCATTGTGGATTTATAAAAAAAACTGCTGCAAAGAAAAAACTGAACTTTTGAAAAGATTTAAAGGTGATGTGGACAGGGCAAAAAAACTTGCACTGGAAAACTTCAAGATGCTTGCTTCGGAATCGCCTCTGAAAGACCTCCTGACGGAGGATGAGCTTATATCCTACTGGAAACAAATCTCTTATGATTTCGGAGAGGAGCATAAAAAAGGCCTGGGGCTTTTTAGAAAATATTCAGAAGAATTAGGGCTGTTATAACAGGTTTTCAGGCATTTTTAAATGCCAGATTCTCCCATCACAAAAATAAATAAACCTATTAAGATTGATGACTTGCAAAACCAACGGGTAATTGGATAGAATTATAGACTTTATCGTGGAGGAAATATATGGCTGATATGATTGAAATCAGGTGGCATGGAAGGGGAGGCCAGGGCACTGTTACTGCGGCGAAGGTGCTTGCCGACGCATGCCTGAGCAGCGGAAGGCATGTGCAGGCCTTCCCTGAATATGGGCCTGAAAGGGCCGGCGCGCCTTTGAGGGCGTATAACAGAATTAGTTCTAAAGAGCTCAGGATGCACTGCCCTGTTTTGAATCCCCAGGTTGTAAGCATTGTTGACGCTACTTTGCTTGACAGCATCAATGTTGCCGACGGGGCGACAAAGGATGCGGTTTTTGTGGTAAACACATCAAAAGACCCGAAGGAAATAAGGGCCAAACTAAAGGCCGAATCTTCTCAAAAGGTTTTTACAATAGACGCTACTAAGATAGCGATAGATTGTATCGGAAGGGCCTTGCCGAATGCGCCGATGCTCGGCGCTATATGCAAGGCTACGAACCTCGTAAGCCTGGACAGCCTTCTTGAAGACGTGAGGAAAAGCTTCGGAAAGAAGTTTTCCCAGAAGATAATAGACGGCAATCTTGAGGCCACAAGGCGCGGATACGGGGAGGTAAAAGAAGGATGAAACTCAAAAAATGGAAAGAGGTAAATCCCGGCGCGGTCTGCACAGAGGCGGGAAGCGCTTTAAAGTTCAAAACCGGCTCCTGGAGGGCCTACAGGCCGAGGTGGATAGAGGAAAACTGCATTCAATGCCTTTTCTGCTGGGCCTACTGCCCTGATATGGCCGTGAATGTTAAGGAAGGCAAGATGATAGGTTTTAATTATGACTATTGCAAGGGCTGCGGAATATGCGCCCTTGAGTGTCCGGGGAAAAAAGGAAACAAGGCTATTGTAATGGAGGAAGAAGGCAAATGAAGATAAAGGCACGGGGATTTCAAAAGGGGAACTCTGTTCCCCTTTTGCCGCAAGAGGAGGGGAAATAATGGCAAAGGTGGTTGCAGTTACAGGAAATGAGGCTGTTGCCAACGCGCTGAGGCAGGTGAATCCTGACGTAAGCGCGGCGTATCCCATAACTCCGGCAACGGATATAATGCAGAGATTCACAAGCTTTGTTTCAAACGGGCAGGTTAAGACCGAAATGGTTCTGGCGGAAAGCGAACACAGCGCGATGAGCGGCTGCATAGGCGCA
>Ga0172368_10002818_pt1 | contig 21752 bp, 16 predicted proteins | sample Lak11m_FD_114540 | JGI IMG/M metagenome (GOLD analysis project Ga0172368, IMG submission 114540) | Freshwater microbial communities from Kabuno Bay, South-Kivu, Congo - kab_022012_11m | ecosystem: Environmental > Aquatic > Freshwater > Lake | place: Democratic Republic of the Congo: South-Kivu...
GGGTGCTCTGGATTGATTCGCATATCCATTTGCGAAATATACGAGTAGCCAGCTGGCAAATGAGAAACTTCATCCATGATGGTTGAATCGCCAATCATGCTAAAAAAAGCAATACCAACCATAAAGGTTAGCATCAAGGCAGCCAGAAGATTCGTCATTGTTTTTGTCATAGAAGTTGTTCGTTCTCTTTTGCATCGGCAAAAGAGAACCAGAAAAACTCTCGCGCGGGCGTAAAAATTTGATAAAATCGGATTCGCCTCGCCCGCCTCGCATCGACGAGTTTCGCGAGTCGAGGCGGGCTAAATTTGCTATGCACAACGCCCCAACCTGATGGTCGGGGCCCCACCACAGCACGCAAATTTTACGCTCGGCTCACCTCGATTTTGTTCCAAATTTTTCGCCATGCGCGAAAAGTTACCAGGGAATTCTTAAAAATTACAAATTAGAAATTAATTTTAAAAATAGAGAAACCGTTTATTTTTTCAATTTGCCCAGTAGGAAAATATTTCCGAAAATCTTTAAAAAGATTCTCGTCATAGCGAAGCGGCAAGAAAACAGCGGGGGTTATTATATTCGAACAATCTTTACAATTTTCTGGAACCATATATTTTATATTTGACGTTTTATTCGTTAAGAAAATTATGGTCTGAGCTGGCATAGGAATGCCACTGGGATAGGGAACGGGAACACCGCTCTCATTAACAAAAACGTACTTTTTTATTTCAGCGGGCAGGGAATTTAAATAGTTTGCTTGATCAACATAAATTTGAGTAAAAGCGCCGCGGGTTTCTGGATTTTGACCCCAAACAATAAAGTAGCGATAAAATTCGATGGGGACTAGAGAGATTAAAGCTAAGAAAAAAAAGATGGTGAGGGTTTTTAGTATTGCCGGTTTTTTAACAATTGTTTGAAAAAGTTTAATGATAAAATAACCACCGAGTCCAACAAAAATATAACTTGGTGGGATTGAGCCAATGGAGCGCAAAGAATGAGGAATTCCTTCGGTGGTTAAAATTGATGGTGCCAGCATTGCTCCCCATCAAAAAAGCAGCGTGAAGTGGGTTTGCAGGGAATTGAAATCCTTTTGCCGCCAATTATCGGCCTTAAAAATTTGCCCAATGGAATAGCCAAGACCAATGACAAACAAAGGAGTTAAGGGCCAGAAGATTTGTGGGGATCCTGGTTGGTTATGCCGAGAGTTATGATCGCCAATGGCCACAAATTGACCGATTGTTTTGATGGCGCTTATTGCAAGCTCTTTGGCCGGATTAGCCGAAGACATAACGGAAACTTGACCGGTGCGACCAGCAAAATCAAGCGGGTGTTGCCAAAAATAAATAATCATTGGCAGGGCAGCTAAAATAATTGCCACAAAGAAAAGGTCCCAACCAAACCAACCATCTTTAAAGTAGCTTTGGACAAAAGATTCTTTAACTGTGAATTTATGCTCGCGGTAGATTTTAAAAGCGCGATAGTAGTTTACAAAAGCAAAAAGACAGATAGGAATTAAAATGAGCGGAGCAATACGAAAAGCGATATAAGTGTGAAAGCCTAGTCCAAAGAAAAGGCCGCTCAATAATGAGAAAGAAAGAACCTTTACCTGGGATACTTTTAGAGAATCTTCAAGGTGATGAATGAGTTTGAATAAGAAATAAAAACTCCAGACCAAAAGAAACGGCACCATAATGGCGCGAAAACCCAACCGAGAAAAATTAACATGCCAAAAACTAATGGCTAGAAAAAAAGTTGAGAACAGGGCAATTTTATCAGCGGCTTTTTTGTGAAGATAGAGAAACAGTTGGCGAGTTAAAAGATATAGTCCCAAAACGGTTAGTGAGCCAAAAATAGCAGGGACAATTTTAATTGCCCAAATACTGGGACTAAATAACCAAAAACTAAAGGCAATGATATTTATGAACAAACCTTCGCGGCCATTATTTTCGGGATAAAACAATTTAAAGTCGCCACTTTTTAAAGCTTGGATGGCATCATTACCATTAATTGCTACATCGGGATAAAGACCGGGCGGGACATCGATTAAGTTATAGAAACGAAAAAAAACAGCAATAGCCAAAATAGCTAAAACTAATAATAAGTTTTTATTATTTAAGATTATTTTTTTAACCATTCTTTCTCCTTTTAGTATAGCACTCAGAAGCTACCTGGGTAATCCACAGGCTGCAAATAATAAGTCTTCAAGTCTCATCTTATTTAAGGTATAATTAAGGTAAGAGGGAATCTATCTAAAAAGTAGCTATGAAAGAACAATCAGCCGCCGAAAATATTAACTTAAGTGGTGATAAACTAGAAACGGTTAGTTCGGACAGTCAGCCAGATGCTAAACCAGTAAAACAACCGAGAGATAGAAAAGAGGACCATTTTTTTAAAAAAGAAGCACAGAAAAGAAAACGCTTTTCTATGGATATTAAAAGAGACGCTGAAAATCTCTTGAAGGCAACTTTGGGGCAAGACGTTTTTACTCGAGAAGATCAACCCATCAGGTTGATGGATGATAAAGATGATGTAACTCATAGCGAAAATTCTAATAATCAAAACCCTAGGGTTGGGGAAAATTTTTTAGAAGAAAAAAATAATAAAAAAAATACTATGGGAAAAGAAAGTGAATCTTTGCCTAGTGGTGGCCGTACAATACAAGAACAACTTGCGGCCAAAAAGGATGAAATTGAAAAAATTATTGTTTCGGGCAATCCGGAGAGTTTAACGAACGGTCAGATCGAGCAGGGCGCAGAAGAGGTAGTAGCCGAGAAAGCGGTAGAAGTTAAGCCAGAGAAGAAAGAGGTCAAACAGGTGCCCGTCGCCAAGCCCAAAGAAGATCGGATTAAAATTGTGGACGTGGCGGGCAATCAAAGGAAAGCGGCAGATGAAAGGATAGCCGAATTGGGGCAAAAGCTAGCCACGGCTTATAAAAAATCAAAAAGCCCAAAGCAGGAATATGATCTAACCAAACCGGTTAAGGATGAAATTTTTGGCATAATTGAAGAGCAAAATCCGGGTTGGATGAAAAAAGATAAAAGAGGCGGGGAAGAAAGGGTTAGAGGGGAAGTGGTAAAGGTTATAGAAAAAGCAGAAAAAGAGGCCCAAGAAGAGACCAAAGAAGCAAGGGAAAAAGAAAAGGAGAAGAAAGAAAAACTCGAAAATTTAAAAATACAACTGGAGGAAACCTTCAAAACTATCTATGAGGGATACTCAAATAAGGGGAAAGAAGTGCCCGTTGAATTATTAAAATCGCTTAATGATATTAAGCAGGATCTTTTTAGCGTCTGGCCGGCTTGGCAAAAAGGTGGCAAAGGAAAACAATCGTCGCTAGGAAATTTTATTGAAGAAACAAAAGTAAAGTATCGAGCGGAAGTAAAGAAAGAAGGAAAAACTAAAGTTGCTAAAACAGTCGAGGCTATTGATAAAAAAGATTTACCAAAAACCGATCCGGTAGTCACAGTTATTGAACAGCCGATAGCCGTTAATGAATCTACCGAAAAGCCATTAGAGAAAAAAATAAAACCGCAGCCAGTCAAAAAATCGAGCATAATTGCTGGTGATAATTATGCTTCATTGAGAAACGAAAACCAGCAGGAAGAGTCAAAAAGAATTAGAGAAGAGCTGGAAAAAAACAAAGAAGACAAAGAACGGTTTGAAGATATTCAGGAAAAAATAAAAAAAGGCAAAGCAATTGAAGCAGCCGATGTCGTGTTTGCGCTAGAGTACACAGCACGCGAACAAAAAAGAATTGCGGAAGCAGAAAAGAAAATAGCCGAGCGGGCAAAAAAAGTAGAAGAAATAAAACCGGCTCCGGTTTCGCGGCCAGCGCAGCTGGAAACAATACCGGCCAGAATAAAAGGATCTGCTCCCGAAAGAACCAGTCAGAAAAAAATTGAGCCGGCGGTGCCGGGGAAAAATTTGGAAGCGGAAAAAGTAGCTGAGACAAAAAAGGTAGAAACTCCCACGACTCCCGCGGAAGCTTCTAAGGATGAGGCTAAAAAATCAGAAGAATTAGAAGCGAAAGCTGCTAAGGAAGTTAGAATGCGTGCTTTGATGGAAAAATATGGCATCAAAAGCCTGGAGGATTTAAAAAAGATGGGATTTTAATTAGGCTTTTAATTAAAACAGGGAGGGAATAACAAAAAATAAATTTTATGAGCGAAAAAATGCCAACCCCAATTAATAATCAAATTGTAGAAGAAGAAAAGCCAGTACCGACACCCGAAGAAGCAGCCGAGCTAAGGGCTTTCTTAGAGGAGCAAGGAGCGTCTGCCTCCGCTAAATCAAGTGAAACGGAAAGAAATATTGCCGATGACCCGGCCCTGAAAGAATATTATCAAAGGCATAGGGATCCAGAAACAGGTTCTCCGGAGCAGGGCAAGGCAGCGTTGGCACCAGAGAAACCCGGTTCAACAAAAGAATCAGCCATTGATTTGACTCCGGAAATGGAAATAAAAAACGATAACATGCCGGCAGAAAAATTGCCGGAAGAGTTGGAATTGGAGTTAAGGGAAACAAGACAGAAGCCAAAAGAGGAAAAATTACCAGAAGAATTAGAGCTGGAGCTAAGAGAATCAAAGCAAGAAAAAACGGAAAAGCCGGTTGAAAAAGTTGAGGCGATAACGAAAGAAATGTTGGAAGCGTCGGCCGAAAAATTGGCCGCGACGCGCCAAGAAATGGTGGCGGCCATGAGAACGCTGGAAAAAGCTAGCGCGTCAGTAAAAAAGTTATCCGGTTGGCGGAAATTCTTTTCCCAGACGGCGGATAAAAAAGAAAAAGAGGATGGGGCGGCCAGGGATAAAAAATCCTGGGAAGAAGAGTTAACTAAAAAAACCAAAGGATTTACGGATGCTTTGGCGGTTCACCGAAAAAATTTAATTGAAGACAAAAAGCAGCAGCTAAAAATTACACCGGAGAAGACAGAAACAATAAAAAAATTAAACATCCCTGATGCGTCGTCGGATTTGATAAAAGCCGGCGATTTGGAGTTAATAACGGAATACGAAAAACAGTCGGAAGTAAAGATTGATAGGGGTGTCCCTTATAATAGAAGAACGACGGAGCAAAAAGCGGCCTCGGATTTTATTGATAAGAATAAATCTAACTACGAAAGAGCAAAGAAGAACAAAGAAGTAGCAATTTTGCGCCTGGCGGCCTTGCCACAAGTAGACAGAGCAAAGGCAGGAGAAGTTTATACCGAAATCGCGGCGCAAAAAAGCCTGGATGGCTACGCCAAGGAAGTAATTAATTTGACAACCAGCCAAGAAGCAATCGAAATTTATAACTTAAAATATCAGCAAGAGATAGAAGAAAAAAAGAAGCTGGGCGAAGGGCAGAAATGGGAAAAAATAAAAGAGAAGGGACTGGAAGCGGCGCAGTGGTATCGAAAGCAACCGACCAAAAATAAACTTTTAGTGTCGGCGGGGTTAATGGCCGGTGGCGCCTTGGTTGGCGCGGCTGGCGGATTGGTTGGCGCGGCGGCTTTTGCCGGCATCTTTGTTGGTAAATTATCGCAGAGAGTTTTGGGGGCGGCCGGCACCGGCATTGGGCTTGAGGCTTTGATCAAGAATGCCCAAGAAGCGGAAGCGCGCAAGGGAATAGAAAAAAAGTTAGATGGTAAATTTTTGGAGGCCTTGCAACAAAACTTGGATGAAAATAACAAACAGCTGGATGATGAATTATTCAGGGTCCTAGGCGGGAAAAAGACGGAAGAACGACGACGTAATCTTCTAGCCGGTGGCATGGCGGTGATCATCGGCTCGGGCGCCTTGAGTCAAGCGGTCGGAAATCTAATTCCATCGAGTGCCAAAGAATGGGCGGCTGAAAAATTAGGGTTGAAGGTGCCTGGCGCCGATCAAACAGTTAAAGATGGTGCCGCGAGCAAACCGTTAGGAATAGCCGATCGTCAGCCGGGCGTTCCGGGCGCGCTGCCCGAAACTGTGCCGAATGGAACAAAAGCCGTCGAAGAAATTCAAAATTTGAAGATTGGCGCGCGCGGTCCGGAGGGTGCGATTATTGATAATTTTAAAGATAAGCCAGAGTTGGCTAAGGCTTTTGGTTGGGATGGAAAGACTGACATTAAAGAATGGGCCGGGACTCGAGCTCATCAGTTATGGCTAAAAAGCGTTGACGAAGAATTGGCTAAGCCGGGCATGACCGAAAAATTAACCGCGCAAGGTTTTACGGCAGACGCGGAAGGCTATGCCAAAGCAATGCATAAAATTGGCAAGGGATTTGTCCAGATAGCGCCAACGGGCGAGGTGCAGTTGACCGATGATACGAGTTTTCTGAAAACGGTGCAACCAAAATTTGTCGCAGAGGAGTTATCGTCAGGAGCTCCAACAGCGCCGGAGGTGCCGGCGACAGGAGACTCGACAATGCCAAAGGATCCAGTGCCGGAAGTACCGGCGGAGCCAAAAATAACGGAAACACCAACCGCAGAAAAAATCTCATTAACTCCCGAAAAAATAGTTGATAATAATATAAAAGAAGCAGTCCGTAGATTAGTTGAGCCGGAAATTTTAACCGACAAAACTTTTAAAGCGGCAGCAAAAATTCCGTTAGGTAAAATTTTAAACGAAATACCGCCGGAAGCTTATGAAGACAAATATGCTTTAAGTCGTTATTGGCATAGTTTGAGCGGGCCGGGTGTCCACACGCCGGATTTACCGGGCACGGGTTTTTTGCAAGATTTAAGCTATGATGATTTTAGAAAATATTCCAAGATGGCGAAATTTTTGAGAGAGAACGCCGGCGCCGGCGCGGCGGAAAAATTAAAAGATATGACGGTGGAAGATTTTTTAAAAACTTATGGCAACGATTTGGGCAAGACAATTACAAAGTGATTCGGCTAGGCTTAGAGTATTGATGATTAAAATAAATTATAAAAAACAAAATTTTATGCCAACACAACTTCAGCAGAATATTTTACAAGAATTAGGGATTGATCAAATGCCGCCGGAGCGGCAGGAAGAAATGCTGACGGCGATGACTGAGATTCTATTAAAACGGCTGACTTTGCGCGTGCTGGGTGAATTGTCGGAAGAAAAACGCCAGGAGTTTGAGACTGTTTGCTCGGCCAGAGAAGAAGAAAAGGTAACTAAGTTTTTTAGCGATAACGTGCCCGGATACGAAGGAATTATTCAAGAAGAAATTGCTAAATTTAAACAAGATATGAAGTCAACAGTGGATACTCTATTGACTGCTTAATTTTTTATTAAAATAAATTATTTTATGCCAGATCCATATCGCGAATCACCTGAAGAAAAACTAGAAACAGCCTCGGCCGATTTGGTTGGTTCTGCCGAACAAGAAATTTTAGAGTTAGAAAAAAAGTTGGCGGCCAAGAGAGCATCTCTGGGCGTAGAACAAAAAAAACCACTGGAACAAATTATTGGTCAAGAAAAACAGTCTAGTTCTTTGGCGGCCCTGCAATCGCTGTCGTCATCGCCAGCGGCGTTACCCGTTGCACAAATTAAAGAAAAAGCAGGGGAATTAAAACGTTACGAAAAAACTCAGCAATTGAAGGGTTTAATTGATATCGCTTTTCAAAAAGGTATTTCTTATGCTGTGGATGTTGTTAAAGAAATGGATAATCCGTTTTTGATGGATGAGTTACACGATGTTCTAGTTGATGAGCTGCGCAAAGAGTTAGTTGAGAGGGGGAAGATAGAGGAAATATAACTTAAAAATGACCAATTTCCAATGACCAATTTCCAATGAAGTCCCGCTTTGCGGGACAGATTAGAAATTAGATATTTGGAATTAGAAATTATTGGAAACATTCGATCTTAATTTAATTTTGTTTCCCCTAACCATGGTTCTGTTTTTCCTCATGGTTTTTTTGGGTTTTTATTATGCTTATAAATTATTTCAAGGAAAGGGGAAAGTGACCCGAGCTTTAAATATGGTTCTATTCTCTGTCTCTTTGCCCAAGGCTTCTTCAGATGAAAAATCACGCAAGCCATTTAAAGAAATGGTATCGGTGATGGAGCAGTTTTATGCAAGTCTCAGTAATCTGAAAGAAGGAGGCATGAAAGCTTTTTTGTATGGCCAGCCAGTTTTTTCTTTTGAAATTGCCGTACCACACGTGGGCGAAGAAATTTGTTTTTATGTTGCTTGTCCAAAGCGCTTTAAAGATGTGATTGAAAAGCAAATTCATGGTTTTTTTACGTCAGCCGATGTTCATTCAGTCTCTGATTATAATATTTTTAATCCACAAGGCGTGAGCTTAGCGACTTACATTTTGCCGACTAAAGGAATCTACTTGCCGTTTAAAACCTATCAAAGCTTAGAGATGGATGCCTTGGGTAGCATCGTAAACGCTTTAAGCAAATTAGAATCAGAAGGCGAAGGAGCGGCGATTCAGTTGATTATTACGCCGATGGCCAGAAGGGGTTGGCGCAAAATTGCTAGGAAAATTGCTCAGGAAATGCAACGTGGCCGACAATATGACATGTCGGTAATGAAAATTGAACGAGGCTGGTTTCTCAAGTTGCTTGATATCGCAACCGGGAGTGGACCGGGAGCGCAGGAAGTTGGACTCGAAGCTAAGCCGGTAGAGAATACGGGCATGCCTAACGTTACGCCATTAAATACCGAAACGATTAAAGCAATCGAATCGAAAGCCACGAAAGTAGCCTTTGAAGTTAACTTAAATCTAATTGCCTCAGCTAAAATGAAGGAGCAGGCCGAAGGATTTTTGTTGCAGCTAGAAAGCACTTTTGCTCAATTTAATTCTGACAATTTAAATAATCTAAAAGCAGTTCATTTGGCGCCGGGCCGAGGATTGAAAAAATTATTTTATAATTATGCCTTTAGAATTTTTGATGATAATCGGCGATTTATTTTGAGCGTTGAAGAACTAGCTTCGCTTTTTCATTTCCCAACAACCGAGATGGAAACGCCGAAAGTAAAATTTATTAAAGCCAAACAAGCTGGCGCGCCAGCTAATTCACCCAAAGAGGGATTAATTATTGGGCGAAATATTTTCCGAGGCGAGGAAACGGTCATCAAAATGCAGCGCGAGGATCGCCGTCGCCATCTTTATATTATTGGTCAAACCGGTACCGGTAAAACTAATTTAATGAAGAGCATGATCCCGCAGGATATTAAAAATGGCGAAGGCATTGGCATTGTTGATCCACACGGCGAATTCACTGAATACGCTCTTGGTGTTGTGCCTAAAGAGCGAGCAGAAGATGTTATCTATTTCAATCCGGCAGATATGGAGCGGCCGATGGGTCTTAATATGTTGGAATATGATCCTAATTATCCCGAACAAAAAACGTTTATCGTGAATGAATTGATGGCTATTTTCGATAAATTATATGACCTGAAAACAACTGGTGGCCCGATGTTTGAGCAATACACGCGCAATGCCTTGCAGCTTTTAATGGATGATCCAAACGAAGGAGCCACGCTAATGGAGGTGCCGCGGGTTTTGGCTGATGCTGTTTATCGAAAACGGCTTTTGGCTAAATGCCAGAACATGGTGATTAAAGATTTTTGGGAAAAAGAAGCAGAAAAAGCTGGTGGAGATGCTGCTTTGGCTAACATCGTTCCATATATTACTTCCAAATTTAGCGTTTTTATCGCTAATGATTTTATGCGGCCAATTATTGGACAAAGTAAGTCGTCCATTAATTTCCGCGATGTATTAGATGGCCGGAAAATTCTGCTGGTAAATTTGAGCAAAGGGCGGCTAGGTGAAGTAAACAGTAATTTATTGGGCTTAATCGTTGTTGGAAAACTATCAATGGCAGCTTTTTCGCGCGTTGATATGGCCGAAGACTTACGGCCGGACTTCTATCTTTATATCGATGAATTCCAAAACTTTGCGACCGAAAGCATTTCAACTATTCTTTCTGAATCTCGGAAGTACCACTTGAGTTTAATTTTAGCGCATCAGTTTATTAAGCAATTGCCGGAAAAAATTAGTAACGCAGTTTTTGGCAATGTCGGGTCGATGCTAGCAATGCGAGTTGGAGCTGAAGACGCGGATTTCTTAATTAAACAATTTGCGCCGGTTTTTGACCAAAACGATTTGATCAATATTGATAATTTTAATGCTTACGCCAAATTGATCGTGAACAACTTAACTGCCAAGCCATTTAATATTGCGGTCTATCCTGCTCCCAAGGGTAACGAAGAAATCAAAGAGGCTCTCAAGGAGCTATCAAGGCTCAAGTATGGCCGGGACAGGGAGTTAGTAGAAAGAGAAATTAGTGCGAGGTATAAATCATAAAATAATTACAGAAGACAGATCGATTCCGATATACGAATGTTTTCCCCTCTTTTTAAAGATGGACTAGGCCCGCTCCGACTCGTCGGAGACGAGGCGAGGGAGATTTAAAAGTGCTTTATTTATAGAGCTTTTCTAAATCCCTCCCAGCCTCCCTTTACGAAAAGGGAGGAGAATAAATCCGTATATTCGCAAATGATCTGTAATCTGTAGAAATCATTTATGGACGAACAAACTCCACAACAAAATCAAACAGTATCTGAGTCGGCGCAAAATTCAGAACCAGTTGCGCCAAGTGCGCCGTCGGTCATGCCCAGCCAAGCTGCGCCTCCGGTTGCTGCTGCGGCTCCATCCAGTCCGCCGCTAGTTGCGGCTGCCGTCCCAAAAGCGTTTGTCGTTTCGCCAACGCCAGTTATCCCAGCCACACCGCAAGAGCCGAAGAAATCTTTTTATCAGAAAAAAGATCTTTTAGTCGCTGGAATAATCGGTCTTGTCTGTGCGTTATTAATTTTGCCAATTGCGGAAAATTTGGCTATTAATAGTTCCTACGCTTACGCATTGATTGTTATTTTGCCATTACTTTCAGTAGCGGGTATGTTTGCCGCCAGTTGGTTAGCCCAAAAATTAAAATTTATTTATCAGGTCGCCAAATTTATATTAGTTGGCCTCTTAAATACTTTTGTTGATTGGGGGATTCTAAATTTGCTGATGTTTTTAACCAGTACGGTTTCGGGGGCACTTTTCCCGGTCTTTAAGGGTATTTCTTTTTTGGTGGCCACCAGCAACAGTTATGCTTGGAATAAATTTTGGACGTTCAAAAAACCGGCAGACGACAAGGAAGCGGTTGAGAAAAAAGCGGCCGGTAAAGAATTTCTTCAGTTTTTTATTGTTAGCGTAATTGGCTTCACGCTGAATGTTGGGGTGGCAACGACTATGGTAAATGTTATGGGTGCGCCGGTTGGAATTAGCGAACAGCTTTGGGCTAATATTGGAGCTCTGGGCGGAACATTGTCTGGATTAGTTTGGAATTTCCTGGGTTACAAACTGATCGTGTTTAAGAGCTAGAAGATGATTTCGTGACCTTTAAAGGCGCGACTAATTGGTTGCGCCTTTAGTTTTTTTGAGATAAAATACGGGCAATGGAAAACTTAGTTTTATATCGTAAATATCGGCCGATTACTTTTAGCGAAGTAATCGATCAAGACCATATTGTAAAAACGTTGATCCATGCTTTGGAGTCGGCCAAAGTTGCTCACGCTTATCTATTTTGTGGTCCGCGAGGAACAGGAAAAACGACCGTGGCGCGACTTCTCGCTAAAGCAGTAAATTGCGAGAATCGAAAATTAGCCGAACCTTGTAATAAATGTTCGTCCTGCCTGGAAATTAACGAAGGCCGGGCCATGGACTTGGTGGAGATTGATGCGGCTTCAAATCGCGGTATTGATGAAATTCGAGAATTGCGAGAAGGTATAAAATTTGCACCCAGCAAACTAAAGTATAAAGTTTTTATTATTGACGAGGTTCACATGCTAACGAGGGAAGCTTTCAATGCTCTTCTTAAAACTTTAGAGGAGCCACCAGCTCATGCGATTTTTATTCTAGCAACAACCGAAATTCATAAGGTTCTGCCAACGATCATTTCACGCTGTCAGCGGTTTGATTTTCATAAACTAACCCTAGATAAAATCGTTGAACGATTGGGTCTCCTTGCTAAAAAAGAAGAAGTCAAAGTTGATAAGTCAGCCTTGGAGTTAATCGCGGCCAACGCTGAAGGCGCGGCGCGCGATGCCGAGTCTCTCTTGGGCCAGGTGATGGCGATGGAAGATAAAGAAATTACCCTGAAAGAGGCGGAAGCAATTTTGGGCACAACGAGTATCGCGACAACCATTGAAATGGCTAATTTTATTATCGCTAAAGATTTATCTGGCGCGCTGGGTTATATTAATAAAATTGTTAATGATGGTTACGATATAGCGCAATTTGCCAAATCGTTGGTTTCTTCTTTCCGTAAAATGATGATTTTGGTGTCTTTTAAAAATCAGCCCAGCGAGCTGCTCCTGATGCAAAAACTAGTAGCGCCGGAATTGACGAATGAGCAATTTAAGATTATTTTGGAACAAGGGCAAAAGTTTAGCAGTGCGGACTATATTAAACTTATTCGTCTTTTTATCCGCGCGGAAAATGAAATTAAGTCCGCTTCTCTGCCGCAGTTGCCGCTGGAATTAGCAATAGTGGAATGGGTTGGAGGCGATAAGTGAGCGAGTGGTTAAGCGGAGATGTTTTTTCTCAATCACTCAACCACTAAGTGACTTAATCACTGTATCCAATGGGGAGTAGCCAAGTGGTAAGGCAACGGACTTTGACTCCGTCATTCGGGGGTTCGAATCCCTCCTCCCCAACACGGACAACTTTTTATCGGCACGACCCGAGTGCCTATTAAAAAATTGCAATTAAAAAACAACGATTTTCGGTCGCTGTTTTTTGTTTGCTTTATTCAGTCAGTAGCGTCAGATTTTTATCTTTATAAACTATTCGCGATCTTAAATTCCCAAGCAGCTCTCGTTTTTCGGATACCGACCCCTCTTTCAGAATATACTTTGCGTAGTTTCGGATGTCGGTATCTTGGGTATTTTTTATCTTATCGGTATTGCCCAATACCGATCTTTGGAATATCTTGAATCTGGCAATTTCGTCTTCAAGTTTTTGTCGCATGCCAAGCTCGTTGATGTTTACTTTATTCAATATTTTTAATAGTTCGGTAATCAATTCTTCTTCCCGAATATATTTATTTTTGCAGTTTCGATCTCTTGCCCGGCTACAGCCATAATAGATGTAATGCGCTGATGTGCCGTCTTTTAGCGGTTTCCATTTTTCTTCTGCCGAGATGCCCGATCCGCAATAGCCGCAGGTAAATAATTTAGTAAAGGCGAATTCTTTATTCTCTCTGACAATCTGGTCGCGTTTAAGTTGTGCCTTAGCTTTTTCAAATACTTCCTGAGTTATAAGCGGCTGATGTTTGCCTTGATACCAATTTCCACTTTCTTTGGGATATTCAAATGGTCCGTAATAGAAAGGGTTATCCAGGATGCGGTAAATTCCCGATAGCGTGAGTGCTTTATTGCCCCGTGTATGAAAATTTAGTTCGAATTTCAGCCAGTTATAAATCTTTCTGCCAGAATACTGTTCATAAGCCACCTTTTCAAATATTTTCTTAACGATTGGGGCTCGCGCCGGATCAACCGCGATCTGGCATTTTTTATCTACCATTTTCTGATTAAGATAACCCAGCGGCGCTACGCCCGGCCATAAGCCCATTTCAACTCTTGTCCGCAGGCCGCGCTTCACATTAATAGCTTTGTTATCATTTTCTAATTTTGCTTGTGATCCCAGAATCATCAGCAGAAATTTTTCGTTCGGGTTATTGGTGAATTTTTGCCCGAGGGTTCTTATTTCTACGAGGGCACCAGAATCCATTAAGTCAACAATTCTGCCAAGGTCACCGGCGTTTCTTGAAATGCGATCCGGCGCCCAAGTCAGGATGCCATTAAATTTACCTAGTTTGATTTCATCGATAATCTCGTTAAAGACCGGTCTCTGCCCTGTTTCCTTGGCTGAGTGGGATTCTCGTTTCATTGTTATGACTTCCAAATTCTCCCGTTCCGCCAGCTGGAGCATCTCCTTGATCTGACTATCAATGGAGAGAACTTGGCGTTCCTCTGATTCCGTTGATTTTCTCGCATAAAGGCAGTATTTGACCTTTACGGGGGTCGCTGTCTTGCCCGTGGCCCTCAGGGGCATTTGTGCTGTATTCATATACCTAATGAATGACGCAATCCGCCTTAGGAGTCCAGAGCGTTCCGAGTAGGTAAGCTGTTAGTGGATAAACTTTCAAAAATCTTGATTTTGAGCTATTATTAAACAAAAATAGTAGCATAGCTTGAATGGGTTTAATAATAAAAATGCACCATAATATTATGAAAAAAAGCACTTTGAGTGATTGTAATCCATTGGCGGAAGTTTTCGGTTGTCCTACAACCGATCAAAGCGAAAAGGCAAAAAGACTAAGATCAAGGCGGCTTTGTCCTTTTAATAATAAGGTTCCGAGCTGTACGAAAGATAAGGCAAAAAACCCATTAGGAGTTTGTAGTATTAATTTTGGCGAGAGCCCAGTTATTACTTGCCCTATTAGATTTAGAGAGGATTGGCTAATAACAGACGATGCCGCCGATTTTTTCTTCCCTAAGGGCGCAAAATGGACCACGCTGACCGAGGTTAGATTGAATGATTCGCATGATAAAACAGCTGGAAACATCGATGTAGTTTTAGTCGCGTATGATGAAAATGGTAAGGTCTATGATTTTGGCGCAATAGAAATTCAGGCGGTATATATTTCCGGGAATATCCGAGATCCTTTTGAGAAATTCATGCAGAATCCTGAAAAGAATTCTAACCTTGATTGGTCTGAGGGTCCGAATTATCCTCGTCCCGATTATCTTTCGTCTTCCAGGAAAAGACTTGCTCCACAGCTGTTATTTAAAGGAGGGATATTAAATGCGTGGAAAAAGAAAGTTGCTTTAGTTTTAAATAAAAGTTTTTTTGACACCTTGCCTAAAATTAAAAGGGTTGATAAGGAAAAAGCAGATTTGGCCTGGTTTTTATATGATCTGGTAGAAATCAATGGCGTGTTTAAATTAAAAAAGGTTGATGTTGTGTATTCCAGTTTTTCGCCAACGATGAATATTATTACTAAAACTAAACCCGGAAACATTAATAGCTTTATTAAAATTTTACAAGAAAAAGTCGATGAGCAAATAGAAACGCCGCCCGTAAATCGTATGTTAGAGTATCCTCTTATTAAATAAAGCAATGCAGCAAGATTTATTTAATCAAACAACCGAATTTATGTCAGGGCCAAAAGTGGTAAATGTTGCAAGCGTGCCCAAAAGGAGTCCTTTTCGTTATCCCGGAGGGAAGACTTGGTTCGTGCCTAATTTTAGGAAATGGATAAATAGCCAAAAAGTAAAGCCGCAATTATTAATTGAGCCATTTGTTGGCGGGGGGATAATAAGTCTTACGGCGGCCTTTGAAGATCTTGCGGATAAGATTTTAATGGTTGAGCTAGACGAGCAAATTGCTGCGGTATGGCAAACAATTATAGACGGAAACGCTAAGTGGCTAGCCGATAAAATTATTAAATTTCAACTTACAAAAGAAAGTTTATTTGCAGAAATTGATGTAAAAAAAACTGATACAAAACACATAGCGTTTCAGACAATTTTAAAGAATAGGACTTTTCATGGTGGAATTTTAGCTAATGGAGCAGGAATTTCAAAAAATGGCGAGAACGGAAAAGGTATTCATTCGAGGTGGTATCCAAAAACTTTAGCTCGACGGATTGAGCTCATGGACTATATTTTAGATAAAATTGAATTTAAGCGCATGGATGGCTTCGGAGTTGTTAGAGATTATAGCAATGATAAAAATGCTATTTTTTTTATAGATCCACCCTATACTGCTGGCGGTAAAAAGGCTGGAAAACGGCTTTATAAATATTGTGATCTCGATCATGATAAACTTTTTAAATTGTGCAGAAGTATTAAGGGTGACTTTATAATGACTTATGACAATGCGGAAGAGGTGAAGAATTTAGCGAAGCAGAATGGGTTTAATTTTAAAGAAGTGTCGATGAAAAACACTCATAATTCAGAGATGACAGAATTGGTTATTGGCCGAAATCTTTCTTGGATGGATTATTAAATTTTTATGAATAAAAATATTAAAATTATAATCATTATAGCAATAGTCTTACTTGTAATAATTGGCGCGGGGATTCTTAAATATACCTCGCTTTTTTCTGCGCCGCAAAAAGAAGCCGAAGTTCAGCAATTTACGATTGCTATTGGCAAGGATGATTCAAACGAAGTTGCCCAACAATTAAAAGTCCAAGGATTTATTAAAAGCGAGTTGGGCTTTAAAATCGCACTTCTTGGATTAAGGGGCGCAAATTCTATTTGTGTTGATTGCGTTTTGCCTGGCGCGTATAAAATCTCGAAAGCAATGAATACCCGAGAAATAGCCAAGATTTTACAGCAGAAGCCATATATGAAATGGGTAATAATCCCAGAGGGATGGCGCAAGGAACAAATTGCCGAGATCCTGGCCGAAACGCTCGGCTGGAGCGATGAGCAGAAAAACGACTGGGTGACAAAATACACTGCTATGAATTATGACTATATTGAAGGCGTATATTTTCCCGATACATATTTAATTCCGGTAGACGAAGCTCCGCTTGATGTCGCCCAGCGTTTTATTAACAAATTCAACGAAAAATTTTCGCCCTATGCCGATAAATTTACGAAGGCCAATATTAAATGGACCACGGCATTAAAAATTGCGTCCATAGTTCAAAGAGAAGCCGGTGGTAAAAGTGATATGCCGCTGATTGCCGGCATTCTATGGAATCGACTTTTGAAGGATATGAAGCTTGAAATAGATGCGACTATCCAATATATAAACGATAGCCGGAGTAATTATTCCGGTGTTCAATGTGGCGAAATTACGCCTTGCGTTAATCAGGAGTTGGCCTATAACGGTTACGCTGCCAAAAAGGATGGCTGGTGGCAGCCTATTAAATCAGCTGGCATACAGAAGGTCTCAGCCTATAATACTTATCTCAATAAAGGCCTTCCGCCTCACCCAATTGCCAATCCGGGCCTGGATGCCATTGATGCTGTTTTAAATTCAACCGAAACTGAATGTCTTTTTTATCTTCACGATTCAAATAAGCAAATTCACTGTGCTAAGACCTATGAAGAGCATTTGGTAAATATTGAGAAATATTTACGCAATTAGAGGTTTTAAAATATCTACAGTCGGATGCTATTAATAAATATTTAAAAATATACCTATGTCTATTTATTTTTATATTGGTAGTGATGACAAAATTAAAAAGATTCCGGAAGAAAATAAGCAGATAGATTTTATAAGGTCAAAATTTTCTGAATTATTGGAGGTGAAGAATTTATCTTTTCTTTTGGGGTCAGGCTGTTCTTCTTACAAAAATAAGGGCGGGGAAGAAGTCGGTATACCGATTATGGAGGGGCTCGCAAAAATGTTTGTCAACGAAGCCGATAAAGAGACAAAAGAGATGATTAAAAAATATCAAGGCGGAGAAATATCAAACCCGGAATCATTTTTGGGATACCTTTATAGAAGATATCAATCGGCTAAAGATGAGGGCAATAAAAAAGACTCTGAAAAATATGAAAATGCCATTAAGGATACAAAGCAATTTATTCTAAAAAAATGTAAATCCACAAATCAAGCAGTAACAGAAATATATAAAAATTTCTATAGAAAATTGCTACTTCGATCAGGAAATCTACCAAGAATAAATGTGCTTACAACTAACTATGATCTTAATAGTGAAACTGCCTTGGACGAGCTTAGCGTGATGTATTGTAATGGGTTTTCTGGGTTTATAGAGAGAAGGTTTAACCCGGCAGTGTTCAAATATGGGCTGTTTACTGAAATGGACATAAAGGGTAGGCCGCTTACGCAAATAGATAATTTTATTTTCTTGTATAAGCTGCATGGTTCTATCAGCTGGGTAAGAGATATCGAGCAGAAAAGATTTTTCGATATTAAAGAAGTTCAGAATATAGAGAACAAGGATTCGTTAAATGTTATGATTTATCCTACTCCACAGAAGCAGGAGGATAGTTTTGGTGTACCATATTCAGATATGTTCCGAGAATTTCAAAATAAAATCGGACAAAATAACAGTGTCTTGATATGTATCGGTTACGGATTTAATGATGATCATGTAAATAATATAATTTTTCGCGCTCTAACGTTGCCAACTTTTCGCTTAGTCATTCTTGGAGATTCAGAGAAAGGATCGGTTGAAAAACTAAAAGAACTTGATGATTCAAGGATTTGGATTGTTGGTGGTAAACATGAGAGGGACAGCCTTCATTATTTTAATGGTTTTGTTAATCATATTTTGCCGGACATAGGGCAAGAGCAGATGGAAAAACAGATTAGAAAAACTGAGGAAGGATTAATTAATATCGAGAAATTAAAAAGGGAGTTAAATGATTAAAGAACAGCAACAACGCGTAGTCGGAAAACTTATTTCCGTTCATACGAATAAGGGTGTTGTTGAGCTTACTCAAAATGTAGGTAATTTTATTGTTAGTGGTTTTGATGATATTCATCGCTTTGCTCAGATAAACAGTTATGTTGTTATTCCATATCAAAACAATTTTATTATCGGAGAAGTATTGGGGATTAGAGAGGCAAGCCCGAGCAACAAAAATGATAATGATGACAATAAAGTTATAGTTCCCGATGATGTTTTAGACATAAATTTTATTGGAGAGCTTAAATTAAATCACGAAAGAAAATATAAGTTTCAGTTTGGAATAACGACCTACCCTCCTCTGTACAGCGATGTTCTATATATAAAGGATGACGAGCTGGATATTATTTTTAAGGTTGACGAAGGCGAGATCTCAGATTCTTTTGATAATACAAAGACGAGGCCAAAAACCCTAAAAATTGGTACATCAAGCGTCTTCCCGGACTACGATGTAAAAATCGATATTGAAAGTTTTTTTAGCAAACATATAGCAGTTCTCGGCAATACTGGTAGTGGAAAATCGTGTACCATCTCCTCTATAATGCAGTCTTTATACGAGAAAAAATCTTTTGCGGCTACAGGCTCAACTTTTATTGTTCTTGATACAAATGGTGAATATCTACAAGCATTAGAAGATCTAGAAAATAATGATATTAAAATTTTACACTTATCATCAGAAAACGGAGCCATAAACGAAGCTGGTAATGTAAAATATGAAAAATTTTTCCTTCCGCATTGGTTTTTAAATTTTGATGAATGGGCATTGCTTTTGCAGGCAAGCGAAAAAGTTCAGTTACCAGTATTAAGAAGTGCAATTAGTCTTGGCCAAATTTTTAAGTCAGCTGGGGCTGAAAAAATTAAATATACAAATCACATATTGGCAAGATGCGTAGGCCAAATAATGGCTTCGGATCAAGGGGCGGTTTCTAAGGCCCAGAGAATCAAGCAATTACTAGATAAATATGGAACCGACAAAATCAATAATAATTTAGATGCATTCAAATTTGATCAGTATGGCAAACTGACGCATGAGGCTGATTTTGACACGATTGTTAAAGATTGTACCCTTGAAGACCCCAAGATACCCAATCCTCAAAAAATAGCACCCTTTGATCTAGAAACTCTGGAAGAAATATTAGACCTGGCAATTTTATATGAAGAAAGTTATGGTCGCTCGAATATTAGAAATTTCTGTTCAAGTTTGCAATTAAGAGCTCAAAATTTATTATCAAGAGCAGATTTTGAGTTTTTAAAGGCTTCGACGACTTCATTTAAAGAGTACCTGTTTAAGCTTATGGGTATATCCGAGTCAGGGGGGCAGATTAAAAAAACTATCCAGATTATTATTATTGATTTGAGTATGTATCAAGATGAAATTATTGAAGTTATTTCATCGGTATTAAGTAGGATCCTTTTTGAGGGCTTGCAAAGAGCGAAGCCTAGAAATGAGTACCCGGTTCATATCATAATTGAAGAAGCGCATCGTTATATATCAGAAAAGGATTCCGAGAATGTTTTTCAGGCAAAGAAAATTTTTGAGAGAATAGCAAAAGAAGGAAGAAAGTATGGTATGTCACTGATTATATCTTCTCAACGTCCAAGCGAACTTTCAAAGACCGTTTTATCTCAATGTAGCAATTATATTGTTCATAGGATTATGAATCCAGAAGATCTTTTGTATATAAAGAGGATGACTCCATATATTTCAGAAGAAATATTGAATGAACTTCCCTATGTGCCACGTCAGCAAGCCCTAATATTTGGAAGCGCGGTTAATATGCCAATGATGTTTAAGGTCAGAGAGGCGAGGCCAAAGCCAAAAAGCGATGATAATGAAATTACAAAACATTGGTATAAGGAGCCAAATTATAATATAGCTCTTAACTTTGGAGATTTTGATATATCCTCTAATCCAGCCAAAAAAACGGATTCTATTATTCCCAAGGAGAGTGTCGATGTGAAAGATATCCCGTTCTAATTTTTAAATTATGCCTAAATTAATTTTTGATATTGAAACCATAAGTGAGAATTTTGATCCGCTGGATGCGACCACGCAGGAGGTTTTGACTAAGTGGATCAAAAAAGAGTCAGGAGGCGAAGACCAATATTAAGAGGCCTTGGAGGAGTTAAAGGCTGGTCTTGGTTTTTCAGCTTTGACCGGAGAAATTGTGGCTATTGGAGTCTTGGATTGCGAAAAAGAAAAAGGGGCAGTTTATTTCCAGGCACCGGATGTCGCCTTGCAAGAGATTGAAGAAAACGGTATCAAATTTAAGCCGATGACCGAAAAAGAAATGTTGGAGAATTTTTGGAATGGTGCTAAGAGCTATCAAGAATTTATTAGTTTTAACGGCAGAACTTTTGATGTGCCCTTCTTAATGATTCGTTCGGCTATTCATGGTATTCGGCCCAGCAAAGATTTAATGCATGGGCGATATTTGTATCAACAGCTTGCTGATGCCAAGCATATTGATTTGTTGGATCAATTAACTTTTTATGGCTCGGTCCGTAAAAAAGGCGGTTTGCATTTATGGAGTCGCGCGTTTGGCATAAAAAGTCCAAAAGCCGAAGGCATAACAGGGGATGATGTTAACCAGTTGTTTAAAGAAAAAAGGTTTTTAGATATTGCCAAATATAATGTTGGTGATTTGATGGCAACAAAGAATCTTTATGAATATTGGGATAAGTGCTTAAGATTTTAAGCAATGAATCAAAATTTATTGCAAAAATTAAAGAAATGGAGAGTGAGTGCTGCTCAAAAAGAAAATGTAGCGATTTTTCGAGTTTTTTCAAATAAAATTTTAGAGGTCATTGCAGATATAAGGCCAAGGACCAAAGACGAATTGCTAGAAATAAAAGGTATTAAAGAAAGAAAGTTTGAAAAATATGGCGAGGAAGTTTTGGCAATTATAAATAGCAACGGTAAGGATTCAGAAGTAATTTATGATAACGATCAACCAAATAAACCTCTTTCCGTAAGCGCTTATTTAGATTTTGTTAATCAAAAGATTAGCGTGCTTTATGCTCGGATTCAAGGAGAAATCAGTAGTGTTGATATAAGAGAAAGAGTTGTATATTTTTCGCTTAAAGATTCGGATGACGGAAGTCTTATTAGCTGTTTGATGTGGAAGCGAAGTTATGAATTAAGTGGTATTGAATTTGAGGCTGGATTAGAATTAATCGTTGAGGGGTCGCCGGACATATATAAACCAAACGGCAGATTATCATTCAAAGTTTTTTCAGCGGAGCTGGTTGGAGAAGGAGCGCTAAAAAAGGCCTATGATAAGCTGAAAAAGAAGCTTGATGCAGAGGGTCTATTTTTAGAAGAAAGGAAAAGAGAAATACCGGATCTCTCCCGGAAAATTGGACTAA
>Ga0172368_10002819_pt1 | contig 21733 bp, 14 predicted proteins | sample Lak11m_FD_114540 | JGI IMG/M metagenome (GOLD analysis project Ga0172368, IMG submission 114540) | Freshwater microbial communities from Kabuno Bay, South-Kivu, Congo - kab_022012_11m | ecosystem: Environmental > Aquatic > Freshwater > Lake | place: Democratic Republic of the Congo: South-Kivu...
GACATGTCATTGCGAGCGCAGCGAAGCAATCTCCCACGCTTCAGTAGAGGAGATTGCTTCGTCGTTGCACTCCTCGCAATGACACGGTTTGCGACATGCGGCCGCAGGTAACTGAATGCGTACACAACTACGGAGATCTGTCGCAATGGTTTTTCGAAAAGATCGTCAAAGCAAGCCTACGCTTCACGCGAGAGCGCTAATCCCCTCACGGTGCCGTCAATCGCCGGACAGTCGAGTGGTGAGATGATCACACCGAGCCACGGGCGCTACAGGCACGTCCACGCCCCTTGAATTGTTGCGGCGAAGGGTTTAATAGAATATCAGTGACGTTGAGGGAGGTCCTCCATGACCAACGATGACACCTTCCAGGCAAATGCCGAAGTAAGCGAAGACTACAAATCCTTCGAGGAGTTCTGCGCGGAAAACACCGGGCGAGAGCTGGACTACCTCCTACTGGTGCAGAAGAATCCGCTGGAGATGGACCCGGTGACGCTCTCGTTCTGCATGAGGCATCTTGTGCGTCTCAACAGGCAGCTCATGGATGTTCTTCTCACGACGCTGGACGAAGGACCGCAGCCCGACTTGCGGGACTTGCTTGCGGTCAAAGGCGTCGAACTCGACCGGTCACACGCCTCAGCACTTCGCGAGGTTGTCTTTGCGTTCCGTGACAGCCCAGACGATGAACAACGAACCAAGCTGGTGCGAGCCTTCCAGTTGCTGACCATCAGCAGACAAACAAATCGGGTCACGCTCACCCTCGGTGAATCCTACAGCCCGCCCGACGAAGGCTGGACGATCGAGGACTTCGGAGGAGACGATATGAGCCTCGAGACCGTCCGCGCGGTGGAAGACGCCCGCTACGTCGAATGGCAGGAGGATTGACTGTATGCAGTACGAGAATGAACTGGTCCCGATCTCCGAAGAAGGATACAGGGTCTTGGACCTCGTCAAAAAAGATCCGCGTCGCGCCTCAGCCATCATGGCTCGCCTATCCGACGAGGAACGCATCTCCCTTGTAAGCCACCAAGCGGCGCGGAACCCACGAACGGCCCAGGACCTTCTGTTCCTCCTGGACGACGAGGAGAGCGGCAAAGTGGTGGAAGGCCTTGGTGATCGCACCATTTTCAGGATGATGAAAGCGCAGACCTCCACCCACATTGGGATGCTGTCCCTCGTAAAACCGGACCGAGTCCAGTCGATACTCGATCTGGACCAAGAACTCTTTTCAGCCCGAGGTGTAACCAGCCCGATTGAAGCCTACCACTGGATCGTAAGTTTCCTCGAAGAGGACGAGTCGACATTCGCCGCGCTCCTTAGGCATCTCGACCTCAAGGTCGTGGCTTCGGCTTTTCAGGACAAGATTGTCCGGCCCGGTGTGCGTGAGGCTACAGAGGAGGACGACGAAGCAGCGTTTCCTGCGGATTTCCTCGTGAAGCTCGACCGTGGCGAGCTGAAGCCGGACGACCTCGAAGTTACGGACGAGGAAGCTCTGGACATCCTGACCCGCATCTATCTTGTTGATGAACATTACTTCAGTGAACTGGTTTCGCTCATGATTCGCGACGAAGACCTCAAGGTACGTACCGCGGAAGAAGCTTTCGAACGCATACACGAGCAGGTCGGCGACATGACCGAGGTTGTCGAAGAAGCCGAAGATATGTTCGTTCCGCTTGATGAGTGACGACCGCTCCGCCTTCATCAATTGCGTCCCTCACCACCTTCGCTGACATGGTGTCAAGAACATTGACAGGTCTCACCTTTGGATCTCCGTGCGAGCGGTGGTATTGATGTAATTTAGCCTGCATTTCCGATAGGTTGACTCCGCCCAATTCCGTTCTTCGTTGGCATGTACTTTGCTTCTGCCTCAGGCAGCAACAAACGTCTTTGTGGGCCAGGAGGTACATGGCCGATGGAAAAGAGACTGCTGGAGGCCGCGCAGACGGGAAATCTTGCGGAACTGAGGGGGCTACTGACCGCTGGGGTGGGAGTCGATCATCGCGATGACATGGGATGGACGCCGCTGATATGGGCAGCTGCCATGGGGTTTCCCGATGTCGCGAAGATGTTGCTACACAACGGAGCTGATCCGGATAAGAGAGATCAATATGGCGCCACCGCTCTAATGAAGGCTAGTCGCCGGGGATTTCACGAGGTCGTAGCAGCGTTGCTTGAGCACGGGGCGGATCTCGACGCCAAAGACGATCATGGTCTGAACAGCCTGATGCGGGCTGCGCGTGCCGGCAACAGCGAAATTGTCAAGATGTTGCTTGATCACCCTGTCGAACTCGAGGCCAGGGACGAGTATGGTGCTACGGCACTCATCATGGCCGCCTTGCGAGGACACACAGAGATCGCGGAAGCCTTATTGAACGCGGGGGCAAGCATTGAGGCGGCAGACAGGAACGGGTGGACTGCGTTGGTGTGGGCGACTTCGAGGCGGCACGATGCCGTCGTGGACTTGCTGAAACGGTTCAAGCCGCTATAGCGACGAGTGGCGTCGTCAGGAATAGAACAGACCGCTTTTCGGGCCACATCACCCCATTCCATCTCTCCAGATGTTCCGGTGTTGGTGAGAGCAATACGCCGTTGACGATAAAGAAAAGGGCCACCGGTGTTCCGGTAAGCCCTTGTTTTCTTTGGTGGGCCGTCAGGGTCTCGAACCCCGAACCTACTGATTAAGAGTCAGTTGCTCTACCAATTGAGCTAACGGCCCCATGTAAATATGGCAGCCTAGCCTAACGGGTGGAGTCTGTCAAGGGGTTATCCGGCGATTGCAGCGTATCAGTTCAATATCACGAGGAAACATCGCCGCCTTACGGATGCGATAAGTGAACCTCGGCACAGGGAGAGTGCGTAGGCACCGGTTGGATCGTGCCGTAGGTTAGGACAAAATGCACCAAACCCTGGCCGGACAAGGGGCTCATGACAGTAGTGCGAGCAAGGACTTTCGGCTAAAGCGAAGCATGCGAAGGAAGGGCTCTCTGGGGCCATGCAAGCGTGGCGGGCGTGTGATTGCTTTAGAAAAAGCTTGCACGCTTGGGCCAAATCTGCAATTAATCAGCTTTGATAGGGTCTTGTCAGTTCGTGTGAGCCGTATACGGACTCTCATCACGAGCCGAAAGCATTCCGTGAGCGAGGGCGGCCCACTGCCTCACTTGTTCGTGAAGGCAGTAGGGGACCGTCAAGTTTCATACTGATAAATCAGTGAGAGACGACAAACCGGTACGGGACTGCGTGCACGGGCGGAGTCCGTGGGGATGGCGCTGTGGACCGCGAAATTGGCTCTTCCGAATCGCTCAACGAAGACGACCTGGTCGAGTTGGCGTCAAACGGTGTCACTGACGGCGTGAAGAAGCTCCTGCAATCGGGACTCAACCCCGACATACAGGACGGTGCGGGGAGGAGCGCCCTAATGAAGGCATGCGCGGAGGGCCACCTCGCCGTGGTGGAGGCTCTCCTCGAACGAAGTGCGGACCCGAATCTCCAGAACCATGATGGGCAGACTGCCGTGTTCTACGCAGCACACAGCGGAAACGCGGAGGTCTTGCAGGCTCTCTTGGAGCATGGGGCCGAACCCAATGCCTCGGACACCACGGGCAAGACCCCACTGATCCTCGCCTGTTTCAAAGGGCATCCTCCGGTCGTGAACCTTCTGCTAGAAAGAGGTGCGGCCCTTGACGCGAGAGACAAGTCGGGCAATACCGCACTCATGTGGGCCTGCCACAGCGGCAGTCTCGAGTCGGTGCAGATCCTCCTCGATCGCAATGCGAACCTGGAAGCAGTGAATGTTAGCGGGCAGACCGCCCTTACGCGTGCCAGTGGTGCGGGGTGGGTCAAGATCGTCAGATTACTGCTCAAGCGGGGTGCGACTCTGGAATTGCGAAGCGACCATCGGGCGACCCCGCTCACGACCGCAGCATCCGCTGGTCAGCAACGTGTAACCCGGTACCTGCTCGACCACGGGGCGTCGGTCGACGCGCCTGATGCCTACGGCGACACGCCCCTGATGAAAGCAGCATCAAGAGGACGCCGCGATGTCGCAGAACTTCTCATGAAACGCGGCGCACGTGTGGACGCGCGCAACAAGTTCGGGAACACCGCACTAATGCGTGCCGCGTTCAAAGGCCATTTGGGCGTTGTCAAGCTGCTCATGAAAGCCGGTGCGGACATTCGTGCTCTCAACCGGAAAGGGATGCATGCTTTGGCGTTCGCCGGCGCCAACGGCCATACGGATACAGTGCGGTTCCTGATCGAGCGAGGCGCGGAGGTAAATGGCGCTGCAAATGACGGCGAGACGCCACTAACTATGGCAGCGTCTTCAGGCCACCTGAGAGTCGTACAAGCCCTACTGGCAGCCGGAGCAAGTGCCGATCCCAAGACGGCCCACGGGTATACCGCACTGAGCAAGGCCGCTATGAAGGGCCATTTGGAGGTGGTGAGAGCGCTCCTGGAAAACCATGCGAACGCCGGGATTTCAAATCGTGTGGGGCGCACCGCGCAAGCCAACTCCACGGTTAAGAGACACCAGGATGTCACAGAATTGCTCGAGGAAGAAGGCAGGAGCCTCGGTGGGCAAGAGACGGTCGCCCATGGCCTCCTGCTGACGGCAGCGCGGGACGGCCAAGTTGACCTAGTGACAATGCTCATGGAGAGAATAGGCAGGGACGCGCTCGCTCGCAAGGCTCTCCTGAACTCCGCACTCATTGAGGCTTGTTGCGCTGGTCACACTGAGGTGGCGGAGATGCTCCTCCAAGACGGCGCCTCGCCCCACGCTCGGGACTGTCGCGGCCGAACCCCACTTCTCAGGGCGTGCAATTCCAATCGCATTTCCGTGGCAAGGGTTTTGCTAGCGCAAGGCATTGACGTGAACCACACCAGCCGGAACGGCAATACGGCTCTCATCATCTCGGCGTATCGCGGATTCGCCGATTTGGTGAACGTTGTCTTGGATGCCGGGGGGAACCCTAAGGCGAAGAACAATGACGGGCATTCGGCCCTGAGTCTCGCCGCTTTGGCCGGCCGGGCCCAGGTTGTGGAACTTCTGTTGGATAGAGATAACAACGGGTGGTTCTCGGAAGAGGACTTGCGAGACGCATTTGTGCAGGCGTTTGCCGCCGGTCATCGTAATTTGGCCGACTCGCTGGTTGCCAGGTCTGTGAATGCTCCGCCTGCCGTGGGATCGGGCAGGACATAGCCGTTACAATCCTCCGATTTGACTGAACAGCGTTCAGGAGTGTCTTGATACGGCGCGCACACATTCTTGAATGCCCTCACTAGTAGATCGTTTCGTAAGTAGCTTGCCGCGTTGCCAGAGACGACGTGAGGAATTGAACAACGCGATATGCTTTGTACGGCGCGGATCTCAGACCCGCCCCTACCCAAGGCCATGGATGACAACCACGTAAAGCCATTTCTGAATCGATCTACTAGCTGGCCGAGACCGAGTACAATTCCTGATGCGGGTGTGACAAATATGCGAACCGCGGTTTTTCGGCGAAGTACCAGTACGATCTGTTAGCGACGAATACAAGTTATTTGATTGCAATTGAAGGTTCACAATACCTGCCAAATCCTGCTTGACAAGGTGGATTCGCTTCTGTATACGACAAACAGAACCATACTTGTATTTCCCCTGCAGGCCGATTAGGACCACGGGTGCGATGCAAGAGACGACAGATTACAAGGACGACCACCCGTGGTGAGCGGCGTTCCGCAGTCACTCCCGCCCTTGATTCCCCCTCCTCGACAGGACAGAGCAGGTGTATCACGGCACCCTGAGCATCGTCCGGGGTGCGTTTCCCGAAAGGAGCGACACGATGGCCATTAGCATTTACGTCGGCAACCTGTCTTTCGATGTCAATGAGGACCAACTTCAGGAACTGTTCGAGGGCTATGGCAGAGTCGACTCGGCCAAGATCATCATCGACAGGATTACCGGTCGCTCCCGCGGATTCGGCTTCGTGGAAATGCCGGACCGCGACCAAGCCATGCGCGCCATTGACGAGCTTAACAGCAAAGATTTCTTTGGCCGAAGCTTGCGGGTCAACGAAGCCAAGGCGAAGAGAGACACCCGTCCACCTCGTCGCGGCCCCGGCGGCGGAGGTGGTGGCCGGAACTTTCGCTAAAGTCGCTCTTTGCGCAGACGCTCCTTGACCGTTGTCAGGAGCCCCGTATTCGCGCTCGCAAGGGGCATCCTCACGTGCCCGACGGTGGACGCTATCTGAGAGCTTTCTTATCCACCTTTCCCACGGCGGTTAGCGGAATCGCGTCGACGGAATCTATGATTCTTGGCACCTTGTACGGTGCAAAATTCTCGCGAGCAAATTCCAAGATTTCTTTCTTCGTTTGTTCCGGATTTCGGCCCTTGTACGATTGACTCGGCTGGTACACAAGCCTCACTATGTCGCTGCCAAGGCGCTTGGTATCGGGCACTCCGACGATTGCACAAAACTCGATGGCCGGGTGTTCGTAAAGCTTTTCCTCCAGCTCGCGAGAGAAAACCTTAAAGCCGCTCACGCTGAGCATATCTTTCGCCCGGTCCACAATGGTGACGTAACCTTCTTCGTCCATATGGGCTATGTCGCCGGTGTGGAACCAGATCTCGCCGTCGTGGTCGCGCATCGAATTGGCTGTTTCTTCAGGCTTGTTGAAATATTCCTTCATGGCTTGCGGACCCGAAAAAATCAGCTCGCCCGGTTCACCCGCCGGAAGTGGTGTGGTACGGGTTTCCAGGTCCACGATCCGAACCTTCGTATTCGGGAGAGGCACACCCACGGTGCCGATCTTTTTCTTGCCCCACCGAGGATTCATGGTGATCAATGCGGTCGATTCGGTCATGCCGTAGACTTCGAGCAGCTTGCCGTTGCCGACCACCGTCTCGAGTTGCCGGATTGACTCGGCAGCAAACGGTGATGCGCCCGACAGACAGTAGCCCAACCGGGAGAAGTCGAGTTTCCGAAACCCTGGCTCCTCGAGCAGCATCAGGTAAAGCGATGGCACGTTCACCACTATGGTAGGTCGATAACGGGCCATCTCCTTGACCATGCTTCTGGTATCTCGCGGATTGGGAATGAGTACCTGTGCACTTGCGCCATACACGGTGCACAGTCCCATTGCCAGTCCTGCGAGGTGAAAGAACGGAAACCCTGAAAAGAAGACCTCGCGGCCCGTAGTGGGTTTAGCCCACGCAGTCGTGTGGACGCTGGTCGCGATCATGTTGCGGTGGGTGATGACGGTTCCCTTCGGCAAGCCTGTGGTGCCTCCGGTGTACTGAATGAGACAGGTGTCGTCCGCAGAAACCTTTACTCGCGGATCATCCGCAGGATAGTCGGAAAGCACCTCTCGAAACGTTGTCACTTTCTTGCCGGTGACTCCGGTAACCTTTCCCGTAGGGACCTTCTTGAGAAGCCGGCCGAGCACTCGCTTGTAACCGGGCAGAAAATCCAGTGCCCCTGTTGCGACCACGAGCTTCAAGTCCGGCAAATCAGCCAGTATCCCCGCAAGCCGATGCTCGAATATGGCGTCCAGTGTGACCAAGGCCTTGGCTTTGCAGTCTTTGAGCTGATACGCGAGTTCACGCGGTGTTAGGAGCGGCGAGACTCCCGAGGCTGCACAACCGGCTTTGAGTGTGCCCATTTGAGCGATCAGATACTGTGGGAGGTTGGGGAGGTTGATTCCCACCACGTCACCCGGACCGCATCCCGACCTCAGCAACAAGTTTGCAAAACGGTTCGCGTGGGTCATCAACTCCTCGTACGTCAGAGTGATTCCCAGGAAGTGCAGGGCAGGGTTACGGGGGAATTCTGCGGATACTTCGTTGAAACGGTCCACGAAGGAGATCGAGGGGATCTCGACTTCAGCCGCGACACCCGAATCATAGAAATTGAGCCAAGGTTTCTCGTCGTAGATCATTAGCTCCCTCCCATGGTCTGGTCTGTTTGCGGAGTGCAGTCTCGGAAGATCCGAAGCTACCTGAGCTGTTTCTTGTCAACCTTGCCTGCCGCGGTAAGCGGCACCTCTCCAAGCTCGATGATCTTTGGTACCTTGTATGGAGCGAAGTTCTCGCGCGCGAACGCGACGATTTCCTCGCGGATTGAGTCCTCTGCTTTGTCCTTGTACGCCGAACTCTTTTGAATTACGAGCTTGACCGTCTCCGTTTCCGGGCGATCAGGGTTTCGGACACCGATGACGGCGCACACATCTATCGCCGGATGTTCGTAGAGCCTTTCCTCGATTTCGCGTGGGAAGACCTTGAATCCGCTGACGCTGATCATATCCTTCGCCCGGTCGACGATCTGGACGTATCCGTCCTCGTCCATGCAACCGATATCACCGGTATGCATGTACAGCTCCCCGTCGTGCATCCTGAGGGACTTAGAGGTTTCTTCGGGCCTGTTGTGATATCCGGACATGATCTGGGGGCCGCACGCAATAATCTCTCCCACCTCTCCTATGGGAACTTCGCAGTCGCCGCTTTCGAGATCGACGATCTTCACTTTGGTGGAAGGGAGGGGGAGACCGACGGTCCCGATCTTCTTGGCGCCTCTGCGAGGATTGCTCGTGACCACTACGCAAGTCTCGGTCATTCCGAACAGCTCAATCAACTTGCCCGAGCCCACGACATCTTCGAACTGCTTGATGCCTTCGACAGGGAAGGGGGCCGCGCCGGAGATGCAGAACAGCAGATCGGAGAAATCGAGCTTCCGAAAGCCGGGATCGTTGAGAAGCATCAGATAGAGAGAAGGAACGTTTGCCAGCCATTGAGGCCGATACGCGGCCATTTCTTTGACGAACATTTTGATGTCGCGGGGATTGGGTATGAGGACCTGCGTGATGCCGAAGGCTATACCGTTGATGGCTGTAAAAAGGCCCGCGATGTGAAACATGGGAAATGCCGATAGCAGCACGTCCTCTCCTCGTTCCACTTGCAGCCAATTGAACCATTGGATCACGTTATTGAGCATGTTTCGGTGCGGGCAGACCGCGCCCTTTGGCACGCCGGTGGTCCCCCCGGTGTATTGAACGAAGCACGGATCGTCTCTCGTAACCGTTACCAGCGGGGGCTGCGCCGGATAACGCGAAAGAATATCCAGGAGCGGAATGACCTTCTTATTCGCGATGGGGTCGATACTTCCGGTGGGAACCTTCTTGAGCCAGACACCCAACTTGCGCTTAATCCACGGGAGGAAGTCCAGGAGGCCTGTCGGTGCGATGAGCGCCAGATCCGGCAGTTCGTGGGCGATGGGTTGGAGACGGTGCTGGTACAGAGCATCCATGACCACGAACGCCTTGGCGCCGCTGTCCTTAAGCTGGTACGCCATTTCCTTCGCGGTGAAAAGTGGCGACAAACCTGACACCGCGCAACCGGCCTTCAGCGCACCAACGAGTGCTATAAGGTATTGTGGCGTGTTGGGCAGGCTGACCGCGACCACATCGCCCTTTCCGATCCCGTGGTCTGCAAGGCATCGGGCGAACCTGTCGCCGTATTCCATCAACTGGTCGTATGTGAGAGTCACGCCCAGGTAGTGGAGCGCCGCACGGCTGCCAAAATCCCGTCGCGTTGCATCGAAGCACTCGAGAAACGACTCGAATGGCGCAGCAACTTCCGTGGGAACGCCGGGGTCATAGGATTTCTGCCAAAGCCAGGGTTCGTAGATCATTGACCGTCCTCCAAGCCGCGCGTACCTCAACACGGCTGTCCGCGATCGCACGACCATGCCGGATCGACAGCCGTTTGAGTGTCAGCCGAAAGGGTGCGGTCCGTCACTTCGCGATGCGAAGTGGCCGTCGCACGCGCCTACATGGAAACTACAAGCCCATGAACTTCGCCGCGATACCTTTCATGATCTCGTTGGTCCCGGCGAAGATCTGCATAACCCGCAAATCCCTCCACGCTCGTGCGATCGGATACTCTTCGCAGTATCCGTATCCACCGTGGAGTTGCAGGCATCTGTCCGCGACTCGCGAGGCCGTCTCCGTGGTCCAATACTTGGCCATGGAGACTTCCACGACGATGTTCTTGCCTTCCATGTGATCTACGATGAGCTTATCCAAAAAGGTGCGAGCCAGCTTGATTTCCGTGGCCATTTCGACAAGCTGGAACTGAGTGTGCTGGAATTTGGAGAGGGGGCGCCCGAAAGCTTCGCGTTCTTTGCAGTAGGCAATGGTCATCTCAAGGATGCGCTCCATTGCAGGTACTGCGGCCATAGCGCATATGAGGCGCTCCTGTTGCAGATTGCTCATAAGCATGAGGAAGCCGCCACCCTTTTGCCCGAGCCGGTTGGCCTTGGGGACGCGGCAGTCGTTGAAGAACAGCTCAGCAGTGTCCTGGCTGTGCCAGCCGATTTTCTTGAGTTTTCGTCCTTTCTCGAAGCCGGGTGTCCCGGCCTCGACCACGTACAAGTCTATAGCCTGGTACGGATTGGATTCATGTGGGTCGCGTGCCGCGAGCACGAGGAGGTCGCAGATAATTCCGTTGCTGATAAAAGTCTTTTGGCCGTTGATCACCACATGGTCGCCGTCGTCTACTGCGGTGGTGCGCATGCCCGCCAGATCGCTGCCCGCGTTGGGCTCGGTCATGGCAATTGCGGTGATAATGTCGCCGGATACGCAACCGGGAAGATATTGGTGCTTAAGCTCGTCCGATGCGAATGAGGTGATGTACGGGACCACTACATTCGAATGAAGGGGCGCAGCGAGTCCGGAATGGTTGGTGCGAACGAGTTCTTCCGTGAGGATCACCGAGTAGAGAAAATCGGCCCCCAATCCTCCGTATTCCTCGGGTACGTCCATGCAGAGGAAGCCGTTGTCACCCATCTTCTTCCAGATTGATCGCGGGACGATCCCTGCTTCTTCCCATTCGTCGACGTACGGTGTGACTTCTTTGGCAAAGAATTTGCGGACCGACTCTCTGAAAATCCGGTGATCTTCCGTGTATTGTATGATTTCCATGGGCGTGCTCAGGCTTTCGGTGGAGGTGCTGACATTTCGAGACAGCTGATCGGACGCACACGTGGCCCCTCGCTCAACCGCGCTCGCATCGGTGTTCACCGTGCATGGCGCGTGAGATGAGGTTCCCCCCGGACAGTCAATGTGTTGAGTGAGTCGGCTGAAGCGTAGCATAGACGACACGCCCCAGCCGGTCAAGGGTTGATTGGATCTGATATTGCCCTAACGGCGCTCCTTAGCGATGTGCGCTCACTGGTACTTGCCGATCACGGCTATACTACACACGTTTTGGAACGGGAAACCGCCCAGATTATGGGTGAGGCCATACTTCGGGTTGTCGATCTGACGTTCGCCCGCGCGGCCGTGGAGCTGCAAGTACATTTCATAAAGCATCCGCAGCCCCGATGCCCCGACCGGATGCCCGAAGCATTTCAGACCGCCGTCCACCTGAGCGGGCACGCCGCCGCCTCTCAGGTCATAGAAGCCGTCCAGCACATCGCGCCACCCGTTGCCGCGCGCGGAGATATGCAGGTCCTCGTACGTGACGAGTTCGGTGATGGAAAAACAGTCGTGGAGCTCCATCATACTGATTTCTTTGCGCGGGTCCGTGATGCCGGCTTCCTTGTACGCTCTGGTACTGGCTTGAGCGGTGGTGACAAAGTGATCGCTGTCCCAGCTGTTGAAACCCACTTCCTCGCCGGCGCTGAGCGCCAACTGGAGCGCCTTGACCGTAACGAAATCCTTCTTACCGAGTTGTTTGGCTTTCTCGACCGTTGTAACAATCGCGCAGGCCGCGCCGTCGCTTACGCCGCAGCAGTCGAAGAGACCAAGTGGATAGGCGATTATCGGGGCATTGAGAACCTGGCTCTCGGTAACCGGTTTGCGCAAGTGCGCCTTGGGATTTAGCGCTCCATTGGCGTGACTCTTGACGGACACATGGGCCATGGCGCGTTTGAGTTGATCCTCGGGGACGTTGTACTTAGCTGCGTATGCAGTTGCAAGCTGAGCGAACGCGCCCGGCGCGGTCACGTTAGGCCACCAGAGCCAACTCAACGTGCCGAAGTTCGAGCCTGGGTTCGGTAGGCCGCCGTACCCGGTGTCCTTCAACTTTTCCACGCCCATGGCCAGCGCGAAGTCGTAAGCGCCTGAAGCCACAGCGTACACCGCGCCGCGGAACGCCTCCGTTCCACTGGCGCAATAGTTCTCCACCCGCGTCACCGGAATAAGCGGCAACCGCAGCGTGACTGCGAGCGGAATTGCGCTCTTCCCTATGCCGATTTCCTCCAGACAGGTGGAATGCCACGCTGCCTGGATATCATTCGGGTCGATCTGCGCATCCGCAATGCACTCGGCGAACGCTTCCACCATAAGCTCTTCGCCGCCCACGTCCCAGCGTTCGCCGAAACGGGTGCATCCCATGCCGATGATCGCGACCTTATCTCTGATGCCTGTAGCCATAGGTCAACCCTCCTGAGGGCCGTTGTGCGTTGGTTTCCGAAGCACAGTCCATGCCTGAGTGCCGGTTGGCGCACCGGCATCAGAATTTGAAAAGCTTCTCGATGAGCTGCGATTTCATGATGTCGCCTTCCACCTTGAGCTTTCCGGACGTGAACGCCTTCATCGCGTTGAGCTTGCCGCTGATGAGCGCAATGAAATCGTCATCGGACATGATTATCGTCGTGGTCGGCTTTTCATGAGTACCTTGCTTCACCTCCAAGGCTCCGCCCTTGATAGCCGCGTACCATTCTCCACCGCCGGTACCCGAAATCCTGAACTGAAAGACCACATCCACGCCCGCTGCCTTTTCCGCTTGGAACGACTCGGGCATGCGATCGAAGATAGCCTTTACGGAAAGGGTGGCGCCAGCGGGCTCTTGTTCTTTTTTCTGCGGCGAGAAGGCGTTGAGCATTTCGACTGTTGCGGCGGTGGCATTGTAAAGCTCCACAGCAGAACCAAGGTTGTTGATCGCATCCCAATGCTCGTGGATCTGTTCGGGCGTAGGCGGCGCAATACCTTCCCCGATGACCGCTCCCAACCCGGTCACCACGGCAGCACGATTGAAGCATCCCATGCCGGCGTTGAAAATCTGACCGGTCCCTTCGCACTGGTCTGAACAGAGGTACATCACGATCGGGGCGACGAATTCCGGTTTGAGCTTGTCCTTAAGGTCGGGCGGCAACATGTCGTCGGTGAGGCGCGTGGTCGCAATGGGAGCCACGGTGTTGACTCGAATGTTGTACTTGTCACCCTCGAGTTTGACCGTGTTCATCAGGCCGACGAGGCCCATCTTGGCTGCGGAGTAGTTGGTTTGGCCGAAATTGCCGTACAGACCGGAAGCGGAAGTGGTCATAACGATGCGGCCATAGCCCTGTTCGCGCATCTTCTGGAACGCCGGTTTGGTAACATAGTAGGCGCCATCCAAATGCACAGAGCGCACTGCGGCCCATTCAGCGGGCTCCATTTTGGCAAACGTTCGGTCGCGCAAGATGCCCGCGTTATTAATGAGGATGTCTATACGGCCAAACGCCTCGATAGCCTTGTCAATGATGGCCTGACCGCCCTCAGGAGATGCAACTGATTCATAGCTCGCCACGGCTTCTCCGCCAAGAGCCTTGATTTCAGCAACCACCTGGTCCGCGGGACCCGCAGACGCGCCGGAGCCATCCCGCGCTCCGCCGAGGTCGTTCACCACGACTTTGGCTCCCCGCTTGGCCAGCTCAAGCGCGTAGGCTCTGCCCAAGCCGGCGCCGGCGCCCGTCACGACCGCCACTTTGCCGTCAAAGCGGATCTCAGGGGCCTTTTCCGGTTCAGCTGCCGGTTCGTCCGTCGGCATAGGCACGGCTTTCCAGAAGTAGCCCGTAAAGCCACGATCCTTGTCGACGTACCTTCTGCGGAATGACAGGGCTACCGGCTGGCCGACCCTCACGTCGGACAACTCGCAGTCGGTGAAGTCGGCCATGAAGCGCCCCCCACCCTCGAATTGCACCATTCCGTAGACCGCCGGCGGGTCGACCGAAACCGCGAGCAGATCGCCCGTAAAGCTCTTCACCGTTGCGGGAATGTCTGCGAACTCGTAATCTTCTTGAGTGTGAAGGGCCTTGCAGTCGGGATTGACGCAGACATCCATTTTGGGGAACTGCGGCGTCCCGCACTTGGAGCACTTCCCACCGACCATGCCCAGAATCATCTTTCGCTTGCGCCAAAGAACCGACATTGCTGTCTGTGTGGGGACTTCTGAGCGGATGCCCATCTCAGTGGGGAGAAGGCCGCGGAACTTCAGGAACTTCAGATAGTTGTTTGTCGGCCGCTTGTCCGTCAGTGCGCCGGTGATCCCGGTGCGTGATGGGAGCTTGGTAATGTTGTCGGTGACTTGAAAGTAGAGTGCGTCACAGCCCTGTCCGAATCCTGCTACGAGGATGCGATCGCCAGGCGAGGCCTGCTCCAGCGCCTGCACAAGCATCACCAGAGCGTGAGCCGCGCCGGTTTCACCGCACACTTCGTGGAGGTTGTCCGCGATCTTTTCCGGACCAGCGCCCAGGCCGGCTGCGATCTTGCGCTGTTCCGCCTTGAAGAAACACGGAAAGACAAATTTGTCCACATCGTCCATCGAGATAGACAACTTATTGAACAGACCTTTCACCGCCTCGGGGACGATCTTCGCGTAGCCTTCGTCCCGGACCCACCGCTCTTCCCACGTGTAGTCGTAGCGTAGCCCTTCGCCCCGATAGTGATCCACGAAATCGTGAGCCACCGAGTACGAGCCCTTGAATTCAGCGATTACGTCTGTGTCACCGACGAGCACCGCGGCCGCGCCGTCTCCGAACCACATCTCATAGAAAGCAGCTGTCCGGGTTTCCCGTTTGTCTGTTCCCACCACGAGCGCCTTATGCACTTCGCCGCTGCGGACACAGTTGAGCGCAGTAATGAGACCTGTGGTGCCGGCCCTCAGACACGAGGTCACATCCTGGGCAACCATATTGTCTTTAAGGTTGAGAGCGGTTTTGGCGATACCAGCGTTTAGCCGATCCTGAAACGGAAGCGTGGTGGAGCAAAGAAACAGCGCGTCAACGGCTTGTTTGTCAACGCCTTTCAGACAGTCCCTCGCGGCAGCCACCGCCATGGTCATGCTGTCTTCGTCCCAGTTGCAGAATGAGCGTTCGCCCTGTGCTACCATCACGATAGCGGGAGCGAACCAGCCCATGTTTTGGAAGATGCTCATGCGGTCGAGCCGCAGCCTCGGGATATATCCGCCATAGGAAACAATGCCGATCATGGTTGGGTCCCCTCTCGCCGTTAGAACTTGAACAGCTTCTCGATGAGCTGAGACTTCATGAGGTCGCCCTCGATCTTCAGCTTGCCCGAGGTGTATGCCTTCATTGCGTTGAGTTTGCCCGAGATCATGGCCACGAAGTCCGCGTCCCCCATGAGGATGGTCGTCGTGGGCTTCTCGTGTATCCCCTTGCTGCACGCGCACGATCCGTCCTTGATCGTAACGAACCAGTCGCCTCCTGTGGCCCCGGAGAGCTTGAATTGGAACACCACATCTACGCCCGCCGCCTTGTCTGAACGAAAGGCGCCGGTGATTCCGTCGAAGATCCCGGCCACGGTGAATTCCGGCATCTGTTTGGCTTGAGAAGGGGCTGCCGGCGGCGCCGAAAGCGCGGTCATCATGTCGCCTAGGGCAGCGGTCAAGTCGTGAAAACCAGCTGCACCGTCCAGAGATTCGATGCGCTTCATGCTCCGGGCAACTTCTTCAACGGTGGGAACTCGCTGTGGATCGCCGACTGGCACTGCACGGCCGGTCGCAACCTCTGCCCGGCTGAAATAGCCGGCGCCCGCGTTGTAGATCGCACCTGTGACGGGGCACTGATCCGAGCAGAGGTAAATCACCAACGGAGTGACGAATTCCGGCTTGAGCTTTTCAAAGAGTTCCGGAGGAAAGACGTCTTCGGTGAGTCTCGTCGCGGCAACCGGGGCGATAGTGTTCACCTTGATGTTGTGCTTCTCTCCCTCCAGCTTGAGGGCATTCATAAAGCCCACGAGCGCCATCTTGGCCGCGGAGTAGTTGCTCTGGCCGAAATTCCCGTAGAGGCCCGCCGATGATGACGTGACCACAATCCGTCCGTACCCCTGTTCACGCATCTTGCCGAACGCTGGCCGAGTAACGTTGTATGCCCCGTCCATATGAACGGACATCACCGCGTCCCACTCGGCCGGTTCCATCTTGAGCAGGCTCTTGTCTCGGAGGATGCCCGCGTTGTTGATAACAATGTCTACTCGGCCGAATGACTCCATGGCCTTGTCAATGATGGCGGCGCCGCCTTCCGGGGTGGAGACCGAGTCGTAACTTGCCACAGCCTCTCCGCCCAGGGCTCGGATCTCCTCCACCACCTTGTCAGCGGGACCAGCACTGCCGCCTGAACCGTCCCGCGCCCCGCCCAGGTCGTTTACCACTACCTTTGCCCCGCGTTTGGCCAGCTCGATCGCATAGGTCCGGCCGAGGCCCGCGCCCGCACCGGTAACGACCGCGACCCGATCGTCAAAGCGGATCCAGCCTCCGGACTGTCGTCGCTGAAGTGCTTCGCGGCTCATCCATTCTACGATTCCGCGGTCGATGGCCACCTCACCTGTGACTGCATTGATCGTCCTGAAAAGCGCCAGCCCCTCTTCGATCTTCCAGATTTGGGTCTTGACCGGCACGCCGGGATATAGGGGCTTGGAGAAGCGGTTACGGAACCGGGTCATCCGTTCGGGTTCTCCAGGGAAGAGATGCTTGATGGCCGCGCGGCATGCGTAACCGTGGGTGCACAGTCCATGCATTATCGGTTTTTCGAAGCCGCTTGCCTGCGCAAAATTGGGGTCAACATGAAGTGCAAAAATGTCGCCGCTCAGGCGGTAGATAAGTGGCTGATCCGCTGTCGGTTGTGCGTATTCTTCGAAATCCGGCGGTCGGTCCGGGAATTCGACAGGTTCCTTCGGTGAGTTCGGCCCTCCAAAGCCGCCGTCGAGCCTACCGAAGACGGTGGTGATACTCGTGAACAGCTTCTGGCCATTTGAATGGTAGGTCACCCCTTCACCCACCACGAGTGCTCCTGTTTCCTTGCCCTTGTCGTAGATGTTGGTGATCTTGCCTTCGGTGATGAGCTTGCCCTCGATCGGGATGGGGTTGTGGAAGATGAGGTCCTGCTCTCCGTGGAGGACGCCGGCAAGGTTGACTTCAGCAGTGAGTCCGACTTCGGCAAGAAACTCGAACACCGCCGCGATCGAGAAGCTGGGCAGCACCTTGAGCCGAGTCTCGTAGCAGTAGTCCAGTTCATCGAAACCGGCGCCCACACCGAGGGCGTACAGGATGACGTCTTTCCATCCGTACTCCCTTGTGACAGGCCCGATCTTCTTCCCGATACTGTTCAGATTCAGGGGCATCGAGTTCCTCCATTTCGGCCGCTTGACGCGAAAGCCGGGATAAGAATGAACTTGAGCGTTTGTTTCACTAAGACGAGGTATTCCTCTCGTGCAATTCCGAACGTGGAGCGAAAATAGTCCTCGCCGGAAACGAAGCTGTGCATGAGATTCATCATGGCCACAACTTGCATTTTGATCCGGTCGGGCAGTTCTCTGCAGGTCGGAACAAGTCCCATGGCGCAAGCTATGTCGGAAACGAACTCCGGCAGCGATAGGTCCATGATCGCTTCATCGCGTGTCTTGCCGAAGTACCGAAAGAGAACGAGATTGGATACCTCCGGCCGCTCGAAAAGATAATCGGTCATGATGTCGAGGGAGATGTCCAACCTTTCTGCCATAGGGCGCTTATGGACGATTGTTTCAACTTCGGCGAGTTTGATTCTCAAATCCTCATTGACGTCGCGTACCACCGCCTCGTAGAGGTCACGCTTTTCTCCCCAGTGATAGTAGAGCGTGGAAATGTCGATACCGACTTCTTCGGCGATCATGCGAGTGGTGGCGCCGTGATAACCGTACTGGCCGAAAACCTGACGCGCCTTGCCAAGGATTCGCGCCTTCATGGAGTCAGGGTCTTTGCGAGCTTTTTCGAGGGGGGTCGCCATAGAGAGTTCCAACCAAGTTTTCCATCAAATGATGGAGAGAATGTATGAACGCGACAAAAATGTCAAGAGAAACCGCCGCGCCAGTGCAATCACTTAGTGTAGAGGGACACGCCGAATTCGTGCCTCAAGAGAGAACCTCTTCTCACCTTACGACCCAAATGTGATACGGCGGCACTGGTCTTTGTAGACACCGAGCATCGCGGTTTCGCTTGCTTTCTGTCGGTAACGGCCCGTACGACATCGGCAAACGGCAGAGTACATAAAAAAGCCCCCGCCCATAAAAGAGCGGGGGTTTCGTCTTACCCGATGTCAGGTCTGAGGAATCAGGCCGTCAATCGTACTTAGGCTACCCAGGGCACCAGCAGCAGCGCCACCATGTTCACGACCTTGATGACCGGGTTCAGAGCCGGGCCTGCCGTATCCTTGTACGGGTCGCCGACGGTGTCACCAGTCACGGCCGCTTTGTGGGCCTCACTGCCCTTGCCGCCGAGGTTGCCGTCTTCGATGTACTTCTTGGCGTTGTCCCAGGTCGCACCACCCGAGGTCATCGCGATGGCGAGGAACAGACCGACCAGGATGCTGCCGATCAGAATGCCGCCAAGCGCTTCCTTGCCAAGGCCCGGAATGAAAGCGATCACCAGCGGGATGATCACCGGAAGGATCGATGGCAGAATCATTTGCTTCTGGGCCGCCGCGGTGACCAGGTCCACGCAGCGAGCATACTCTGCCTTTACGCCAGGTACGCCTTCCTTGAGTCCCTTGATTTCACGGAACTGCCGCCGCACTTCGTCGACGATGGAGCCAGCGGCTTTGCCGACGGCCAACATGGTCAGTGCGCCGAAGAAGTACGGAATGATCCCGCCGATCAACAACCCGAGGAGCACCTTGGGATCGTCCAGCGTGAACGACACGCTCTTTCCGACTTCCGCCAGGGCACGCGTATACTCGGCGAAGAGAACCAGGGCCGCCAGGGCTGCAGATCCGATCGCGTAGCCCTTGGTAACCGCCTTCGTGGTGTTACCCACCGCATCGAGCGGGTCTGTGCGGTTGCGGACTTCTTCCGGCAGGTTCGCCATCTCCGCGATACCACCGGCATTGTCGGTGATCGGGCCGTACGAGTCGATCGCCACGACCACACCGGTCATCGAGAGCATGGACACAACCGTGACCGCAATGCCGAAGAGACCCGTATTCGGGCTCCCCGAAAAGCCGCCGCCGAGCCAGTACGAGATGAGGACCGAAATGCCGATGGCGAGAACCGGGAGGACCGTGGATATCATGCCGATGGCTAGACCCGCGATGATGTTGGTCCCGTGGCCGGTGGTGCTGGCATTTGCCACGTACTTCACCGGGCCGTACATCCCGGTGAAGTACTCGGTGATGACTACGAGGAGGCCGGTGAGCGCGAGCCCCACAACCGCCATTGCGAAGATCCTTGAGGGACCGATGATGAAGGCCATCCCGGTCTCAGGAGCACCCATAGGAAGCCACTTTGCGACGAAAAAGAAGAAGCCGGCTGCGAGAATACCCGAAACGGCGAGTCCTTTGTAGAGCGAGCCCATGATGTAGAGGTCTTTCTCAGGCTTGGTCCTGCTCAGGGTCACAAAGAAGCACCCGACGATCGAGGCGATAATCGCCACGCCACCAATGAAAAGCGGCAGGAAGAACGCGGTCGAAGCCATCCCGAAGATCGTCTTGGCGAGCAACATGGCCGCCACGATCGTCACGGTGTAGGTCTCGTAAAGGTCTGCGGCCATACCCGCGCAGTCACCCACATTGTCGCCCACGTTGTCCGCGATGACGCCCGCGTTGCGGGGGTCGTCTTCCGGCAGGTCGGCCTCGACCTTACCTACGAGGTCGGCGCCCACGTCCGCAGCCTTCGTATAGATGCCGCCGCCCACACGGGCAAAGACGCTCATGAGGGAGCTGCCGAAGCCGAGGGCCACAAGGGCGGAAAAGATCGCCTTGGGATCGGGATTGGCTGATTTGGCGATGAGGAAGAAGCCGGCCACGCCTAGGAGCGCAAGACCCGTCACGACGATACCGGTCACCGACCCGCCTTTAAATGCGACGTTCATCGCGTCCGGAAGGCTCTTGGAAGCCGCAGCAGCGACGCGCACGTTGGCGTTCACGGAAACCTTCATGCCCAGGAAGCCCGCGAGGGCCGAGCCGATCAAACCCATGGCGAATCCGAGCGGTGGCACGAAGCTCTTGAACGCAAGCCACATCGCGATGAACAAGAGGATCGCGATAATGGCGACCACCTTGTACTGGCGAGTCAGGTACGCCATAGCGCCTTCAGCGACCGCCGCGGAGATGTCTTGCATCTCCTTGGTGCCCGCGTCTTGCTTAAATACCCAGCCCGCTGTTATCAGACTGTAGGCCACACCCAGCAGCCCACACCCGAGGGCAACATAAACCACCCAGTCCATCCACTGCCTCCTTAATCTATTGTCTGGTGTCTACGAAGGGGAAAAGACGAATATTTTGCCGAACATAAACTAGACCGGCCCGATCTGTCAAGGATAAAGACGACTGCCCGGGCGTCAAACTCCATCGTTCGAACGATTGGGTCCCCGCTCGCTGCTTCATGGCCCAAATCTCCGTCGAAATCATTTTCGAGTACGATTCACTTGCCCACGCCGATAACGAGGAGCGGAGCAGTGCCGTCGGGCATCTGGATCGCCCCGGCCACCTGCGCGTCGTTGAATGCCCCTACAGTGCCCGTGCGCAAGCCGAGCGCTTCGGCTTGCAGGCAGAGATTCTGGTCCGAATTGCCGGCTTCCATGAACACGTAGTTCACTCCACGGTTCCCGTACTTTCCGGTGGTACGCGCGAAGATCGCGCCGATGACCACCACCGCCGGAGCGCGGGCAAGCCACATTTGCCCCAACGCCGCGTGCGCGAGGAGCGTCCGCTTGTCGCCTGTCGAGACTCCCTTGAGTGAATGGGTGTTCGCGTTGTACTGGTAGACCCCCGCGGGGACGCTTTCCACTGTGTTGTTCCCTGTAAGGATGAAGACCTCCAGTGGGTACAGGCCACCGGCCGACGGCATGACCTTGCGGGTGGCGCTGGTAATGGCATCCGCAGGGAGCACTCCATTTGCGGCCCACATAAGCTGTCCTACCTCCCCCAGGGACAACGGCGCTGCCTTGAATTCTCTTGCAGTTTTTCGCCCGGTGATGGCCTGTTCCACGGATATCTTGCCCTGAAGCACCGGTCGGGGTAGCTTTATCTCACCCTGAGCCCACAGGTTGTCGCCGGCCGCGAGGGCCGACACGAGAACACACAATATCGGGACTGCCAGAGCACGTCTCATAGTAGCCTCGTCTTCTTGGGAATTCGATCGGAGCTATATCTTATTCGAGCCCGAAACTCAACGCCATTCCAACGAAAGGCCGCAACCGTTCACTTACCCGTGGGATACTACCGGGGAGAAAGAAATCGGCACTGGACATACCACAGAGATCGCGGTAGGGGCGCACCCGCGCGTGCGCCCTGTTGGAGGCTCGTACGACGTTGAGGAAGGGCGGACACGTGGAGACTGTCTCAAAACTCTGGAAGAGCTGATAATCGTGGCACGATTAGGCTTGGACTGTGTCTCTGCCACCCTCACCCCGGCCCTCTCCCAAGGGGAGAGGGAGGCCTGTGGAGCCGCTTTCCGATCCCCTCTCCCTCAGGGAGAGGGTTAGGGTGAGGGGGAATCGTGTTACGACGGCGCC
>Ga0172368_10002822_pt1 | contig 21716 bp, 21 predicted proteins | sample Lak11m_FD_114540 | JGI IMG/M metagenome (GOLD analysis project Ga0172368, IMG submission 114540) | Freshwater microbial communities from Kabuno Bay, South-Kivu, Congo - kab_022012_11m | ecosystem: Environmental > Aquatic > Freshwater > Lake | place: Democratic Republic of the Congo: South-Kivu...
TCCGGGACTATGTTTGGAGAGAGTTAATCCGGCAAGCACAGGTGTCGGAGCTTATGCGGCTTACTTAATGGGGCTTGTATTTATAGATGAACAGTCACCTGTTTGAATGCCGGATTAATAACATCTGCATATTGAAACCGGTACCGCTTTCGCTCTCATCCCTGGAAAAAACTGCCCCGGTTTCGCAACCGGGACAGTTCCATTTTTTTCGCTGCAATTTGCTGCTTATTTCGGGGCATTCGGACCGTTGGGCGAGTCCAGGCCACTGCCATCAGAAATGCCGTCACCTGACTGGGGTGCCGAACCAAAGGGGCCGTTGGCGTCAGCGGCCTGGTCATCTGGCGGCTCGTCTGCCGTGGAACCAACTTTCACCACCTCTCCTGTAATGGGGTTCGGAATCATTATCCCTCCACCGCCAGCAATAGCCTGCGACACTCCTGCAACAGTAAAAAGAGCAACAATAGTGGCTGCAATAACTCGTTTCATGACTCCCTCCTTGTGTTTGTGTTGCAAAAAACAGCCTCTTTCATACCTTACATTTTCAACTTGTATGCCAGCGATTCAGCTTTCCGGAGAAAAACCCAACTCGTTTAAAGAAATATCGTTATCGATTTTGCTGGAAAGTGATTACAGCAAAGAGCGACGATAACACTCGACGATTCCGTCGAAAAGACGACCATTTCGTCGATAAAAACCCGGCAAACAGCAACATTGCTCATGCCCCGCTGCAGAAAAAACACCCGATTTTACGAGTTTGGGCTGCTTCTCGGAAAATAGCTGTCGCGGAGGCTCCACACCGCCTTCATCGTCAGCGGTTCGCCGTCGAAGACGATCTGGCGGCTCTGTTTGCCCTTCCGCTTTTTCAGGTAACTCGTGACGTTCATCCAGCGGATGCTCTCTTCGCCGGTGCGCTCGTCCGTCTGGCGGATGACGAACAAACCTCTACTCTCCGTCACACGTCACACCGAAATGATCCCGCCATGTTGATTTCTTCAAGCCATGATCGCGGTCTCACTGTGCAGTATGGCAGAAAGCATCGCAACGCCCTGTTCTGTAAATACATAGGGCAAATACCTCCGTCCGCCATGGCTGCTTGAGGTCACAAATTGTGACCTCAAAATCTGGTATTCATCCGCAAAAAGCTGAAAACGAAAGGATTCAGGAAATCGCTCGATGTTTCGCTTTACCGCCTGATTGAATATTTTTGTCTCAACTCCGTAGAGAAAAGCGAGATCACTGTCAAGCATCACCTGAACATCCCGGACAGTAAGGATCATTCCTCTGAGCTTGTCCTCATAGCGCTCAAGGGCCAATTGCTGTTCCTTTCCGATAATTCATCTTTTTCAGATTATCACGCCAGAGACAATCGAAACAAAACAATCACCGTTCATTCATCTCATCCCGCCTGAACGTTTGACCGGCTCGCACATAATCCATCGACTGCATCAATGCATCGAACTGACTTGCGCACGAATCGGCCTTGGCTTTTTCCCATAGCCAAGCTCCGAACGACTCGTTCAACGAGATACGTTCTCTTGCTGCTTTTTCCCGAGCCTTTCGGATCAACTCTTCGTCAACATTGAAAATAATACTCCTCAACATCGGCAATCCTGATTTCCCTGTTGTCATTGCATATTAAAAGCAATATACAACAGGGAAACCAGTACCGCTCACTCCATCCGCTCGAAGCAGGCCACGGTTTCGATGTGGTTGGTCTGCGGGAACATGTCCACCGGCTGGGCGGAACTCATCCGGTAGCCGCGGGCGGCGATATCTTTGCCGTCGCGGGCGAGGTTGGCGGGGTTGCAACTGACGTAGACGATGCGCTCGGGCTGGAGCTTGAGCATGGTGTCGAGCGCTTTGGGGTGCATTCCGGCTCTCGGGGGGTCGGTGACAATGATGCGCGGCTTGGCGTAGGGGGCGAGCGCCTCCTGCATGGCGTGGAAATCCTTGAGGTCTGCCTGGAAGAAGACCGTGTTCAAAAGGCCGTTGAGTTCGGCGTTCATCTGGGCATCCCTGACGGCGCTCTCGACCACCTCGATGCCGATCGCCTGCTTGCAGTGGCGGGCGAGGTAGAGCGTGATGGTGCCGGTGCCGCAATAGAGGTCGTAGACCGTGTCCTCAGGCGTGATGCCTCCGACAGCGATGATCTGGTCGTAGAGGGTTTCAGCCTGGCGGGTGTTGGTCTGGAAGAAGGAGTTCGCCGAAATACGAAAGTCGAGGTCGCCGAGGCGTTCGGCGACGTATCCTTCGCCGCTGACGACATACTCCTGTTCTCCGGTTGCAACGGTGTTCCTGCGGGTGGTGACGTTGTTGAGAAGGGTCATCGTCTGGCCGGGCAAGGCCTCTTCGAGTCGCTGCTGCAGGGCCATCATGATAGATTTGTCGTACCACGAGGTGACGATGTTCACCATGAGCTGGTCGTGGCGCTCGCTGTAGCGGAGCATGACATTGCGCAGGTACCCTTCGTGCGCCTTAGCGGCGTAGGGGGCGAGGCTGCATTCGAGGGCGAAGTTGCGCACGACATTCAGCACCGTGTTCATGCACTCTTTGGCGAGGTAGCAGGTATCGAGGTCGAGCACCTTTTCGAAGTTGCCGGGGGCGTGGAAACCGAGAGCGAAGTGCTTCGGTTTCGACAACTCCTCCTGAGCCATCTCCGACGGCAACAGGTAGCGCATATTCGAGCATGAGAACTCGACCTTGTTGCGGTAGTGGAACGGCTCCGGCGCGGCGAGCACCGGCAAAACGTCGGGATTCTCGAAGCCGCCGAGATGCACGAGCGAGTCCACCACCTTTTTGTGTTTGAAGCGAAGCTGTGCATCGTAGCTGACGTGCATCCATTTGCATCCGCCGCAGGAACCGAAAACAGGGCATACCGGATCGACACGATCGGGTGATGGTTCAAGCACTTCGACGCCTCGCGCTTCGAGGTAGCGCTGCCTGACCTTGTAAATCGAAGCTGACACCCGGTCGCCCGGGGCGAGCATTCCCGTGACCATCACCCCCATGCCTTCCGGAGTTCGGCCAAAGCACTGGTCTTTCTCTGCGGGATCGATGATGAAGAGTTCGATGATGTCGCCTTTTCTGTACCGGATTTCCTGTTGTTCCAATGGAGTATGCAATGTGCGCATCCCACTCCCGGGGGGTGGGGGATCGCGGTGAATGAGGTGGATAATTATCGTGTGTGCGATGAAGGGCCGACAAGCAGTGCTGCTCCGAACACGCCCGCGCTGTCGCCAAGCAGCGGTGGCAGTAACGGTATGTCGAAAGAATGGTTGAAAACATTTGCTGCAACGGCCCGACGGGCTTCCGGGGAGTAGAGTTGCCTGATATTGCCCACGCCTCCTCCGATAATGACCAGATCGGGGTCGAGGATGTTGATCACAGCGCCGAGCGCTGTGCCGAACGAGCACACAAGCCGGTCGACCGTTTTCCGTGCGGCCTCCTCCCGTCCGCTTGCGGAGACAATCTCCTTCAGGGGGGCCCGTCTCCCGCTTATGGCTGCATAATAGCGTTCGAGGGCCGGACCTGAAATGACGGTCTCAACGCACCCCCTGCGGCCACAGTAACAGGCGCCATGCTCCCCAGGCAGCGGATTGTGCCCCCATTCTCCCGCTATGCCGTGGGCGCCCCTGAGCAGACGTCCGTCGCTGACGATGCCGCCGCCGACTCCGGTGCCAATGATGATACCGAAAGCCGTGGCGCCCGGACGAGCCATTTCGTCACGACCGGCGCCAAGCATCGATTCGGCCAGCACGAAGCAGTTGGCATCGTTTTCTATCAGTACCTCCATCCCGAGTGATTCCTGCAAATCGCGCTTCAGCGGCAAGGTATTCAGGCACACGGTATTCGAATTGCTGATGACCCCTTCGCTGCCATCGGCACGTCCCGGGGTGCCGATACCGATTGCCGCCGGCCGTTCCAGTCCCGATTTTTCGGCCATCGTTTCCACGAGCCTTCTGATCTGCATCAGGATATGGCCATAGCCCTGATGCTGCCCGGTGACCACGCGATGCCTTACGACGGGACGCAGAACATCGTCGAGGATAACCCCCTCGATCTTGGTGCCGCCGAGATCTATTCCCCACCGGTTCATGGGTCTCACTCTCCTTTACGCATGGCTTTCGTATGAACGAAATTCTTTACCATCCAGGCTGCCGAGGTATAGATGATCATTGAACTGGCAAGACCGATTGCGATGCCTCCAAGCACGTCGCCCGGATAGTGCACACCGATGTAGATACGGGAAAAAGCCACCATAGCGGCATAAGCGATCATGATGACCGTGAAAACCTTGTCAACCAGTTCACCGCGCCAGAAAAATATCCAGACAAGACTGGCTATAGCTGTCGAATTTGCCGCATGGGACGAGGCGAAAGACCAGGATCGGGTCTGATCGACCAGCAGCCGCACTCCTTCGAGAGCAAAACAGGGGCGAACTCGCTGAAAAAGGGGTTTCATGATACCGGAGGCGGTGTAATCGGCAATGCCGACCGAAAGCAGGAGGAGGAGCACGATCCAGAGAGCGTCCTGCCCCCTCCTTGCCACAATGAAGAGTGCTGTCAGCACGAGAATATGGGCAGACAGCTTCGGTTTGGTCAGGAACAGCATCAGGTCGTCCAGCGCCGGATGCGCCAGGCTTTGGTTGAGGAGCTGGAAAAGCCACGCATCCGCCTGTTCGAGACCGACCATCGTCAGGTTACTTTTTCTTTCCCCCTTTTTTCACGCCCTGCTGCGGTTTGGTAACTGCGGCAACCTGCATTGCCGCAGCCGTTTTATCCTCGTCAGAGACGGTGGCGTTGATGTAAGCCTGCTGGGCGATGCTGAAAATGTTGAACATCAGGTAGTAGAGTCCCAGGCCTGCCGGCATGTTGTTGAAAAACAGCAGCATCATGGCAGGGAACATCCACATCATGATCTTCATCTGCTCGTTGGTCTGGGTGGTCGGGGTGATCTTCTGCTGGAAATAGACGGTCACCGCCATCAGAATCGGCATAACGGCGATATGGTCCCCATAGAGCGGTATGGCGAAGCCGAAATCGAAGATAGAATCGGGCACGGAAAGATCCTTGGCCCAGAGGAAACCATGCTGTCGAAGCTGAATTGACGAGCGGAACACGTAGAACATGGCGAAAAGGAGCGGCATCTGGATCAGGGTAGGAAGGCAACCCCCAAGCGGATTGACTCCGGCCTCCTTGTAGATTCGCCCGAGCTCGCTTTGCAGCTTTGCCGGATTGTCTTTGTGCTTCTCCTGAATCTCCTGCATCATCGGCTGAAGAGCCGCCATTTTCTTCATCGATTTTGTCGAAGCCAGCGACAGCGGATAGGTCACCATCTTGATCAGGAAGGCGAAGATGATGATGATGAGACCGTAGTTGGTCACATATTTGTTCATCCAGTTGAAGATCGGCAGAATCAGATACTCAGCGAACGGTCTTGTCAGCCAGTCCCAGCCGAAATCCATTATCTTTTCAAGGCCGACATGCAGCGCCCTGACGGTGTTGTAGTCGAGCGGACCGAGATAAAGGCGGTAATGGTCATTGACAACGGTCTTGCCGGACGGAACCATCATCTTCACGGCCGCGACATAATTCTCGAATTCGCTTCCGGCCTTTCTGGAACCTTGCAGGTAAACGCCCTCAGTAGCCCTCTGCGGGATGATAGCAGCAACGAAATATTTGTTCCTGACGGCAACCCACTGAGCTGTTCCGGACTCTTCTTCCTTATAGGACTTCTTGGCATCACTTGCGTCGAGCTTGAGCTGACCACCACCAAGCCAGGCACTGGCAAGAGCATTGTGCGACTCGTCCACCTGATCCTTCTCCGAATAGACGAGACCTCCATCCCAATTGAGCTGGTACTCATTGCCTGCAAGGGTCGAACCGAAACCGTTGAGTTTGAGATCGTAATCGACCACATAACTGTCTCCGGTAAAGGTATAGGTTACCTGAATGCTCCGGCTGGCATCAACATCGAGCACAAAAACGACAGACAGTTTTTTCTTTCCTGAAACGGTTTCAGACTCTTCAGAAGTGAGCGTGCGAAAATAGAGGTCACGGGTATCGATACTTTTTCCGTCATTACTCACAAAGAGCATGGAAAGCGAACCATTTTTCGGGGATGAAATCAGGTTGAACGGCTTGCCTTCGACATTGAGATGTTTTTTAAGCACCAGGGACTTGATTGTAGCACCTTTGGAGGAGAGCGCTACCGTGAAAACATCGTTGTCGACGGCGATTGTTTTCTCGATACCAGCAGATGCCCGGGAGAATGCTCCAAGACTTTCGGTCGCAGTTGTGGCCGCAGAAGCCACCGGCACACCGGTTCCGTTGGTATTCTGAACAAGCTCTCTCTGGGCTGTAGCCTTTTCGAGCTCCATTTTCTGTTCGGGCTTCATGAACTGAAGCCACACGATCATTATAGCAGCGATCAGGGCAAACCCTATCACCGAATTTCTATCCATTAGTTCGACTCTTTTAATTACCTGCAGAACTCTTTTTTTTCGACGGGACGGGATCGTAGCCCCCTTTGGAAAACGGATTGCACCGCAACACCCTCCATATGGTAAGCCAGGAGGCGTAGAAAAAATTATGCTGCCGGAACGCTTCAAGGGCATAATGAGAACAGGTGGGATGATACTTGCAGGATGGCCCGAGAAGAGGTGAAATGAACAACTGGTAAAATCTGATCAGCAGAACAGGCACAATGTTGAATACCCGGCCAACAGAATTGCCGCTCATTTCCGTCCCTTGATTCGATATATTACTCGTCTTACACACCCTGATCTCCCTCCCGCGCCTGCGACAACCTTTTCAGTACAAAATTTTTCAGCATCTGGCGGATCTCGACCCTGAGGCCGCTCAGCGACAGAACGGAATCCGCCTTGCCCCGATAGAGAAAAGCTATAAGCATCTGAGTATCCACTTTACGGCCTTCTGATGCAGACAGCAGGGACAAAGCGCTTTTTTCAAGCCGGTAAGCCTCCCGCATCAATCGCTTGATCCGGTTACGATCCACGGCTCTCGGAACAAGCTTCTTTCCAACCGTAAAAAGCACCTTGACTGAAGTCCTTCCGACCCGGTCAACCGGTTTTGAAAAAGGATAATAAATCATCAGGAGATAGCTGCCCCTCAGACGAGCGCCCTGATTGAAAAGACGGGAGATAGTGCTTTTTCCCCGAACTATTTCACCCCTCGACAGAGCATTGGGATGTTTTTCAGAAAGCATGCCGACCTGCACGCAGTTCCGTCCGGAAGTGGAACCACAGCTCCATTCCGAACCTCTGTTTTAACGCTTCGACGCGGTCATCGCGCTGCTGACGGACAGGGAGTGACGACCTTTCGCTCTTCTTGCGGACAGAACCTTACGACCGTTCTTGGTAGCCATTCTCTGCCTGAACCCATGCTTGTTCCGTCTTTTCCTGTTGCTCGGCTGAAATGTCCTTTTCATATCCTCAAAACTCCTCTCAAATGATTGATTAAAAAAACAGGACTCTCAATTTATCATTTTACTCGCTGATAAGCAAGAAATGCCATCACAAGAACACTTATCAACACCACGACATCCACAAGTTCTCCACAGTGTGGATAACTTGTGGATAAAAAAATCTGCCCCCACCAAAACCCTTCCCACAGCGACTCCCGGAGCCTTCCACACATGTTGACAACTTTTTTGAGAATTCATACTAAATTATTCAAAATATATAATTTAGTATGTTGACAAATCCCTCGCGCGCCCTTCCTGCATCTGAACCGATTTCAGTCCCCAGGATTGTTTTTTGTCCACCGAAAACTGTAACTTGTGAACAGAAAATGTTGATGAATGACTGAAACAACGCATCTCGCCCCAAATTCCCATGCCTGATCCGATCCAGCTCGAAGCACCAGGAAACCTGAAAATCCCCCCTCAACACAGCGGTTCTTTCGCTGAAAAGGTCTGGAGCGCCTGCCTTGGTCTGATTCAGGAGAACATTAACAGCCTGGCCTTCAAGACCTGGTTTCTGCCGATCAGACCCCTCTCTTTTTCCGGAAGTGAACTAACCATCGAAGTTCCGAGCCAGTTCTTCTACGAATGGATCGAAGAGAACTACTCAGTGCATGTCAAGCAGGCCCTCCGCCAGGTGATCGGACCAGAAGCAAAGCTGATGTACTCCATCGTCATGGATAAATCGCAAGGTCAGCCGGTTACCATCGAGCTCCCGCACCAGAACGCCGCCGCTCCTGCTGAAAGAGCCAACCGACCTGTGCCGGCCGAAGTGAATGTCTCGGCAGAACGAGAACGATTCGAACGAGGACGTGCAAGATTCGAGAGCAACCTCAATCCAAAATATACCTTTTCGACGCTCATCAGGGGAGATTGCAACTCTCTTGCTTTCGCCGCATCAAAATCCATCGCCCAGAATCCGGGCCAGAACGCTTTCAATCCTCTGGTGATCTATGGCGGTGTAGGACTCGGCAAGACCCATATGATGCAGGCTATCGGCAATTCGGTACTTGAAAACCGCATCAGTGACGCCGTTCTCTATGTTTCGAGTGAAAAATTTGCCATCGATTTCGTCAACGCCATCCAGAACGGCAATATTCAGGAGTTTTCTGCCTTCTACAGAAACATCGATGTGCTTATCATCGACGATATCCAGTTTTTTGCCGGAAAAGAGAAGACCCAGGAGGAGATATTCCACATCTTCAATACCCTGCACCAGGCAAACAAACAGATCATCCTGTCGGCAGACAGGCCCATCAAAGAGATCAAGGGTATCGAAGACCGGCTGATTTCACGCTTCAACTGGGGACTTTCAACCGACATCCAGGCTCCTGATTATGAAACCCGTAAAGCCATCATCCAGAGCAAACTCAAGCAGAGTGGCGTAACGCTCGATCCGGCAGTCATAGAGTTCATAGCCACCAACGTGACAAACAACGTCAGGGAGCTGGAAGGGTGCATCGTAAAGCTGCTTGCAGCCCACTCGCTCGACAACCAGGAGATCGACCTGCAGTTCACCAAATCGACACTCAAGGACATCATCAGGTACAACACGAAGCAACTGACCCTTGAGACGATTGAAAAAGCAGTCTGCGGCTATTTCTCGATCACCCCCAACGACCTGAAAGGAAAATCGAAAAAAAAGGAGATCGCCGTAGGAAGACAGATTGCCATGTACCTGTCCAAAGACATGACCGACTCATCACTGAAAACCATAGGTCTTCATTTCGGGGGACGCGATCACTCCACGGTCATTCACGCCATTAATACTATTGAAAAAAAGATTGAATCATCCAACGACGAGCGAAAAAAAATCGAGGAGCTGAAAAAAAGGATCGAGATCATGTCGATGTAACCGGAATTGTGCATAACCTGTGCATTGCCTGTTGGCGGAATCTTGATATCAGGGGGGTTGTCAACACATCAGCCGAACCTGCAAAAATCACCAACAAACACTCAACATGGCCGCTGCGGAGAAATACACATACTATCAACAGAATGAAGTCTACAAAAAAAGGTTCTAAAATATTAAAAAATAACAAGATATTGCTCTCAGACTCCAAATAGTCAAGATTTCCACATCCCCAACAACAACAACAAATTTATATTTAAATAAGATTAAATGTTGTAATACAATGAAATTCAGCACAACGATCAAAAGACTTCAGGACGCGGTAAGCAAGGTTATCCTTGCTGTACCGGCCAAATCCCTCGATGCTCGATTTGATAACATAAACGTGACACTTGAGAACGGGATGCTCACGATGTACGCCACAGACGGTGAGCTTTCGATTACAGCTCAGTGTGATGTGGCATCGACAGACAGGGGACATGTGGCTATCAGGGCCAGAACGTTACAGGATTTTCTCCGAAGCATGTACGATACGCCCGTAACGTTCGAAATCGAAAGACAGTCATCAGGAGAACTCGGAACTGTCCATATCGCAACCGACAAAGGCAGATACAGGATTCCCTGTACTTTCGGATCAAAACCGGAGAGCCATGACAGGAATTTCGATCTCTCCATCGAGCTTCAGCCGTCCGAGTTGCAGGACATCATTCAGAAAACACTTTTTGCGTGCAGCGTGGATGGTATGCGACCGGCCATGATGGGTGTACTTTTCGAATTTGAAAACAATATCGTCACGGCAGTATCGACAGACGGACATCGTCTTGTACGTTGCCGAAAACAGACATCGGTGGAAATCGCAGAGAAACAGAAGATTGTTGTACCTGCACGTGTACTTTCCATCATTCAGAGAATGCTTCAGAATGACGATGTCAGGATGACCATAGATGCGGAACGAAGAAATGTGAAATTCAGATCACAGAACATGGAGATGGAATCTGCCCTCATCGTGGAGCCATACCCAAATTATGAAGCCGTAATACCGGTGGAAAACGAAAAAAAGATTGTTGCAGATCGCGCTCAGCTTCATGATTCGGTAAAAAGAGTCGGTAGGTTTTCAAGTATCGGCGATCTGAAGTTCAACGCAGAGCCTTCACAGATCAGGGTCATGGCAGAAAATGCCAGTGAAGGTGAATCAGCACAGGAAGAACTTCCCTGTACTTTTTCCGGAGATGAAATCACCATTGGTTTCAATTCGAAGTTCGTCGAAGCGGCTTTGTCGCACATCGATACTGATGAGGTAACCATTGAACTGAGCAGCCCGACTACTGCAGTACTTTTCAAGCCGAAAAGCGAAGAAAGGAAGGATGATTTCATCGTTCTGGTCATGCCGGTAAGAATCAACAACTGACGAAAGGGGAGGCGCTTGCGACTCCAGACAATCAGCATTGCCAATTTCAGGAACCACAAGTATCTCGAGTTTGAGCCGGGACACTCCATTACCAATATTCACGGATGTAACGGCTCGGGCAAGACCACGATACTTGAGGCTATCCATTACTGTGCCCTGACCAGAGGTTTCAACGGAAACTGCGACCGTGAATGTCTGATGTTCGGAGAGGAGATGTTTACCTTACGATCCTCTTTTGAAAGCGATCAGGGCGGAAAGACACAGGTTGTAGTGGCATATACACCTCAGAAGGAGAAGAGAATACTGGTCAATGAACAGGAACTCCAGACATTTTCAAGGCATATAGGCCATATACCGTGTGTTACCTTCACCCCAAGGGAGATGGTTATCATCACCGGAGGACCAGCAGAGAGACGAAGATTCATCGATACAGCCATATGCCAGTACGACAGAAAATACCTTTCTGATCTTTTGCAGTACAGAAGGGTGCTGCAGCAGAGAAACGCTCTGCTCGCATCGTATGATGATCCTTCATCAATCGAAACATCACTGGAGGTGCTGACAGAGCAGCTTGTACCACTTGCCGTTGATATTGTCATGGCAAGAGAGCGATTTATTGGAAATTTCAGCAGAATGTTAGAAAATGTCTACCGGTGGCTTCCTGAGGGAGCACATTCTTCAATCACATATCAATCTTCACTTCATCATGGAGAAAGCTCATTTTCAAAAGATGAGACGAGGCGTTTGTTCACTGAAAGGTATCGTACAATAAAAAGGCAGGAAATCATAAGAAGGCAGACATATACCGGCCCGCACAGGGACGATCTGCAACTGTTTCTTGACGGTAGAGAAATACGGAAATACGCTTCACAGGGCCAACAAAGAGCATTTCTCGTTGCAATGAAAATAACTATGCATGGATATCTCAATGAATATTCCCGAGAAATACCGATAACCCTCCTCGATGATCTTTTCAGTGAGCTGGATGAGAATGTATCAGGAATCATGCTTGAAACTCTATCTTCGAAAGGACAGGTCTTTATAACATCTACCGCGAAAAAGGAGGGGGAAGGTATAAAGTCTTTTTCAATCGATGAATACAGGAAAAAACAAAGGTAAAAAAATGACAAAAGCGAAATCACCAAGAGTGCTCGGCTCGCTCATGTCTGATGTTTGCCGTAAGATTGGAATGACAGAAGCATACGAAGAGTACAAAACACTTCAGATATGGGAAAAGGTTGTTGGAGATACAATAGCAAAAGTGACAGATATAGAAAAAATGAAAGATGGTGATTTATATGTAAAGGTTAGAAATCCATCATGGAGAATGGAACTCAATTTCAGAAAAAGAGATATTGCCGATCGTATGAACAAGGCAATCGGTTACGATATGATAAGAACAATCATCTTTAAATAAATATCCGGAACACTGTCAGAAAAAGTGTTCCGGATATTTATTAAGTAAAATAAGTTATTAAAAAATAATACTTTAACTATATATTGCAGGAGAGATTGTGCATTTCGATCATCTTTTCTGCAAATGCCTTGCCGAACTCCCTGCATTGTTCAAATTCAGCTTCATGCGGCTGGAACTTGATCATAAGGTTCCTTTCAAAGACCTTGAGTTTGAGATTTGAAAGATTACTTTCGATGATTTTAACACCTTCGCCACTCCATCCATAGGAACCAAATGCTGCGGTCAGTTTTCCACGATCACGCAATGGATTGAGAACAGCAAAGATATTGTAAATCTGAAAAACGATGTTCTGATTGATGGTGGGAGAACCGATGATGATACCCATGGAGTGGGCAATTTTTTCCTCAAGCTTTTCGGAAGAGATGTTTTCAATATCACAAACATCGATGTTGAAATCGCAAGCCTGACTCATACCTTCAGCGATCTTGTGGGCAAGAACGGATGTGTTTTCATAAGCAGACACATAAGCAATAAGAATACTTTTCTCATTCGGAAGAGCGATGGCAGCCTGAGAGAAACGCTGAGAGAGATCAACATATTTTTTCCAGTCAGATCTGAGGATAGGACCATGACCTGGACAGATAACTCCGATGTCAAGTGGGCGAATCTTATCAATGGCCTGAAGCATATATTTGCTGAATGGTCTCAGGATAGCATCAAAATAGTACTTGAAAGCATCATCGAAATCACCGCAGAGATCGTCATACATTTCTTCGTTGCAGTAATGACAGCCAAAGGAGTCGCAGGTGAAAAGAACCCTGTCTTCTTCGAGCCAGGAGTAGATAGTATCAGGCCAGTGAAGATTGGGGGCGCCAATGAAATGAATGGTTTTGTTGCCGAGGTCGAGTTTGTCACCGTTCTTCACGACAAGATGCCTGAAGTCGTGACCGGTCTGATCACGAAGAAACTTTATAGCGTTACCGCTTCCAACAACGGTAGCATTTGGTGCCACGGAAAGAAGATTGTGCACATTACCGGAATGATCTGGTTCTGTGTGATCGACTATGATGTATTCGATCTCCTCAGGATTGAACAACTGCTTCAGTTTTTCCAGATAGGTAGGCCAGAACTTAACCTTGGTTGTTTCAACGACCGTTTTCTTCTCTGCATTGATGAAGTAGGAGTTGTAGGTGGTGCCATACTTGGTTTCCATCACGATGTCGAAAGTGATAAGGCCTGGATCAAGAACGCCTATCCATGAGACATCGTCAGTTATGCGAAGTATTTTGTTGTCAATCATAAATAAATAAGGTTAAATGTTTTAAAAGAAAAAAAATAATGTTAAAAATGATTAAAAAGTTTAAAAAATAAGTATAAAATCAAAAAGGACTTTCATCACGATAAAGATCATCGGTTTCGTGATGACGAATTTCACGGACAATCTCTATACCGACAGGAGAAAAAGAGAACAGAGTATCAGCAGAAAAGATCGTGCTGAAATCCTGTGGTTTGAAAAATGGCAGAAACTTCTGTGAGAATTCATCGAGCCGCTTAAGGTAGAAACCAGTGTTTTCGTCAGGTTGTTCCTTTCTCCACTCTTCGGCAAGACGACCCTTGTCGATAAAGGATGATGGATTTCCTGTACCTGAGATGTAGTAGGTTAAACGATCTCCTTTTGAAACCTCCAGACCGTTACGGAGAGCAATTTCATAGGTAACAGATTTTGAGCGTTTTCCGGAACGGACATCTGTAAGATACTGGGCGAGAGTGGTTTTCATGGATTCAGTTCTTGAAAACTCACTGATGTCAAGGTGATGATTTAGAAGATCGTTACGGTATTTCACGTAAAGATCATGAAGACCCTGTATATCTTCACTGAGCAGAAGAATAAAACCTACCCTGATGAAATCCCTCCCAAATTTTTCTCCACTTCTGCTGACGAAAGCGGAACCTTTAAGTTTGAGTTTGTCATCATAATCAAGAAGAACATAGTTCTTTTTCATATATGATATCATTTTTCTGAAACGACCATCAAATCCTATTCTGATGCCGGCAGGCATGGTTGATGAAACCTCGCTGACAAGTCTGCGCTCATCTTCTTCAGTAACGACACTGCGAGGAGGAACGAAAAATACACCGTCAGTATCGACCTCTATAACCTGAGCACCACGTGATTCGAACTCCCTGATCATAGATCTGGCAATATCCTGACCAATTGAAGTAACACGATCTGCTTCATCGAAATCATTGAAAATGCCGCTGCTGAAACCAAGGTAACCGTACATGGCATTAATGATTATCTTGAAAGAGGATTGCATTGCATCGAAATTGAAGGCAAGCGATCGATTGCCAGCAATACCTTCATCTTCAGAACGTTTTTTTGCTGAAAAACGAAGATCTCTGAGATCCTTGAGTATAGATGGAAATACTTTTATAGTGTCTGTCTTGGGACAGACACCGAACGTAAGCATGATCGAAGGATAAAGAGATTCAACGTCGGCATAGACGACAGGACCCAGAATCCCCCTGATGAAAACCTCAGTAAAACCTCCTGTATGCTGTTGTCCGACAGATGGCCTGGGGATGGATACTTTTTTCTTCAGATATTCACGAATAATGATGGACTCAATCTTGGCTGCTGGTCCGAGTCTCGATGTATTCGCATAACTGTATGGAACCATACTGGTCATACAGAAATTGCTTCCGGAAAGAAGAGATGATAATTCACGAGTTTCACGGACATCATCGAGAGCATAGGCAAGAAGAATTTCAGGGTTATTGTCCCAGGTAGAGGCAATATCCTTATAACTGACGTAAGTTCTGTTAGGAGAGGCAAAACCAAAAAATTTAGCAACCGCTTTGAGGCCGTAGCTTGGAAGTATGCGTTTGGAAGTATCGTAATTCTGGACAAGAAAATAGGTATCGATAACATGTCTGCCGGGAATATCGCAAAACTGGAAATCAATAGAACGTTCAGCGAAACGAATGGAAGACTGAAAAGAACGGGGAACATGACCGTCACGCCCTATAGAGAAGCGAATTCCGTTAAGTTCGCAGCGGCGCTGTATATAGGGAAGATCGAAACCGAAAATATTGTGTCCTTCTATGACATCCGGATCTTTCTGGCGAATGATGGAAACAAGTTCTTCCAGAAGAGCTTTTTCGGTTCTGCCTTTGGAATGAATCACATGTTCCCATGATCGATTATCACTGAGGGAAACAATAATGATCGGGTCCTCCCCTATTCCTTTTCGGTTGCCATCGTTTTTTCCAGGACGGTAATAGGTTTCAATATCAAGCTGCAAACGATAAAGGTCTTCGAAAAGCATACCCTTGAAAAGGGTTTTACCGGTTTGCATGAGATACTGGGTGATTGCATCTCCACGGTTGTAGGTAAGATGACTGTTAAGAGATGAACCATTCTGAAAATCGGTACCAGCAGATGAGTTATCAGGTGTGCTGCTGTTCACGAAATCAAGTGCCGTACGATAATTTTTCCAGCTTCTGAAAATGGCAAGAAAGCGGTAATAGTTAGCGCCTTCAAGAGGAATCAACCAGTATTTTTCCTGATCAAAAGGGGTGAACCCTTCGAGCAATTCGTTGTCTGATAGAAAAAAGAATGGGTAAAAAGGATCGTCACGGCTGGTTACACCATCGGATGTTCTGAAAAATATGCGAATATGGGAATCATTGAGCTGGTATGCACCAACAATGTTCTCCTCACGATCTTTACCGAAAAGAAGTTCGTTAGAGAAGGAAAAATCGACAAGATTGTTCATGGAGAAAAATGAAAGAATGAAAAAATGTTTCACGTGAAACACGACTACCGGCCTAGCCTGATCATGAGGATGGATATGTCTGATGGAGAGATGCCGAGAATCCTCGAAGCCTGTCCGATGGTCGATGGTCGGTGTTTCAAGAGTTTTTCACGACCTTCACTTGAAAGGGAGTTCAGGGATTCATAGTTGAAGTTAACAGGAATGTGCAGTGCATCAAGACGTGCAATTCTTTCTGCGATCAACTGTTCCCGCCTGATATACCCTTCATACTTGATTTCAATCTGAACCTGCTCGATTACACGGATGTCATTGCAGACATCCCCAATACCGGATAGAACGGTTGGAGAAGAAAGAATGAGTTCAGAAAATTCGATACCGGGTCTTTTTATTATATTGAAAGCACTTACAGGTGAATTAAGTTTCTGAATACCCTTGCTTTCAAGAAAATGATTGATTTCAGAAGGTATTACCTTTATTGATTTCAGTTGCTCAATACAGTATGCTGCCTGATTGGCAATAGTAAGGGTTCTTGCAAGAGTTTCACTGGAAACAAGACCGCATTCGTGACCGAAAGAACAAAGGCGAAGATCGGCATTGTCATGCCTGAGAACAAGACGATGTTCCGCCGATGAGGTGAACATACGATACGGTTCTCTGGTCTCCTTGGTAATAAGGTCATCTATGAGCACACCGATAAAAGCCTCGTTGCGTCCAAGAACAAGCGGTTCAATTCCTTGTATTTTGCGAGCAGCATTGATTCCTGCCATCAGACCCTGGGCAGCGGCCTCTTCATAACCTGAAGTGCCATTGATCTGGCCGGCAAAATAGAGGTTTTCAACAACTCTGGTTTCCATTGTCGATCTGATCTGCCAGGGGTGGAAGAAATCGTATTCAATGGCATAGCCCGGTCGGATCATTTTAACATCTTCAAGTCCTGGAATGGAACGAAGTCCTGCTATCTGAATATCTTCAGGTAGAGAGGTTGAAAAACCGTTCACATACATTTCAATAGTATCTTCACCTTCAGGCTCAAGAAAGATGTGGTGGCTCAATTTATCCGGGAAGCGATAAATCTTGTCCTCAACAGATGGGCAGTACCGGGGGCCAACACCCTGAACTTTTCCGGTAAATAGAGGCGATCGATCAAAACCGCTTCTTAGTATGTTATGTGTTTTTTCTGTTGTTTTTGTGAGATAACAACTGACAAGATTTCTGTGTGAAACGCTTTTCGTAGAAAAAGAAAATGGCACAGGCTCAGAATCACCAGGCTGTTCAGAAACAAGAGCATAATTGACACTTCTTGAATCAATTCTCGGAGGAGTTCCTGTTTTGAGCCTGCCAAAAGTGAAACCGAGAGAAGCAAGGGATTCTGTCAGCCCTTCAACAGGAGGTTCTGCTGTAGTGCGTCCCCCAGGAAAATGATTCATACCGATATGAATCAAACCATTAAGAAATGTTCCGCAGGCAAGAATAGCCGCTTTTGCCTTTATGGTTCTTCCGGATCTGACAGTTACAGAGCTGAATATCCCTGAAGATGCAGATATTCCCAAAACAGTGTCCTGCAAAAGGTCAATAGTATCTTCATGCTCAATGACCTTTCTCATGTAAAGGCCGTAAAGCGTTTTGTCAGCCTGCGCACGAGGGGAGTGCATGGCCGCGCCTTTGCTGCGATTGAGAAGACGGAACTGGATGCCTGTTGCATCTATGGCCCTGGCCATTTCACCGCCAAGTGCGTCAATTTCTCTGGTCATCTGGCCTTTGGCGACACCGCCAATTGCAGGGTTGCACGACATGCGTGCAACCGCTGAAAGATCGGAAGTGATGAGGAGGCAATGAAGGCCACTGCGCGCAACAGATAGCGCGGCTTCACAACCGGCATGGCCAGCACCGACAACTATTACGTCGTACATTAAAAGCTGAATTGTTTCACGTGAAACATCGAATCGGCTGATGACCGGTCGTTTTCTGTATTTCGGAAACGGGAGTCTTCATGGCTGTATTGTCCGCCTTCACTTTAAGTGGCGTGACAGGTATCGTATCATGACAATCCATGATTACGGTTGACCATTCCGGTCGATATTTTACGAGATGTTTGATAATTACCTCACTATTGTCCGGTGTTCGCATCACCTGTAGAGTGACGGATAATTTTGACATTCAGATGACAGGAAAAAGAACCATCATCTGATTTGTTAAAACAGGGACAGGAGACGATTCATCCGACGAAACCGTTTGCATACACCGACTGCCTGATACGGGAAAAAGAGCGCCGCTAAAGCTCGGTTGTGGCTATGTGATGTTACGTTCCACGGCGCCCGGCAGCGATGATGATTTCTTCAGTTTAAAACGGACTATTCCATGACCTTCGATGCGCTGTGACGAGTTTCTCCTTGACATGATCGCAGTTATCAATGTACATGGGTCAGTTCGTCCTGAAGATGATGTGTTTTGTTTGTGTCGATATCTCCTGAAGATTTCCGGCAAAAGCTCATTATAATCAAAAATGTTAAAAGCGGCTAATGGGACTTCAGTGACAGCTTTCACCATGGTATTGTTTGTCATGTGTGCTGTTTGTCATATCTGAAGCCTGGGCGGATCGTGTCTGATGTCGCTTCGCTGATGGCGTTAACGTCAGTGTGTTGTTGCGTTTGATCTATTGAATGTAATGAAGTGTCTTCACGGCTACTCGGGCCGTGAATGCTGACGGTACTGTAAAAATCCGGGACTTCGATGTGTGCGATTCGACAGGGTTAATGTCTTCCGGGTTTCAGGGGTCTTCTCAGGCAGTGGCGAATTCACTTATTTTATGCTTTGATATGGTGTCGGTATGTTTGAGATGTTGAAAAAACGGTATTGCCTGTATTATTTTTTAGCAGTGCCCCGGTTGAGTGTTCAATTCATTCTTTTTGGTGGTTCGTGAAGCGAATGTCTTTATAATCGTCATGCTGTTGATCAGATTCGATATCCGTATCTGGATGAAGTGCTTGCATGAGAATTAGTTTCTTCGTATAATTAACGATTGTTATAAATGTTTTGATGAACGTCCATTCTGTCGTCGCCAGTAACCATGCCAGATACGGCCCTTTCGGTTCTTTCGATGAAGGCCTGAGACTGTTTTTTCATGTTCGGTTTTTTTCTTTCCGCCGCTCACTACCAGAGGATGTATGTCGTAACGGAATGCGCAGTCACTGTTTATCTCGTGTTTCAACGCTGCATTTCATATTCCTGAAACTTTCGTGAATTTCAGGGGGCATCATTTTTCATATTTCAGCGATGGTTGTTTGCTGCGTCAAGTTCTGTCAGTTCAACGTTCATTCCCAAGTTACAAGTAAACATGGAGGATCCATTATGCTGTTAAAAAAGAACGTCATGCTGAGCCTGGTGTTCGCTGCCGTACCACTCTTTCATGCCGGCAGTACCGTGATGGCTGCTGACGGCCCTGCGCCCGCAACAGCTCCAGCACCTGCACCTGTGGCAGCGACGGCACCGACACCTGCCCCCCCGCAGGACCCGGCACTGCTTCGTCAGCGAGGCCAGATACTTGCGCTGTCCTGTTCCGGCTGTCATGGTACGAATGGTCAGAGCGCCAGTATCATGCCATCTGTTTACGGGAAGACTTCCGGATATATCGAATCAGCGCTTCTTGATTTCAAGTCCGGAGCCCGCACTTCTACGGTGATGGGCCGTCATGCCAAAGGATATACCGCCGAGGAGATCCACCTCATTGCCGAGTATTTCGGCAACCTGTCGAAAAAGAACAACTAACCGGAGGGAGAATGTCATGAGTATTTCAAGGCGCGATTTCAATAAACTGTTTCTGTCAGGCGTTGCCGGTTCAGCATTCGGTCTTTTCGGAATGAGTGGCAATGCATTTGCTGCAGGGGGATCAAAAAAACATGTTGTGGTTGTCGGCGGCGGATTTGGCGGTGCAGCTACAGCGAAGTATCTCAGGAAGCTCGATCCGTCATTGGCGGTGACCCTTATCGAGCCGAAGCTTGCCTATATCACCTGTCCTTTCAGTAACTGGGTGATCGGCGGACTCAAAAAGATGAACGATATCACTCACAACTTTAATGCCCTTCGCACAAAACACGGGGTGAAAGTCATTGCCGACAAGGTCGTTTCCATCGACGCAGCAAGGGGTACCGTCAAGCTTGCCGGGGGCAAGGTTATAGGGTACGATCGTCTTGTCGTATCCCCCGGTATCGATTTCAAGTATGATGCCATTCCGGGGTACAGCCAGAAAATAGCCGAATCGAAAATACCTCATGCCTGGCAGGCCGGTCCACAGACCCTTCTGTTGCAGCGGCAGCTTCACGCTATGAAAAACGGGGGAACGGTCGTTATCTGTCCTCCTGACAATCCGTTCCGTTGTCCTCCAGGCCCGTATGAAAGGGCAAGCCTCATTGCACATTACCTGAAAAAGAACAAACCGAAGTCCAGGATTGTCATTCTCGATGCCAAGGAAAAGTTCTCAAAGCAGGGGCTTTTCACGAAGGGATGGGAGCGTCTCTATCCGGGCATGATCGAATGGCACAGCTCGACCGCAGGAGGAAAAGTGCTCAGTGTCGATGCCTCGAAAATGACGCTTGAGACCGATCTCGGTTCAGTCAAGGGTGACGTGATCAATATCATTCCTGCACAGAAAGCAGCCAGGCTGGCCTTTGACGCAGGTCTTACCAACGATAAAGGATGGTGCCCGATTCATCCGTCATCGTTCGAATCGACGATTCACAAAGGTATTCATGTCATCGGGGATGCATGTATTGCCGGTGCGATGCCGAAATCAGGTTTTGCGGCCAGCAGCCAGGGCAAGGTAGCTGCCGCGGCTATCATCAATCTGCTCCATGGAAAAGAACCGGCACCGCCGTCTCTTGTCAATACCTGCTACAGCCTGATCGGGCCTGCATACGGAATTTCCGTGGCAGGCGTCTACCAGTTCGGAGCGAGCGGTATCGTCGAAATACCCGGATCGGGTGGTCTTACGCCCGCCAATGCCACCGACGACGAGCTTGAGCAGGAGGCGATGTTCGCCGATGGATGGTACACCAATATCTGCCGCGACATCTGGGGATAATGGATCGAACAGGTGCCATTATCATGTTCGTGAGTCTGAAGATGTAGAGATGACCATACCCCGGCAAGCCAGGAAATGCAAATTTCCGGATTTGCCGGGTTTTTTTGTATGGCTGGATTTGATGCGGCGGCGTTTTGAACTTGCCAAATAGGCAGAAGACCGGAGCTGAAGTCCGGGCAATACGAATGTAAGTGAAAATAGCGGCCCTCATTGCTTTTCCCCCCACTTTCCCCTCTCTCACCTCTTCACCTGACACCTGGCAGCCTGTCGGACTTACAGGAAACAGCCCCTTATTCACCCGGAATACACTCTTGCTCTTCGTCATTGCGATACCGAGATGTCGGGAGACGCCTTCCACACGTGAATTCGGTAAGATTGATTGCCACTTCCCACCACGAGCCTGTTACATAAGTAAAGCGCAGACACCTGTTTTTTCTGCCGTGAATCCGGACACCGTCATCGCGAGCCACCCGTATCCGGTACGATACCGCACACGAACCATGAACAGCGTGTATCTGCTCAGGGATATTAATCCGGCAAGCATAGACATGACAGGTGTCGGAGCCTATGCGGCTTACTTAATGGGGCTTGTATTTATAGATGAACAGTCTCCTGTTTGAAGCCCGGATTTTTCAGGGGCCTGTTTTCCCCGGTTTTTAAACTCCCATATTCAGCCGGGTTTTAACCCGGCGGACATTTAA
>Ga0172368_10002823_pt1 | contig 21713 bp, 14 predicted proteins | sample Lak11m_FD_114540 | JGI IMG/M metagenome (GOLD analysis project Ga0172368, IMG submission 114540) | Freshwater microbial communities from Kabuno Bay, South-Kivu, Congo - kab_022012_11m | ecosystem: Environmental > Aquatic > Freshwater > Lake | place: Democratic Republic of the Congo: South-Kivu...
CACTCGCTGCCGCAGCCCGCCATTGCAACATTGGAGCACGGATCGTCGTCATAGCCTTCCATAGCTCTGAGGACCGGGAAGTGAAACGCATTTTCCGTCTTCTCGCCGGCAAATCGGCGCCCCCGCCCACCTATTATACTCTGGAACAGCCTGCCTCGCAACAGCTGTTCGCCGTATTGACTCAAAAACCGCTGATCCCTTCCCCCGAGGAAGTTTGGCGGAATCCGCGAAGCCGCAGTGCCAAACTGCGCGCCGCGGAACGGATTGTCTGACGGTCTGACACCGATTTAATCGCCGTATTCATCACCGCAGATTCACCGCTGACCGTTCTGACAGTGAGAGGCATTCCCCGGCGTGGAATGCATGGCATCCGGCCTGCGGGCCGGATGGGGATTGAACAAACCTTGGCCTGTCGCGGCAGGCCGCGGATGCCGAAGGGCCACCTCGGCCCTGTTGTCTCGCTTATGCAACGTTGATAGCCCGCGGACTTCGGTCCGTCCCGCAGCCCAGTCATTGCGCTTACGTTAGCATGACCGAGGTGGTCCTTATGGCACAAGCAGCACTCCGCACAATTGAATTGCCGCCGGAAGAGGCGCCGGAAGTCCTGGCGCCGCGGCTCCGGAGCCGCCGGCGCCCCGCCCAACCCGTCGGGTGGGCGCGGCTTGCCCTCGTCACGCTGGCCGTTTCCTTCGTGGTGAGCATCCTCGTCATCTTCGTGAACACCTACGCGCGCATCGCCGCCTCCGAGATGCGGTGCCAGGCACTGAAGCAGGAATATGCCCAGCTCAATCGGTCATGCGTCGAGCTCAACCTCGAGCTCGAGCAACTGGCCACCCAGCCGCGCCTGGCGAAGATTGCGCAGGTGCAGGGGCTCGAAATACCCGACGCAGCCCGAGTGCATTTTGTCCAGGGGCAGCAGGACTTTCCGCACCTGGCGCCGCCGGCGCCGGCCCCCGCTTCGCGGCCGTCCTCCTGGGCACGGCGTTCCGGACACCAGTTGATCGCTGGGCTGGGCACGGCGTGGCAGGTGCTGGGCGGCGGCACGACGCACACGGCCTACGCCCAGGAGTGATCCGGCGGGTTTTCTCACCCGGTACAAGATCATCGGACATCCCCTGCCCATGCGGGGGATGTCCGCGTTCATTTGTGGGATGAGTGGAAGAATGAACGGACCGGAGGAAGATTGCCAGGATTGAACGTATCATTATAGCGGTACACCTTCTTGTATTGAGTTTATCAAGAAGAGCATTCTGTCCGGTGGTTTCGATACGGCGCGGGAGTGACGGAAAGCCCCATGAGGCTCCCCTGCCTACACAACCACCGGACCTGCGACTACTGATTACTGACTACTGACTTATCACTTATCACGCATCACTACCTCGGGGGTCCGGCCGTGGCGACGTGGTTTTCAGGAATTAGCCGCTATCATCGCACCGTGCGCAGGAACGTGTTCCTCTGGTGCCTCGTGTACCTGGGCGTGCTGGTCCTGCTGGTCGGCAAGCTGCTCTGGCTGCAGGTAGTGCAGCACCGCCACTACACTGAGCTGGGCGAGCGCTACCGTTTCCGCGAAGCCGTGCTGCCGGCCATGCGCGGGCGGATTCGCGACTGCAACCTGGCCGTGCTGGCGCAGGATGACGAGCGCCTGTCGCTGTATGCCGATCCCACGCTGTGCACCTTCCCCTGGGAAAGCAATGACGATGCCGGCGCCTGTGCCCGCTTTATCGCCGGCCAACTGGCGCCGGTCATCGCGCGGCCCGAGGAGGCGGTACTGGCTGATCTGCGGCGCCAGTTGCCGTTCGTGTGGGTGCAGCGCAACCTGGCGCCCGGCTCCGCCGAGACATTGCGCCGGATGGCGCTTCCCGGCCTGGTGGTGAAAGCGGATGGCTGGTGCTACCGGGTGGGCGTCGATTTCAGCGCAGCGACCGAGGATGACGACCTGGTGAGCGCGCTGTCTGACACGCTGAACCTGCCGGGCGGCGATGTGCGCAACCAGCTCGGGCTGACCCCCCTGCCGGAAGAAGCGGACAGTGATGCGGCGCGCCCGACCGGCAAGCGCTGGGTGGGCGGTGTCTACCATGAAGAAGAGAAGAAGGCGCTGGAGAAACTGCACCTGGCCGGCCTGATCTTCGCGCAGGATCGGGTCAACGAGTCGTTGGGGGTCGATCCCCGCCCTTACCTCAACCACACGCCCGGCTATTCCTCCGAAACGACCGCCAATGCGCTGGCGCCTATCCTCGGCATGAAGACGGCAGCCATCCAGCGCCGCCTGGAATTCCGCCCGCGCTTCACCTGGCTGCAGCGCCCGCTCAGTGAAGAAATGCTCGCCGCTGTCCAGCGCCTGCGCGGCACCTTCTACGTTGTGAAGCCGGACCTTATCCTGACCATGCCCGATGCGGAGAACGATCCCGATAAGGCCATGACGGAAGCGGTCGATCGCCTGTACAGCATGCTCAACGACAAAGGGAAGCCGGAGGTGATCTCGCTGGCGGAGATTCGCCGCCGCCTGCAGCCCGGCGCCGAGCCGGGTGCCCTCGGGGTGAAGCTGTATAAGGACGGCCCGTCGCTGGAGGTGCTGCGCCGGTTGAGCGCCGTGCCCATCCCCGGCGTGGTGTACGGTCTGCCGGGTATCGCCACCCAGCACGAGCGCCGCCGTGAATATCCCTACGACACGCTGGCTGCGTCCACCCTCGGCTTCGTGATGATCAACGGCCTGCATATGCGCGGCGTCTTCGGCCTGGAAGCAACGCAGGAGAAATTGCTGGCCGGCGTGGACGGCTTTGAGTCCAAGGAGATCGACGCCCGCCGCAATGCTATTCCCGAGCGCGGAAAGCGCACTGATCCGCAGGACGGCGCCGACATCTTTCTGACCCTCGACCGCAATATCCAGATGGCGGCGGAGGAGGCGCTGGCCAAAGCCGTCGACAGCTCGCATGCGCTGGGCGGGGAATGCGTGGTGATGGACCCCAACACCGGCGAGATACTGGCGATGGCCTCCTACCCCGGTTGGGATGCCAACGATCCCGGCAACAGCAAAGTGCCATTGGTCAATCCCATCATCAGCCATTATTACGAGCCCGGCTCCACCTTCAAGCTGGTGGCGGTGATGGCCGCGCTGGAGGAAGGCGTCGTGCGGGACGAGCAGACGGTCACCAACTGCACGGGGCCGCTGCAGGTGGGCAACCGGTCGATACGCGAAGCGCACAGCTATCACGGCGTGGTCGATAGCGGCCGACTGCTGGAACAGTCGTGCAACATCGGCGCGGCCACACTGGCGTTGGAACTGGGCTCCGAGCGGTTCCTCAAGTGGTGCGACCGCCTGGGCTTCGGCCAGCGCACCGGCATCGAGCTGCGCAACGAATCGCCCGGCGCGCTGAACCGCGAGAACGCGAAGAAGGCGCGCATCACCCTGGCCTGTATGGGCTTCGGCCAGAGCCTGGCGGTCACCCCGCTGCAGATGACAGCGGCCTATTCGGTGGTGGCGAGCGGCGGCTATTACTATCCGCCGCACCTGATCAAATTCCGCCTGCGTCCGGATGGCACGCGGGAGGAGGTCAAGGTTACGCCGCGCCGGGTGTGCTCGCCGGAGACGGCAGCGCTGATGCGCGGTTACTTCGAGCGCGTGGTCGAGAAGGGCACCGGCGGCACGGCGAAAATCAGCGGCTACCGCGTCGCCGGCAAAACCGGCACCGCGCAGAAAGCCGGCCCGGGCGGCTACCGTGGCGGTAAGGCTATCGGTTCCTTCATCGGCTTCGTCCCCGCCGATAAGCCGCGGCTGACCATCATCGCCGTCATCGACGAGCCGCAAACCTCCCACTACGGCGGCGTGGTCGCCGCCCCCGTCTTCGCCGAAGTGGCCGGCCGCGCCCTCCACTACCTGAACGTGCCGCCGACGGAGTCGACCGCGTACTGAGATATGGAAGGTTGGAAGAATGGAAGGTTGGTAAGATGGAAAGATGGAAGTCTAGATGGGCTCGCGAACCGGATCATCCTTCCAATCTTCCAACTTTCCAACCTTCCATTCTTCCAACCTTCCCGCGTTCAAGCAAGAATGAAACCTGCCGGGGAGGTAAATTTAAAATCTGTAGAATCTGCGAAATCTGCGGTTTCAAAATAACTGCCTCCTGCTCCGGCATGTTTGCCCCGTCCGTTTGCCGGGCACCCCTGGAATATCCATGCATCCGCAACGCGCCGGAGGAAGACCGCTGATGAGACCGTATCCCATTCCATTCAGGTGGCCGCGGCTGGCGCTGGGGTTTCTGCTGCTCGGGCTGCTCGGGCTGCGCGGATCCCAGGGGCAGGCGGAAACCACGTCGCTGCGCATCGGCCTGCAGATAAAGCAGCCGGTGGTGCGCCTGCGGGCGAACGCGCCCGTGCAGGTCGACACGGTGGGGACGGACCCCATCACCATACCTGCCGAGCAGGCGCTGGTTTTCCGGACGCAGAATGGCGTCGGCACGCTGGAAAGCCCCGAAGGCACGCTGGTGCTGATCTTCGCCGCCTCGGTGCGGGTGCGCCCGGCGCCGGCGGTGGGCGCGCCGGACGTGCTGCTCATCCGGCTGCTCGGTACCACCCGGCATTATGACGGCAAGCCCGACCGACCCTACCGCGGTGCGATGGAGATTCTGCCGCGTCCCGACGGCCTGACGGTGGTGAACGTGGTGGACGTAGAACCATACCTGTATGGCGTCGTCTCCTCCGAGATGAGCCCCGGCTACCCGGCGGAGGCACTGAAGGCGCAAGCCGTGGCGGCGCGCACCTATGCGCTGAAGAACGCCGGCCGCCTGGCTGCGCTGGGCTTCGATCTGGACGACACCGCCGCCTGCCAGGTGTATGGCGGCTATTTCAGCGAAGACCCGCGCACCACCGCCGCGGTGGACGGGACCGCGGGGCAGGTGCTGACTTACGGCGGCACGCTCATCGACGCCGTCTACTCCTCCACCTGCGGCGGCTACACCGAATCCGCCGAGGAGGCATGGGGTCGCGCCGTGCCCTATCTGCAGAGCGTGCCCGATTTCGTGGGCGACGCTGATCCGGTGGTTGCCCAGCACCCCACCAATGAAGCAGGCTGGGCCGCGTATTTCAAGGTAGCGCGGGCGCTGAACTGCCTGCAGCCGAAATACGCCAAACCCGAGGCGTTCCGCTGGGTGAAGCTCATCACGCGCCAGGAGCTGGAAGCCGGCCTGCCGGCGGAAGACCAGGTCGGCGCTGTGCAGAATATCGTGCCGCTGCATCGCGGGCAGTCGGGCCGCATCACCGCGCTTCGCCTGGAGGGGTCCGACCGCAGCGTGACCATCACGAAAGAGCTGCCCATCCGCAAGGCCTTCGGCGGCCTGCGCTCCTCCGCCTTCACCGTGGATATCTACCGCGACGATAATGGCGTCCCCGTCGTCTTCGCCTTCTGGGGCGCCGGCTGGGGTCACGCCCTCGGTCTGTGCCAGGTCGGCGCCCTCGGCCTGGCCGACCAGGGCTGGAGCTACGACAAGATCCTTACCTACTATTACCACGGGGTGAAACTCGAGAAGAGATAATCCTGGGAGCGCCACCCCTGGGAGCGCCCCCCTGGGAGCGCCGGCATCTCCTGCCGGCACGATCACGCGCCGGTTTCGATTTTAATACTTTTCGAGAGCCGGTTCTCAAAAGGCACTAAAAGCGAAACCGGGCGCGTGATCAGCCGGCAAAAGTTGCCGGCGCTCCCAGGGCATACCATATCGAAAGCAACCGCTATGCGCGAATCAAGACACTTGTTATAATAGATTTCTGGATATACAGTAGTGGGGTGCACCTCGATGTATGCAAAACGCCCGAACAATCAGCATAACGGCAAAGCTGACCAGATAGAGAAAAACCTGGAAGTCATTCGATTATTAGAAGAATGGCTTGCGGATGAATCCGGCTATGATGAGCAGGTCTGGCCAATTGTAAAAAACGATATTGAAAAAAATCGAATGTCGAAACGGGAGCGATTCATGTGATGATATCCATCAACGGGAGATCTCCTCTACTGAGCACTTGAGTGCGTCATCATCAGCACCTGAAATGTTGCCCGAGAAGGAGGGATATTCGATAATCAAGACCAGAGGAATTCGTCATGTTTTCAATCGTCTGCTTTTGGGGCATGGCGTTTGGCGCCATGATCCTGCTTATTATCGGGATTCAACGTGGGTCGAAGGCCTTGATCAAGGCCGGTGTTGCCTCGCTGCTGCTTCTCGGAGTATTTATAGGCCTGGGTTTTCTCGCGGTACGTTCAGTCTTTCCCCCACCGACTACCAATCTCCGCCAATACACTAAATTAATCGGCGAGGCGGGAAGCAGCCCCCTGCTCGCTCATTTTCCTCGAAAGATTCCTGCCGACGCCCGTAATGTGCACATGTATTATAATCCCGGTCCACTGCAGGCAGCCACCATACTGCAACTTCGCTATACGACGACACCGAAACAGATAGCCATCCTCACCGCACGATTTACCCCGAAAGCCGTTCAGATAATGACCGGCGGTGACGACGATCTCTTCACCATGAAGCCATCTTTCTTCACTGAGGATAATGTTAAAGATTCCCATGACACTGGCTTGGGCAGCTTCCCATCGGATTTCCAGATATTGGTTCTCTATCGAGACCAAGCTCAAACTGCTGATCCGACCTATTCTGGTGTGGCAATTAGCAAAAAGCGCAATGAGATTGTATACTGGATGGAATACTGACACACTCATTGACACCTCCCGCTCCCCCATGCTACAACAAACCGATACCTTCAGCGGGGATTCTACGCTATGATGGGCAAAGAGCGCATCGCCGCTGCCTTGCGGGGCGGCAAGCCGGATCGCATTCCTATCCTGCCGATTTACGACATCGGCTACGTCCTGCGCAGTACCGGGCATGACGTGCGGGAGTGGGCGGTCGCCACCTGTACCGAGCGCACCCGCATCATCGAAGAAAGCTTCCTCCTCCATCCGGATATCGACGGCCTTTTCATCCACGGCGGCGGGAACGACGAGAACGCCCGGCACCTGCAAATAGAGGAATTCCCCGACTTCTGGCGCATCACCGACGACCGCACCGGTGAAACATGGGGACTGCTGCAGGACGGCAGCCTGTGTACCGCGGACGGCGCCCCGCTGCCTCGCCAGGGCGGCGAGTTATTCCGCGAATCGCAGGTGACGTGCGAAACGGATATTGACCGGCTGGTCGGATTCCCCCCGACACCGGGAGAGATCGATGCCGGTGGACGCTTCGCTCCGCTCCGCCATCTGGCAACAACATATCCGGACCGCCATTTCAGCTTCCAGACCGGCACCCCCATGGTCTTTGCCCTCAACGCCTGCGGCGGATTCGTGGAAGGGCTCACCACCATGAAGAGCGAACCGGCGCTGTATCGCAAATTGCTGCGGAGCTGCACCCAGGTTCAATGCGCGCTGCTCGCTCCCGGTCGGGCGGCCGGCGCGGATTCCACCTGGTTCACCAGCTACTACACCGGCGCCGACACCATCTCCCCGCGCGATTACGCGGAGATGATCTTCCCGTATGACTACGAAATCTGCGCGGAAGCCCGGCGGCAGGGGCTGTTCGTGCTGCACTGGTATCTGGGCGACTTGCTGCCGGTGCTCGACAAGGTGATGGAATTGCCGATGGACGCGCTGGTGCTGGAACAGGGGCGGAAAGGCTACGACATCGACCCGGTGGAGATCCGCCGGCGAGTGGGCGACCAATTCTGCCTGTGCGGCTTCGGCTTTGAAAACGACTATTGCACCTTCAACCGGGCAGGCCTGACCGGCGAGCTGCGGCGGCAGATCGAAGGCGCGGGACAACACGGCGCCTTCATCGCCGGCACCCCCATCATGCCGCCCAACGCCCAGCCCGCGGCGGTGGACTATTATTTCGCGGAAGCGCGAAGGCTGGGAAGGTATCGCGGGGTGATTGGATGAATGGATGTATAACCGGCCGGGGGCTTTATGCGATCTTCTTTTCACGCGTTTGCTGATAAAACGCCCTTTTCTCCTCAAACGTCATCCCTTCCGTCTGGTAGTAATGCAGCAAGCGAACATAATGTATTTGCTGCATGGTGTCATCGTCAGGAAATTCCTGGCGTACCTCTTCCCAAATGGCTTGCTTTTCAGTTTCAGATAATATCCGCATAGCGCTCTCCTCATAATTCCGGGGGCGTAACAATCTCAATTGCCCCATACCCATTCAGCGCATTGAGCAAATTTATTTCTCGTCGGGTGGCAATCTTGACCAGATGTTTGTAGTTCCAGCTTACAAAATATCCAAGGCCGTGAATAACAGCAATCGCCACATGATCAGCATCGGCAGTGAATTTTTCTGGAAACACACCGCGCCTGACATACTCCGCCGAAAGAGCAAATGCCTCATCGGTCACCGCAAGTATATGAAAATCGCTCAGAAGGTTTTCCATGGCTTTTCGGCGACCGGCATCCGGCGTATCTCATGCACAGTGATCTCCGATAGCATGACTGTATAATACGGAAGCCGCATTTTCCAGAAAGCTCTTGTCAAACGCTGCCGATCCGGTGTTCTTGCATCGAAATAAGCACTTGGTACTGTAGTATCAAGATACAGGCCTGGCCTCATAATAAAGAATTATACAGCGAAATATCTTGCCTGTCAGCCGGCTACGATGTGTGAATCTGAAAAGGATAACGCCCATAAATACGGAAGTTTAATTATCAGTGAGTATTGACCCTCAGACTGGTAAAGCATTGATAGCAGGTGAAAATTCGGGGTCAGTCCCCCGGGAGGAATGATGATGACAATTACGCAATCTCAGTTAGCCATTCACGGCGGCACGCCTGTCCGCGCGACCCCGATGCCGCCCCGGCATATGTTCGGACCGGAGGAGCGGGCGGCGGCGCTGGCGCTTTTTAACGACGCCATGCATACCGGCAACGCCTTCGGCTATAACGGCGCCCCTGAGCAAGCCTTCGAGCGGGATTTCGCCGCGTTCATGGGCGGTGGATTCGCCGACGGCGTCAACAGCGGCACCACCGCGGTCTTCGCCGCGCTGGGCGCGTTGCAGCTCCCGGCGGGCAGCGAGGTGGTGGTGCCGCCCATCACCGATCCGGGCGGGGTGATGCCGGTGGTCATGCTCAACTGCATCCCCATCTTCGCCGACGGCGACGGCCAATCCTACAACATGGGCGTCGAGCAACTGGCGGCGGTGGTCACCGACCGCACCCGTGCCGTTATCATCGCCCACATCGCGGGCGAGCCGGCCGATATGGACGGCATCATGGCCATTGCGAAAAAGCATAACCTGCGCGTGATCGAGGACTGCGCGCAATCTCACGGCGCCATCTTCCGCGGGCAGAAGGTCGGCGCCTTCGGCGACATCGCCGCCTTCTCGACCATGTCCGGCAAGCACTTCGCCACCGCCGCGCAGGGCGGGGTGGTGTATACGACGGATGAGACGCTGCACTGGAACGGCAAGCGCTTTGCCGACCGCGGCAAGCCCTTCAATCTGCCGGGCGCCACCTCCAACGTGATGGCCGGCCTCAACCTGAACCTGAACGACCTCTCCGCCGCCGTGGGCCGCGTGCAACTGCGCAAGCTGCCGTGGGTAGTCGCCCGCCGGCAGCAGGTGGGCGAAGGCGTGAAACAGGGCATCGCCGGCCTGCAAGCCACCGCGGTGGGCCCGCAGCACCCGGAGGCGCGTTCCAGCTACTGGTTCCTGCGCATCGCCGTGCAGCCGGAGAAACTGACGGTGAGCACACCGGAGTTCTGCGCCGCCCTCGCCGCCGAAGGCATCCCCGCCGGCACGCCGTACCGCCACATTCACTGCGAAGCCACCTGGTTCCGCAACCGCAAGACGGACTGGTGCCCGTGGAAGCTGGCGGAGGACGACCGCGTTTTCCCCGACACGCTGCCCCGCGCCGCTGCCGTCACCGACTGCAACATGAACATCGCCATCCACGAAAACTACGGCGACCGCGAAATCCAGGACATCATCGACGCCCTTGCCAAGGTGGAAGCGGCATACTTGAAATAGAGCGGAACTCAAGGTAAAAAAGATTTAACGATTAAAAATTTCAAAGATTAGTTTTATTAATTTTTGCAAAGATTAATAAAGCAAATATCTTTTCAATCTTTTCAATCGTTAAATCTTTTTTACCATGCGCCCGGCGTCCACTTTACCCCGCTCCCGTTCCTTCACCTGGGCCATGAAGTCAGCGATGACTTCGTCGCGGCGGGGGTCTTCGAAGCCGTTGTAGGCTAGGGTGATGAAGGGGATGTTGTCGTGGCGCTGCCGCAGCGTGGCGCTCATGCTGGCGACCACCTGGCCGGGCATGCAGTTGAAGGGGATGGTGCTGACCAGGCCGGCTAGCCCGCGGGCGGCGAAATCTTCCGCTTTGCCCATGCTGCAGATCGCCTCGCCGCCGAACTCCGGGTGGATGTAGCGCGCGCCGTTGGCAACCACCTCTTCGGAGCCGATGTCGTCGTAGCCGAGCAGGAAGGGCTGGGTGGCGGCGAACAGCGTGTGTTCCGTCTGCTGTGCCAGCCGCGCGTTGAGGCTCCGGCGGAAGCGCTCCGTCCACTTCTTCCAGGTGAAGCCGCTGTCGCGCAGGCGGTTGCCCATCAGCACCCCGCCGATGTAGTTGGCATAGCTGAAGAACTCGGTCATCGGCGCCAGCCACGTTTCGGCTCCCAGGCTTTCGAGCTGCCGCAGCACGTCCCCGTTGGCCTGGTCGCGCAGCCGCACGTAGAACTCGCCCACTACGCCGATCAGCGGTCGTGCCTCCCGCCGCACCGGCAGGCCGGCGAAGGCCACCTGCGCCTCCTGCAGCAGCTCCTCGAAGGGCAGGTATTGCCGGCGGTCCAGGTTGGCCAGCACGCCGGGCTTGTGCGCCTCCAGGTATTGCGCCTGCGCCGGCAGCAACCGCAGCAGCGCCTCCAGGTATTGCTGGAACAGGATCTCGGCGGCGCCGAGCTCGACTTCATACGGCCGGACGCGCAGCATCATCTTTTCGAGCAGGTCGTGGCAGACCAGCGCTTCCCAGGTCAATACGGCGAACATCAGCCCCAGCCCGCCGTGCTCGCTGCGGATGCCCAGCGTGGTGATCTCCACGTCTGCGCACCCCAGCCGGTCGAAGATACGCCGCTGCAAGGCGTAATACATCCCGAAGCGGCACGGCCCGTTGGAATTGCCCTGGAAAAAGGCCTCGTGCCGCGGGTTGAAGTCCGGCTGATTCACCCGGTGGAGCATGTCCTCGGTGGTCATCAGCATGGGCAGGCACACGTCCTCGTAAATCTGCGCGCGCGCCAGGCTCAACCCCGGGTCAGGCGACGGCGGCAGCACGGCGGCGTCGAAGCCGTACGCCTGGAAGGAAGCCGCCAGCACCTCGGACGCGTGGTTGGTGAACGGAATCCACAGCCGTCGGCCTGTCAGGTTCTTCATCGCCGCTTCCGTGGAACGGATGGTCTCGAAGCGCTGGTGCTTGGTCTGCACGGCGGTGTCGAGGAACGCCTCCAGCCGCGTGATGATGCCCGCCTCCGCGGTATGCTCGTCGAGCTGCATCACGTAGCATGGCTCGCCCAGCTCGTCCTTGAAGAACGGGTTGCCGAAGGAGTCCTGCCCGCAGGCGAAATAGGTGATGACAATGGCGCGCAGCCGCACGTCCTGCCGGATCAGTCGTGCTGCCGCCAGCTTCTTCTGCACCTGGCGCGAGTAGCTGTTCTTCCAGGTGTCCGTGATGTCGGCGGTGTCCAGCGGCAGGTAATCCTGTGGAATGGCCTGCAGGCCCAGGTCCCGGATCTTCTTCGCGATGTCCATATTCACGCGCGGGTCCCACAGCGTGTAGGGCCGGCCCACCACCACCACCGCCACCTCGTCCGGCGTGAGGCTGTTAAGCGCCGCTTCCCCGCGTGTTTTCTGCCAGGCGTGAAAATCACGCAGCGTCTGCCAGGCCACCTTCAGCGCCGTTTTCGCGTCCCGGAAGCTGTTGCCCAGGGCTTCCGCCGTCTCGGTCAGCGCGTGGTCGATGTTGAACCATTCTTCCTTGAAGTGCAGCACCGGAGCGAGGTGACGGACCGAACGGTCCTCCAGATTGATGGCAGCGGCGATCACGTCCGGCGCCCCCTGCAGGTATGGGCAGGTCTGCGACTGCTCCAGAGAGTCGTTCGGCTGCTCGGTGGAGATCACCCGCGGCGCGAAGATGATGTCCACGCCCTTTTCCAGCAGGTTCAGGTAGTGCCCGTGCGCCACCTTGAAGGGGAAGCACGGCTCGCCGCGCACCACGCGGATGCTCTCCTCGATGCAGCGGCGGTCGGTGGGGTCGGAGAGGACCACCTCGTAACCCAGCTCGCCGAAGAACGCCCGGTACAGCGGGTAATATTCCGAGGTCATCAGCCCGCGCGGAATACCGAGGCGCGGAGCGCCCGCCGGCGCCGGTTTGTCATAGGCGGCCAGCATCTTTTCTTCGCGCTCGGCGAACAGGTCGGGCAGGTTGACGCCCCGTTTTTTCTTCTGGTTGCCGCTGTATTTCTCGCAGCGGTCGCCGTAAAAATAGGTGGGGCCGTTTTCGATGATAAAGCGGTTGACCTCGCACCGGTTGCTGCAGCCCGTACATTCCCACGAGGACATCTGGTACTGCATACCGGCAATATCCTCGAAACCGCGGAAGGTGCTCGTTTCCGGATTCGCCAGATACGCCAGCCGCGCGGCGCCGATGGGGCCGGTAAGGTGCGGCGCCGGCGGCACCACGATGGGCTGGTCGAGCAGTGTCTCGAACGCCGCCACCATGCCCTTATTCAGCGCCACCGCGCCCTGGAAGGCCACCTTGCGCCCGATGCGCCGGCCTGCCACCGTCTTGTCCAGGTAATTTTTCGCGCTGGCGCGGCACACGGCGGCCAGCAGGTCGGCGGCGGGCACGTTGTTCGCCTGGTACAGCGACACCGCCGCCTCCGCGAAGACTGTGCAGGTGCCGTCGAGGATGGGCAGCCGCTGCCCGGTGAGGGTGAGGTCGCCGAAGTCCTCCAGTGCTACCCCGAGCTGCTCGGCCTGCTTCTCCAGGAATGCCCCGGTGCCCGCGGCGCACGCCTTGTTCATCTCGAAATCGACGATCACCCCGCCGTCGAGGCTGATGTATTTGCTGTCCTGGCCGCCGATCTCCAGCACGGTGTCGATCTCGTTATCGAAGGCGAGCACGCCACCGGCCTGCGCCACGATTTCGTTGTAGATGAAATCGGTGCCGATGAAGTTGCCGGTCAGGTAGCGCCCGCTGCCTGTGGTGGCGGCGACAATGCGCTCGATTTCGATAGCCTGCTCCGTCAACTGCCGGTGCAACTGGCCCACCACATCCCGCACCGCCGTCAGCGGGTCGCCGCCCGTCTTCCGGTAGTGGCTCGCCAGCGTGACGAACTGGCCGTCCACCTGCGTGACGATCGCGCCCTTGGTGCTGACCGAGCCGATGTCGATGCCCAGCCCCGCCAGCGCGACGTGCCCCGGGAGCGCGGGTGTGTCCCCCGCCCGTGGGAGCGCGGACGTGTCGTCCGCCGTCTTCAGCGCGATGGGCGGATAAAAATTATATTCAAAGGGTTGGGAGAGGTGCTCGTCGATTCGCGCCCGCACCTCGTCGATGTCCAGCCGGCGCTCGGCGCGCCGCGCCGCCCCGATGGCCCCCAGCTCGCGGTTATACGCCGGCACCCACAGGCGGTCGTCCAGATCGAGGAGCTGCCGCAGGAAGTGGATGACCGCGCGGTTTTCCGACACGCCGCCGATGAGGATGATCTGATCCTCCAGCGGCTTGCCCTTCACCATGGACGTGGCAAAGTTGTAGGCGACCGCCAGGTTGATGCCTGCCGCCAGTCGGTCGCGCGGAATACCGATCTGCCGCTTATGGATCAGGTCGGTCTCGCCGAACACCGCGCAGCGGCTGGCCAGGCTCACGGGCGATTCGGCGGCGAGAGATTCGGCGATGAAGTGGTCGAAGTCGGTGAAGTTCAACCGCGACAGCGCCATGCTCTCGATGAACGACCCCGTGCCCGCCGCGCAGCGGCTGCTGGGCGTGGATTCGACAATCTCCAGCCGCGCGGTCTTCGGGTTCTCCCGCAGCGAGAAGTAGCAGGAATAGACGTGTCCGATCTCGAGGATCGTGCGCGTGTCCGGGTAGAGCATCCCCGCCGCCGCCGCCAGCGCCGTGGACTCCTGCACCGTCTCGATCCCCAGCAGGCCGGCGACCTTCTTCGCGCCCGTTCCCGTGAACGCGCAGCGGGCGATATCGCGATACCCGAGCGAGATCACCTCTTCAAACACGTCTTTGATGGTTTGCAGTAAACGACCTTGCGTATAGCGAAGCGGCAGTTTGACGATCTCGTCGTCGTTCACGACCACCGCTTTGATGGTGGCGGACCCGAGATCGACGCCCAACCGGTACAACGCCCTGTTCGAGCCAGAAATGGCCATCGTCACCTTCCCCTCTGGTGAGAATGCCTCAACCCGCCATTTTCAACGCTGATCCTGCCGTTTCCTGCCGTTGCCTTGTTCGATCGCCGATACTTCATAGAAATATCGGCGATGTTTTTCATGGTTTTGGTATACGGTGGGGAGAATCTCCGATGCCCGCTTGGGAACTGTCCCTTCCCCCCGGAACCAACGCTCATCTAAAGCCTAAAAGTTAATGGATATAAAGTAAAATGTTGCACGTGCAACATTGACATAACTCTTTACCAGTCAATCCCTCATATTCCGAGAGAATGAAATGTATCGAGCTGTCGTTCTGTAAATGGGCTGCCTCTTGCGGCTTCTCGCGGCGTGTATTATGCTCTAGGCATCATATTCGCGGCACTTTTGGAGCACGCATGATCGACAGGCTGGCGCAACGGCGAAATTTGGTCCTTTTCTTCCTCATTATCTGCGCGTGCTGGATGGCGATCGGGGCGCTGTACCCGCTGGCGAGCGACGATTTCGTCTTTGTTCGCAGCGTGCATCAGCACAGCGGCTTTATCGCCTTCATCAATGAGTGGTATTATAGATGGTCGGGCCGCATCGCGACGATGGTGCTGCACTGGGTCGTCTTTCAGAACGGCTTCACGCTGGCGCTGTTCGGCGCGCTGAACGGCGCGGGGCTGGCGGCGCTGGCATGGGCCGTCACCGCGCTGGCGCTGGGCCGGAAGCCGGCGGCCTTCGGGCGCGACCTGCCGCTGTTCTTCATCGTGCTGGCTGCCGTCTGGTTCGGGCTGCCGGCGTTCGGCGAGACGGTCTACTGGCGCACGGGAGCCGACGCTTACCTGTGGGCGGCGCTGCTGGCGCTGCTCTTCCTATTGCCGTATGTCTGGTGGGCGCGGCAGACTATTGTGGCGCATCGGCATGTCCTGGTGAAGGCCGCGGCGGCGATCGGCATGTTCCTCTTCGGCCTGTTCAACGGTTTAAATGGCGAGCAGAGCGGCATGATGCTGCTGTTGACCATCCCCTACTGGGCCATCGTCCGCCTGCGGCAGCCCGACCGGCCCCGCCTGCCCGCCTGGGCCATCGCCGGGTATCTCGGCCTGCTCGCCGGCTACGCCGTTGCCGCGCTGGCGCCCGGCAATAAAGCGCGCTACCACGGCAGCCCGCCGCTGACGCCGGTCCGTTTCGTCGGCGGCTCGATCCGCTATGGCCTGACCGTGCTGGAGCAAACCCCGTGGTGGCTGTTCCTGGGCGCGCTGTTGCTGCATTTCGACCGGACGGAGCCGGTAGAGCGAAGCTGGATCGGCTGGGCGTGGTCCGCCGTCGCCGCCGGATCGCTGCTGCTGCTGCTGACCTATTTCCAGGCGCCGCGCACCACGTTTCTGCCGGTGGTCATGCTCATCGTGCTGGCGGCGTCGCTGATCGGCGCCGACCGCTTCGCCGACTGGCGGCAGCGCAGGCCGGCGCGCGTCATGGTGGTGATACTCGCTGTGCTGCTCCTCGGCGCCAGCCTGCTGCCGCTGCGCACCGCCGCCATCCTGTCCCGCGAATTCGGCGAACGCGAGCGAGCCATCGCCGTGATGAAAGCAGAGGGCGACAAAGACCTGGTGCTGCCACCATTCACCGCCAAACCGACCCGCGTGCTGATGAGTCCCGACCTGACGTTCAATCCCACCGATTCGGTCAACCTGGGCATGACGCAGTATTACGGCGTGCGGTCGATGGTGGTGAAGCCGTAATATAATGAGGACGAAACCACAAAGAGGGCTTATAATTTTGCTTCTACATAAGATAGGGTCGTCGGTGCATACACCGGCGACCCTATTCCCTCTTTTCAATGCCACCAGTGGAATATTTCTGCCAGGTCTCGAGGCTGTGGTAGAGTTCCAGCAGGCCCATGACCACCGGTAGCCACGGAGCATGAGCAGCGAGATGCCCGCGTTTGGGGGGAGTGATCAGGCATACGCCACTGACGCGAATCGCCGCCGGATTGACCGCTGATAACGCACTGCCGGGTAGCCGGCAATCACCACCAGCCCCAGCTTGTTCTCACGCGGGACGCCGTAGCCCGCGCGCAATCGGCGATCCAGGTCGAGCGCCGGCGCCACGTCGCCGAGCATGCAGGTACCCAATCCCAGTGATTCCGCGGCCAGCATCGCATAGACGGCGGCGATGTGGGCGTCGGCAACATCGGCATACGGCGAGTGGTGGAACAGCAGCGCCAGCGGGGCATCATACAGCAGATAATCGCGGCCCTGTTTCCGACCTTCGGCGATGAGCGCGGTCAGCGGCAGCAGAAAACTCGCGAACAGTTCATACGCATATTTACCGACAAAGGGCCGGAACAGCGGGAGCGTGAAGCGGTTGAGGTAGCGCATCTTCCGTGCATAGATATCGGCCGCCGTCCCTGCCAGCGCCCGCACCTTTTCGCGCCCGTGGAAGATGATGATGCCCACATCCGACGGCGGCAGGCCCATGGGCGCGGTGGAGGCGATCCGCACGATGGCCTCCACTGTTTCCCGATCCACTTCCCGCTCCGCGTATTCACGGATGCTGCGGCGAACGAGGAGAAGCGCCTCAAGCTGATCGGCGGTGGCGCGCGTTGCCGGCGGCGGCAATGGCAGCCGGTCGTCCGGAGTCAGGTTGCGGCCGGTGATGGTGATGCTGCCGGTGGGACAGACAGCCATGCACTGCCCGCAGCCCAGGCAGCCGCCCAGCAGCGAGTGGGGATTCATCATAACGGCGCCGTCTCGGAACAGCAGCGGTTGCCCGCCGCAGATGCGGGCACACAACCCGCACCGCCGGCAGGTGCGCTCATCGATAACGGGAACGGCAGGTTGATCGCCGAAACCGGTACGCACGGTCATGGGTGTCGCCTCCTTTGCTGTGTTGCTGACAGGCAGATTATAACACGGAGTGCGGTAAACCTTATCTCCACCTGTTGCTTATCCTTTTTTCTCAGGGAAAGCTGACCCCGTAAACGGTTACCGTGCATGATTATGCGCAGCTTGCCGGGATGCGAGGAAGCTATTTTAGGGCAAGAGCAAGAAATGCCGGGCGTCAGGTGTCGTCAGACGAGCGGAGCGGCAAGCGGACGCAGAAGGTGGAGCCGGCGCCCGGCGCGCTTTCCACATCGATGGCGCCCCGGTGCTGGAGAACGAGCTGGCGGCATAGCGCCAGTCCCAGGCCGAAGCCGCCGGCGGGTTGGTATTGGCGGGCGGCGGGCGACCGGTAGAATGGGTCGAACAGGTGGGGCAGCACCTCCGCGGAGATGCCTTCGCCCTGATCTGAGATGGCCAGCGCCACCTCGGCGCCGCGCGGCTGCAGCGTCACCCGCACCGGCGTCTCGGGCGGGGAATATTTACAGGCGTTGTCGAGCAGGTTGCGCACCACCTGCTCGAGGCGCGCGCGGTCGCCGGTCACCCACAATCCCGGCGTCACCCGGCGCTCGATCTCGCGGCCATGTGCCACCGCCAGGTCGGTCAGCAGCTCGTCCAGCACCTCGCTGATGGGGATGGCCTGCATTCGCAGCTCCAGTTGCCGCAAGTCCGCGGCGGCGTGGTCCAGCAGGTCGCACACCAGCTCCCGCAGGCGGTCCACCTGGCGCTGGATGGCCGCCAGCGAGTCCTCCAGCATCAACGGCTGCCCCTGCCCGTTCGCCCACGCCAGTTGATCGGCGTATCCTTTGATGACCGTCAGCGGCGTCTTCAGCTCGTGCGCCAGCAGGCACAGCATTTCGTCGCGCGCTCGCGCGCTGACGATCCTCCCGGTCCGCCGGCGGCGCTCGCGCATCGCATCACGGCACTTTTCGCGTAGTGTCCTCACTGGAGATACTCCCGGCATCCTCGCATACACGGTCGTTGACCGTCCCGGAAACAGTCACCTGGCGTCCGATAATGCATCCCTGCACGTGGCTGCGCGGCGCCACGCGGGTTTGCCGCCAGAGGATGCTGTCCTCGATCAGCGCCTCTTCGCCGACGTGCACTTCCTCGCCCAGCACGACCATCGGGCCGACGGTGGCGCCGGTTTCCACCTGCACCCCGTCGCCCAGCAGCACCGGAGGCCGCAGGAAGGCATCGTCGGCCAGCGTCACCCCATCCCCCACCCAGACCAGCGGAAACACCTCTCGGCAATGCAGCGGCACCTGCACGCGCCGGTGCAGGATGTCGCGGTGCGCCTGCAGGTAGTCGTTCGGCGTGCCCAGGTCGGTCCAGTAGCAAGGCTGCTGATACCCGATCAGGTGCATGCCGTCCTGCAGCAGGCGCGGGAAGACATCGCGCTCGACCGAATGGGGACCCGCTGGAAATCGGTCGAAAATGGCGGGCTCGAAGATATAAATGCCCGCGTTGATATTGCGGCTGCGCGCCAGTTCGCGGGGCGGCTTTTCAACAAAGGAAAGGATGCGGCTCGTGTCGTTCGTCTCGATCACGCCGTAGCGGCTGGGATCCTCGACCTCCGTCAGGGCGATGGAGACATCGGCTCCCAGCCGCTGATGCGCCGCCAGCATGTCGGTCAGCGGCAGGTCGGTGAAGATGTCGCCGTTAAAGATGAAGCAGCTCGCTGAGGCGCGCAGGTGCGGCTGGCAGTTTTTGATGGCGCCGCCGGTGCCCAGGGGGCTTTCCTCGATCGCGAAGCTAATATCCACCCCCGGGCTGCTGCGCTGGAAGTGATCGATGAACTGCTCGGCGCTGTAGTGCAGGCTCATGATGACGTGGTCGATGCCGTGGTCGCCCAGCCAGGCGACTGTGCGCTCGAGAAACGGCACGTTGGCCAGCGGGATGAGCGGCTTGGGCACGGTTTTTGTCAACGGCAACAGACGAGTCCCGAAACCGCCAACCAGCAGAATCGCATCCATCAGCACTCCTCGAAATCAGACCAGCACAGGGCGGCTATGCCGCAACCAAACACAAATCTACGCGCGGTGGCGAGAACTTGACTATTAGTAATACAGGGGTATATGGACTGATTTTATTATGCCGTAACCCCGCGGTGCTTCGTGTTCAGCTTCGGAACAATGCAGGGAACCCCGCGGAATCAGGGAACACTGTAGGAGACGAATACAAAGTGCACAATGACGAGGAATCCATAGCCGCGAGTCTTGTGCAAGAGGATTGTGAATGCAGCTTTCCGGGGACTGTCCCCGCATCTCATGCCCGTCTGTTAAAGACCAGCGCTGCTGCAGGGACTGTCCCCTCCGGCATCCGCTGTCGAATTTAGCCGTGAACAGTAAAGCCTATCGGATATTTTCGCAACGGCACCCGTTTTCGTGTCCCAGTCGTCGGGCGCTTGCCCTATCATGACGCCTATGGGGAGAGAGGGTAAGGAGGATGAATCGTGCGTCCAGCGTGGGTTGAAGTGGATATCGCCGCCATCCGGGAGAATGTGCGGGCGGTGCAGGGGTATGTCGGACCCGGCACGGAGGTGCTGGCGGTGGTGAAGGCCGACGCCTACGGGCACGGCCTGGCGCCCGCGGCGCGTGCCGCGCTGGAGGGTGGCGCGGCGATGCTGGGGGTGGCCATCCCCGAGGAAGTCGTCGCACTGCGCGAGGCGGGCATCGCCGCTCCGGCGCTCATCATGGGCTGCACGCTGCCCGACCAGGCGGAGCAGATCGTGGCGCTGGGGGCGTCGGCGGTGGTCAGCCACCCGGAGGCGGCGCAGGCGCTGGCCGGCGCGGCGCAGGCGCGGCAGACGCGCGCGCGGGTGCACGTGAAGGTGAACACCGGCATGGGCCGCGTGGGCGTGCGCTGGCACGAAGCGGTTGACCTGATCTGCCAGGTGGCGGCGATGCCGGGCATCGAGCTGGAAGGCATTATGACCCACTTCGCCACCGCCGACGAGGAAAACCTGGCGCCGGCGCGCGCGCAGCTCGATCGCTTCCTCGTGGTGCTGGATGAGGCGGCGGCGCATGGCATCCGCCCGCGCTACCGCCACGCCGCCAACAGCGCGGCCATCGCCTTTCTTCCCGGCGCGCGCCTGGACCTGGTGCGTCCCGGCCTGCTGACATACGGCATCCCGCCCGTGCCACAGAGCGCCGATTACCCGGCGGATGCCCACGCGGCGGTGCACGACCGCGCGCTGCCCGTCGCGCTGCGCCCGGCATTGTCGTTGAAGGCGCGCGTGGTGCAGCTCAACCGCCTGCCCGCGGGCGACGCGGTGGGCTACGGCCTCACCTACCGCGCGCGACGCGACTCTGTCTTCGCCTTGCTCCCGCTCGGCTACGCCGACGGCCTCTCCCGCGCGCTCTCCAACCGCGGCCACGTCCTTATCCGCGGCCAGCGCGCCCCCATCGCCGGCCGCGTGAGCATGGATCAGACCGTCATCGATGTCACCGACATCCCCGGCGTGGCAGTGGGCGACATCGCCGTGCTCATCGGCGAGCAGGACGCCCAACGCATCACCGCCTGGGAAGTCAGCCTCGCTATGGGCAGCATCGCCTACGAAACCCTCACTAGCTTGAGTGCGCGGCTGCCAAGGGTGTATGCGCCGTCTGAACCTTGATTTGCTTGATTATAGGATTCCTTGATGAAACAGACCGTATCATCAAGGAATCCTATAATCAAGTAAATCAAGGTTCAGGCACCCGGGAACATTTCATCCCCTTTCGCCGTCCAACCACACAGATACCCCCGAGATTGGAGAGAGCATGAAGAAAGTACGGTTTTTGGTGGCGCTGTTGGCGTTGACGTGCGGCGGATTGCTGACATGGCGGTATCTCGCCCTGGGTGAAGGCAAACCACCGGCGTCGGCCGCGGTTGATGCGCGGGCGGTCGCGGCGACGGCGAACGATTTCGGGTTCCGCCTGCTGGCGGAGTTGCGGCAGGGGACAGGAGGCAACGTCTTCATCTCACCCACCAGCCTGTCCATGGCGCTGTCGATGACCTACAACGGCGCGGTAGGCGCGACGAAGGACGGAATGGCGCGGGCGCTGGGTGTGGGGCAGATGAGCCTGCAGGCGTTGAATGAGGGGCAGCTCGCCTTGCTGAACACCCTACCGGGCGCCGATCCCAAAGTTAAGTTGACTATCGCCAATGCGCTGTGGGCACAAAACGGCTTCCGCTTCCGGAACGATTTCCTGGCGCGCGATAAGCAATATTACCGCGCGCCGGTGACCGTCACCGACATCACCGGCGACGCGGGAACCCGGCAGATCAACGCGTGGGTGAAGCAGGCCACCAGCGGGAAGATCACCGACTTGCTGAAACCCGGCGACCTGGACGCGCTGACCCGCATGGTGCTGACCAATGCCGTGTATTTCAAGGGCGCGTGGACGACCGCCTTCGACAAAAAGCTGACGCAGGATGCGCCGTTCGCGGTGA
>Ga0172368_10002829_pt1 | contig 21679 bp, 18 predicted proteins | sample Lak11m_FD_114540 | JGI IMG/M metagenome (GOLD analysis project Ga0172368, IMG submission 114540) | Freshwater microbial communities from Kabuno Bay, South-Kivu, Congo - kab_022012_11m | ecosystem: Environmental > Aquatic > Freshwater > Lake | place: Democratic Republic of the Congo: South-Kivu...
GGGTGGTCTGCGCTATCACGGAGCCGGTGCAATTGTAAGTCAATTATTAAAAGATAAAGTTATTGAAGCGCAGTCCGTTCATCAATTGGGTTGTTTTGAAGCCGGAGTAAAATTTGCGCAGGCGGAAGGAATTATTCCCGCACCGGAAGCAACGCATGGAATTGCCGCTGTTGTTCGCGAAGCTTTAAAAGCAAAAGAAGAAGGAACTCCCAAAACGATTCTCTTTAATCTTTGTGGGCACGGACATTTTGATATGTCGGCATACGACGATTATTTTAGCGGAAAATTAGTTGATCACGAATTGTCTTATGATGAGTTACACCAAGGATTGAACGAGTTAAACGCGCATCCGCTTGTATAAATTTCTTTTCTCTAAAAACAAAAGAGCCGCATAACGTGCGGCTTTTTTGTTAATCTGAAAATGAATTTCAATTAATGTTTTCAACCGGTATTTCTGATGCCGGCGGAAATTCCATTTACCGTTGAGCGCAACAGCGAAAGCAATTTTTCTTTTTCGGAAATCGAAATGTTTTTCTTCCGGTATTTTTTTATGAATTCCACTTGAATAAAACTTATCGGATCAATGTAAGGATTTCTCAGCATGATTGATCGTTGAAGCGATTTGTTTCCGTCAAGCAAGAATTTTTCTCCGGATATTTTCAAAATTGCTTCACGCGTCAGTTCATATTCATTTTTAATAAGATTAAAAATCTCCAGCGCAGATTTATCATTAGCGCAAAGAGAAAGATATTCGCGTGCAATAGTAAAATCGGTTTTAAGCAAAACCATTTCAATATTTTCAACAAGCATTTTGAAGAAATCCCATCCGCCAAACATTTTTTGAAGCTGTTTCCACGAAAGTATTTTTTCTTCAACAGCTCTTGTAACTGCAAGTCCAAAGCCGTACCAACCGGTGATTGTTTGCCGATTTTGCGTCCATGCAAAAACCCATGGAATAGCGCGGAGATTTCTTATGTCGTTTCCTTTTTTACGAGAAGGAGGACGCGAACCAATTTCAATCCGCTCAATAATATCAATGGGCGACGCGGTTCTAAAATAGTGATAAAATCCAGGATGGGTAATAAGATTGCGGTAGTGTTCAAAAGCAAAATTTGAAATAAGATCGAACGGTTTTTCGTATTTATAAAATGCGTCTTCCGATTGTGAAAATTTTGATTTTGCGGTTGCCAGAATTACCGCCGAAGTCATCAACTCTAAACTTCTTTGCGCAATTTCGGGGATCAAATATTTTGAAGAAATCATTTCGCCCTGCTCTGTAATTTTTATTTTTCCGTCTATGGTTACCTGCGGTTGTGCAAGTATGGATTGGTTAAGCGGGCCGCCGCCGCGCGAAGTGCTTCCGCCTCTGCCGTGAAATAAAATTAATTCAACTCGATTTTCTTTACACAATTTTTTCAACTTGATTTGCGCTTTATACAATTCAAAGTTCGAAGTGACGATTCCGCCGTCTTTATTGCTGTCTGAATAGCCGATCATTACTTTCTGCACAAAATTTCTTTTTTGCAATTGTAATTTATACGCATCGTTTTCAAACAACTGTTTCAGTTGTTCATCCGATTTTTGCAAATCTTCAATCGTTTCAAACAGCGGAACGATATCAACTTTGGATGAAACGAGTTTACCGTGATGCACTTCAATCAATGCGGCTTCTTTGGCAAGCAGTAACGCCGTTAACACATCGCTTACATACGAGTTTGCGCTGATAATATAATCGTTGCATGCTTCTTCCGAAACATTTTTCTGCGCCCAATTGATGAGCGCAAACTCCTGTAAAACTTGCTGCGTATCAGATTGAAAAACATCTTCGCTTTTAATGAGAGGTCTGGTAACTAAAAATTGTTCGGTAAGCGTTTTGATTTTTTCTTCCTCGCTTAGCGATGAAAAATTTTGCCGCACTTCGGCATATTTAAATATTTCATCAACTGCACGGCGCAGCATTGAGGCGTTTTGTCTAATATCCAGCGCAAGCAAATGAAACTTGAATGTTTTAGCTTTGTAAAGGAGCGGGAGAATTTTTAGTTCGGCAATAACTTTGCCTTTATTTTCTTTTAAACTCTCGTAAATCAATTGCAAATCGTTTATGTATTCTTCGGCGTTATGGTAATAGAAATCTTTTTTATCAAGAGTGTTTTGCAGTTTGGTAAAAATAAAAAGAAGTTTCGTCCGGTAGATTTCCGACGGATCGCGTAAAACGTTATCACTTTCTTTAAGCCCCAACAACTCCCGTTCTTTTTCTACCGAAGCTTTTAACGCAGCGCCGGCGCCTACTTGATGAAGCGAAGCGCTTAACGAATCATACAGCAAATCGAGATCGCGGGTATATAGTTTTACCAATGTTTTTTGATGTTTAACCGCAGTTTCTTTTGTTACGGTTGGCGTTACAAATGGATGTCCGTCTCTATCGCCGCCTATCCAAGAACCAAAATTTATTATTGCATTCGGAATTTTTTGAATCGAAAATGTTTTTTCAATTTCATCATTTAATGTTCGATAAAAATCAGCAACGCCGTTATAGAGCACCTGCTCAAAGAAAAAGAGTCCGCGCTGAATTTCATCTTTCACGGTTACTTTGTGAAACCGGATTTCATTTGACTGCCACAGTAACGTAATTTCTGCTTGAAGGTGAACGTTAATTTCGGCATGTTGAGTTGAAGTTAAATTCTCTGTTTCTTTTCGAATTAAGAGTTTGCTGATCGATAAAATTTTTCTTAGGATTGTTTGCCGCGTAGCTTCGGTTGGGTGAGCGGTAAAAACCGGAATGATATCAATTGCGGCAAGGATTTTTTCAACTTGTTGTTTTTCAAATTTTTCTTTTTTCAAAAACAGCATGGCTTCTTCAATCGAACCTTTTTGCGGAAGATCGTTTAAGAAAATATGAGCGCGTTGTCTTCGTATGCGGTGCACCTCGTATGCCGAATTAATCAAAATAAAATAAATGGAAAAGGCGCGGACAATTTTATCCGCTTGCTCTATTGAAAGAGCGTTAACAATTTTTTTTATTTTGTTTTTCACTTTAGGCGAACTGCCGCTGCGCAGTTCTTTTGTTAGTCCGCGGAGCTGTTCCACAATATTAAACAAGGTTCTATCTTCTTGCTCAATAATCACGTTTCCGAGCAACGTACCGAGATTTTTAATATCCTGTCTTAGCGGCTCATCTTTTTTGTTGTTGGTCAAGATCATTTCTTCTTTTCTCATAAAAAAACTTTATTTGGTAGCGGAATTCAAAATTCCTTGTTTGTAATTTACGAACCGAGGCGAGATATTCATGTGGTTTGAATCGTTTCCTATCAGATTTAAGAAAATTTTTAGTTTTTCTTTATCTTTATTTGTGCAATATTTCAATTCAATTTCTCACAAATTACCTGTTCGCGGTTCACAATAACTTATTCGGAAAATTTTTTTTATGGCAAGTGAAAAATCAAAAGTTGCGTTAAGTTCTTTTCTGGCTGCAATTTTTTTGACTGCATTTAAATTGATTGTCGGCTTTACTACGGGTTCGCTCGGAATTATTTCCGAAGGCGTTCACTCCTTTTTTGATTTGCTCGCCGCGGGCATGACGTTAATTGCGGTCCGGTATTCCGAAAAACCGGCAGATCATAATCATCATTACGGACATGGTAAAATTGAGAATCTCTCCGCCCTGGTTGAAACCCTTTTACTTTTGCTCACCTGCGGCTGGATCATTTCTGAAGCCGTTCATCGATTAAGAACCGGGCAATTGGAAATTGAAGTTACGTTCTGGAGTTTTTTTGTTATAGTTACTTCAATTGTAATTGATTTTACCCGCTCGCGAGCGCTCTCAAAAGCGGCAAAGAAATATAACAGTCAAGCGCTTGAAGCCGATGCGCTTCATTTTTCGTCGGATATTTTAAGTTCACTCGTGGTTCTTATCGGCTTGATCGCATATACAATTAATTTCCTTGCGGCGGATTCAATTTCTTCAATTATTGTTTCCGTAGTTGTTGTTGTAGTTAGTTACCGGCTCGGAAAAAGAGCAATAAACGTTTTGCTCGATGCGGCTCCGCAGGGCATAAATGAAAAAGTGAAAAAAATTATTAGTGATATGAAGATCGTCCACGATGTACACGATATTAAAATTAGAAATTCCGGTGCTGATATTTTTATCGAAATGAACATCCATCTTCAAGGCGATACTCCGCTTCATGATGCACATAAAATTGCCAGCGATATTGAAACGGAAATTCAAAACAAAGTAAAGCATTCCATCGTGCACATCCACATGGAGCCTTCTGATCACCATTGAAGGCGCGCCGCATGAAAAAATTATTCATAATAAAGTCGTTAGAAGAGTATCATAAATTTTTACACCTGCCCGAAAACGATTCCGATCTCTTGCTTCTCAAAATCAGCTCGCGCTGTACGGTAAGTTTTATAATACAAAAAATATTTGAAAATTGGTTTAACGGCATCACGTCTTCGGCACATCTGAGCTGCGGAATAGTTGAAGTAAATTCTGCAAGAGAGGTGAGTGATCAAATTGAAAAAGATTTCCTAATAAAACATGAATCTCCACAAGCAATTTGGTTAACGAAAGAACTGAAAGTAAAGTGGCGCGGGAGTCATCACAAAATTACTCCGGAAGCGCTGCAAAATTGTCTTACTTCAGTGTAAGAAATAAAATCATTTAAAAAGAAAAAGGCTGACGTTGTTCTAAATCGAAAGAACATGCGTCAGCCTTTTGAATAAATTTATTTTACTTGATCTTTAACGACGCGGCCATTTTTTCAAACACAGGAATATAGTTCGTTTCCTTCGGCTTAAACCAATTTAAAGTCATCCGATAAACTTTATCACCTTTAACTAAAAAGTAGGCGCGGCTGCCAATGTTTGAAGCTCCGGCATAATTTACATAAATAGCTTTCGAACCATTGATGGTAGCTTCTTTTTGTGCACCGGCGCCGGTATATTTTCCTTTGTTTTGTTCAAAGACTTTTTCTACGCTTAAATTTTGCGATGGAAAAACGTCGACAACAAAAGTACAATCTAAACGATACCCGCTAAAAGTAGTGGTTGAACCGGTCTCGCCTTTTTTTACAGCTTTAATATCAAAGTTGTCCGGATACTCAATGCTGTACAGCGGATTAGTAGCATACGCAGAGAATGTTTCCGATGGTAAATCTTCCGCTACTTCGCCTTTTTCAAGTTTTTTTGGAAAAATAAAAGTAGAAACTAATTTTTCAATTGACGGTTTATAACTTTCAAATATTTCGTTAAAGCTGGTGTATTCAATTTGATAAGCGAGAGAATCAGCGATGACTAAATACTTTTCAACTTTTTTAATCGTCTCTTTATCGTATCTTAAGCGGTAGTAAACCCTTTTCGCCGCTTTATCGCCAACTTTCACGTCGGATACCTCTTCATATTTTTCAATTGATTCTCCGTCTTTATCCGCTGCGAAAACTACATCATAATATTTTTGAAGATCGCCGCCAAGCGTATCTTTAGCCGCAGAAATAATAATCAGCGCACCGATAGAGCCTTTGGAGGTTGGATCAACAAATTTATCATAAGATTCTTGCGAAGAAAGGAGTCTCACTTTTCCCGGATCGGTGGTAAGCGCCCAACCTTTTGGATAATTGATATGATAACGGAAAGCGGGATTATCGTATCCTTGATATTCGAATTTCATAATCTGCGGTTCTTTCTTTCCGCAGGAAACAAAAACAACCAACAAAAGAACCGGAAACCATTTTAGCAATCTTGTAGCATTCATTTTTCGCCCTAATATTTTTTTTGTTAAATAATTTATTTTATTCATGAACAAGTTAACGTTTTTATAATTTTTTTACTTCTTCCGCGGCGGCTTGGGCGGCAGTTCGCCCATAGATCTCAAATTTTTATACGCGTTTTCATATTCCATGGAAGTATCGGCAGATAAGTTTAAAACTTTGTAGAAATACTTTTTAGCATTTTCCGTATCCTTAACCATGTTGTAAGAGTTTGCCAGCATAAAAGTAAATTGAACATTATCGGATTTATAACTTAGCGCTTTAACCAGATAAGGTATTGAACCGCCGTAATTTTTTTTCTCAAAAGCCGTTTGACCTAAAAAGCCGTATGCGTCTAAAAGTTTTTCTTTATACAGACCTTCTTTGCCTTCGCAAAGAGAAATCATTTTTTCCATTACATCGGCAGAGCGACCAAGTGAATCGACCGCTTTGTACGATTGAGCAAGCCAAAAATAGGTATCAACCAACGTATCGTTTAACGCGATGGCTTCTAAAAGAAATTCTCTTGTTTTGTTGTAATCCTTTTTATTTAAGTAGGCAAAAGCTTTAAATCTGATTGCTGGTTCAAAGTTTGGTTTTTCAACTAAAAATTTATCAAAGAAATTAATAGCCGTTTCGTAATTCCCTAAAGTATAATTTAATGTTGCAACTTCCCAGTAAACATCTTTGTAGGTGCTGTCAATGCTCAACACTTTATTAAAATATAAAAGAGCAATAGAATCTTTTTTCGCAGTGCGGGAGTTTCGACCGGCAGCTATTAAATCGCGGATATCGCTTTTGGTAAGTAGCGAGTCATCAATTTTTGAATAAGCGCTAAGAGACTCATCATACTTTCCCAGCCATGCCGCCGCAACGGCGATAATCTTTACAACTTCTTTATCATTTTTTTCATTTTGCTCTGCAAGATGAGCGTAGTCGTAAGCTTTTTGATAATAACGAATTTCGACATTACTTTTTGCCGCTTTGTAGTTTGCAACAGCGTTGTTAGTTACATATTTGAAATATTTATCAAAATAAAGAGCTGCATTTGCATATAAGCCGGCGGCTTTTTCAGCATCTTTTTTTTCAGATTTCCCGGCTAAGAAAAAGATGTTCGCTGTTTTAAACAATGCGGTAGTATCGGTTGAATCGATTGAAACAATTTGCAAAAATTTATTTACCGCCTCAGTATAGCGCTGTTCTTTATACAACAATTCGGCTGTTTTGAATTTTATACTTTTATTTAGCGAATCTTTCGCTTCGGCTTTGTCGTAATTCAGCAGGGCGAGTTCAACAACTTTTTGCTTCGCCCAAGTATCCCCTAATAATTCAAAAAGCTCTTTACTTTCATAGTTTGTATATTCAACCTTCAGTAAAATATTTTTCGCTAAATCCGTAGAATCAATGTCAAGAAATTCTTTTGCAATTTTTATAGCGGTTACATAATCTTTATCCTTAACAGCTTTTTCCGCGATTTTAACTTTATCCTGAGCCGATAGCTGCCCAAAAAGTATTGCGATAAAAAATAAGGTGATGAATGTTTTTTTCATTGGTACTTTCATTTTTGTCCTGAAATTAATTTAACCGGAATAGCCGCCGGTCCTAAATTATTATTTTTTACAATTTCTTGTCCTTGAAAACTTGTTAAATGCGTAACGAACCCGGAAGCCAATCCTAATCCTACTTCGTTTAACAGGGCGTAAATGGTTCTTGTCATCGGGTAAGAGCCGTTAATCATGTACGCTTGATGCGGTTGAAAAAATCTTTCCGGTTCAAGCGGATTTCGCGCATCGCCGATTTTTAAGATGGTTACGCCGGATGTATCTTTTAAAATATTTAAGCCGATCAATCCGATAGAATTTTTATTTTTTAACACTTGTTCTTTTACGCCGAATTCACTTTCAACTATTTGAACGCGCGATGAAAATTCTTTTCTGTCTAAAATATCGTTTTTCAAATATTCATAAACACCGGAATTTTTTTGCGGCAAAAAAATCTTATACGTATTTGATTCGCCTAAAAGCTCCTTCTTTAAATCGCTCAATCTCATTTCGGTAAGCGGATTTTCTTTTGCAACAATGGCAACAACCGCATCATAACAAAACTTGAACGACTCTAATCCTGATTTCTGCTGTTTGATAAACTCAAGTTCTTCTTTATTAAAATCTCTCGAGCAGATGAAAATTTTTATTTCTTTGTTAAGGATTTTCACGATCCCTTCGCGTGCCGTAAGAGGTTCAACCTCTATTTTTGCGCCGGTGTACAAAGAATCAAAAACATCTTTTTCTTTTAGAATCAAATTATATACCGACTCATCGGCGTATGCTTTCAAATTTCCTTTTACCGGGGAAATCTTTTTTTCCTGGCAGCTAAAAATGCCGAAAATAATAAATAAAAGAAAGATACCTTTAAAGTATCGTACTGCGTTTTGCTTCGTCATCATCTTCTTTTGATAGTTTGGCAATTTGTTTCGATTTGAAGTACGTGGTAGTCACTCTGTATATTCCATATAACACCAACGTAATACCCATAACATATTTAAGTTGAGCGGGAATATCGCTTGGAAAAATAAAACCCGTGAGCAGAAAAACTCCGGCGACAAAAAAAACTATTCCCGCTCCATAACCGACATAAATAAAAAGTGATCTCAAAAAAATCAATTCCCTCTTAATTCAAATTTAAAAGGGACAACAATCCAAACCGCAATCGGTTTGTTGTTTTGAATTGCCGGAGTAAAGCGGTAGTTCATTGCGGCGTCTATAGTTGATTGATTAAATATTTCTGCATCTGATTTTATTATTAAAACTTTTTGCGGTACACCTTCTCTGCTAACAAGAATCTTTGCTAAAACTCTACCGCTCAAACCAGAGCGAATAGCTAATTCGGGATACACAGGCACAGCGCGCACTACAACTTCCGGAAATTTTTGAACCGGAATAAAAACTTCCGGATCGGGAGAATCGTTTGTTTCAATCTGTTTTCCGTTATCCGGAATAACATAGCCAAATTTTTCATCTCCTACTATTGTACCCGGATTAAACGAATTTATTTCGTCTTGTGTGGCTAATGTTTGCTCGGGTGAAACCAATGCGTCCGGAACCGGAACAACTATTCCGTCATTTGGTTTGGCGTGGCTGCCGCCCGTAATAGCTAATTGGGGAATTTGTTCTCTTAGAGGCGGGGGAGTACCGAGTACAATTGTTTTTATTTTTGCCGAAGGAATTAAATCCAATTCTTCTGCTTGAAAAAAAACAACAAGAAAGTAAACAGCAATTATCAAAAGATGAACAACCGCCGCTATGGTTAACCCAAGTGAGTAGTTCCTTGGATAAAGTTGCTTTAACTCAAAAGCACCATAAGGATTTTTAGAGTTTTGGAGTGCAATTGTTTCGTACATTTTCTCATCTCCTTTTTTAGATGTTCTTTACATTTTCTCCGACCAATTTTTACCCTTGGTACGGCAGAAGAATGGTCTAATTTAGCACTGATTAATTAAGAAAAAAAATTAACCATTTAAACGAACTTCTTTATATAGACGATTTTTAGTAGAACAGCAATTTGTAATTTTCAGTAGCTATATAGAAAAATAGTTATTAAAAAGCAAATCTGTTCAGAAGCCAACCAACAATTGCAAAAAACATTCATTCAAAATGCAGTACAATGTACAGGCATATAAATGGCGGGAATTACCTTAGCAACTCCCGCTCTGCCAAACAAAAAAAAAGAACTAATTGCCTCTAAGTTCAAACTTAAAAGGAACAACCACCCAAACCGCAACCGGTTTGTTGTTCTGAAGCGCCGGAGTGAACGAATATTTCATTGCAGCATCCGTAGCAGATTGATTAAATATTTCTGCATCAGATTTTACCACAACTGCTTTTTTCGGCTTTCCTTCTCTGCTAACAAGAATTTTAACCCAAACTCTTCCTTCAAGATTTGCTCGGATAGCTAAGTCGGGATAAACCGGTTTTGCTTGCACTACAATTTCAGGCATCTTTTCTACAGCAACAAACTTATCCATATCCGGATTATCGCCTGTTTCTTCTTCAATTTTAATATCCTGTTGAATTTGAACGCCGCCGCCGCCGGTTCCTTCAGAAATAGTAGGACCTGCAACATTACTCATTTCTTGCTGCGAAGCTAAAGTTTGTTCCGGAGAAACCGAAGCATCCGGCACAGGAACAGGAATACCAACCGTCGGCTTTACCACCGGTCCGGAAACAGCCACCTGCGGTGGAGCTTCGTTTAGAGACGGTGGAGGACCGAGTTCACTATATTTCATAATTTTTACGATCGGGATATTGTCTTCATCTTCTTGCTGCATAAAAATAGCAAAGAAGTAAACGCCTATCATAAAAACATGAAACACAACTGCTAACGTAAGTCCGATTGAATAATTTTTCGGATATAATTTCTTTAATTCGAAAGCACCGTAAGGTGTTTGTGTGTTTTGAACCGCTATTGTTTCATTCATATTATCATCTTCTTCCTAAGATGCCCTTGCCATCTCTTTAAGATCAACTTCTGACATTGGCGCTATTGAAAAACGATCCATTTTTGCCATATTCAATTCATCAATTACATCAACCATATAATTGAATTTTCCTTTTCTATCGATTTTCAAGAGTACAACAATTTTAGGATTTTGAGACGATGTTTCAACTAAAAATTTTCGTAAGTCTTCAAACTTCATTTTTTTAGGAACATCTAATCCGATACAGTAATACACCATTTTCGCTTCATCTATACGAAGGGTAAGTAAGTTCGACATAGCGATATCAACTTGCACATCGTTTGGAGGAAGATTTATTTCCATCGTTGATGGTTTTCTGAAGACTGTTGTCATCATGAAAAAGGTCAAGAGAAGAAAAGCAACGTCAACCAACGGAGTCATATCCATTCTAACGTTTACGCGTTTTTTCGGTTTACGCTTTCCTTTTTTTCTTGATCTTGAGCCGCCACCAGCATCTACGCCGCCACCGGACATATTAAACTCCTTTTTCTAAAATTTTATTTTTTTAAATTTGTTACCATTGCAAAACGGGTGATCTGTGTTTTCTGCAATACGTCTATAATATCAGCTATTATACCATAATTAACATCAACATCACCGCGGACAATTGTTCTAAGTTTTGGATTTGTCATACGTGCTTTCATAAGCAAATTTGCCAAATTTTCTTTTTTTACTTCAGTTGAAGATTTAAGACGGAATTGCTTACCAAAGAGCGTTTCCATCATATACGGAGCGTCAAAGCCCAAAAATATTTTTGAATCTTTCGTTATCCAGAGAGACATCAAATTTGTTTCAGGAACTTTAATCTCAGAGTGCGATGACGGCAAAGAAACTTCAACTTCTTCCGGCGGTTTGAACTGTGTGGTCATCATGAAGAACGTCAGCAGAAGGAAGGCCACGTCAACCAAGGGAGTCATGTCTATTGCTACATTAACTCTTTTCTTTTTTATTCTAGCCATTGTTTAAGCCTCAAAAATTTAATTACTTACTTTTCAAGATTTGAATTACGTTATATGAAGCTTCATCTACTTGAAAAGTGAAGTTATCTACTTTATTGACGAAAAAGTTATAAGATACAATACCGATAATCGCAACGATAAGTCCGCCGGCTGTATTGATAAGCGCCTCAGAAATACCGGTTGCAAGAGCTGTTGCATCAACGGAACCCGCATGAGCCAAAGCAGCAAACGATCTGATCATACCAACAACGGTTCCTAACAATCCAATCATTGTAGCAATTGAAGCGATAGTTGAAAGCGCAATTAAATTCTTTTCCAAAAGCGGAACTTCAAGCATCATTGCTTCTTCAACGCTTCTTTGAACTTCAGGTAAAGATTTTTCTACATCAAATTTCTTTGACGAGTCGCCGGAAAGTTCTTTGTATCTCGATAAAGCGGCGCGAAGAATATTGGCAACGGAACCTCTTTGCTCGTCGCAAGCAGCTAAACCTTCGTCTATTCTACCGGCTTTAACGTCTTCAAGCACTTGAGCAAAAAATTTAGGGATGGCTCTTTTACCGGCAGCTTTTTTAAGTGAAAGAACTCTTTCAACAATGATCGCAACGTCCATAATTGACAAAGTGATAAGTAAAGATACAAGCGGACCGCCTGTATAAATTGTGCCTAAAAGATTCAAAGGAACTTCTCTTCCGGCACCGTCTTTAAAGTTTGATGGGTCTCCAAATACCAAAAGGAATATGCCTAACGCTATGGCAAAAGCGACAAAGAACAGACTGACAATGAAAATGGATTGTTTCATTTATTATTTCTCCTCGTTAGTGATTTTTTTTTATAAAACACTTTTTAATTAAAAAATTGAGTTATTCTAAACCGTTAATTTAATTCACAAACGTTACTAAGCTTTTTTAACAGATATGAATACACACTCTAAAAATAGATGTTCCTTGATTTATTTCAAAATAAATTAGCTTTTAATTTTAAGCTTTTTTGAAAATAGGAACTCACCCGCCTACCTCTATACTAATATCTAAGTATTTAAATTTAAAACTAATTATTATAATAATAGTGTTAATATGTTAATAACACCGGAACGATTGTTCTTATAACAACTTAAAAAGTTTTTGCCTTTTCTGTTTTGTGTTGATTATCTTAACATCAATAAGAAAAAGATTTTTTTGTTGGTAACGTCTAATTGTTCACAAGTTTTTAAGATGAAAAAAACATGTTATGAACATGCTAATTCGATCTTATTTTTTATTGAAAGAACGTTTTCTTTAAATGATTTATCGCTTTGTAAAAGAAGATCAATTGCCGAACAAGCATGGATTACCGTTGAGTGATCTCTCCCTCCGAAGTGTAAACCAATTGTCTTTAGCGAAGACTTTGTTAATTCTTTTGATAAATACATCGAGAGCTGCCTGGCAAGAACAACCTCTTGTTTCCTTGTTTTATCTCTTACTTTGTTTTCTTCAACATTTAAAAATTCACAGGTAATTTTCGTAATGATATCTATTCCGATGTTTATTTTTTTTGAAGTAGATATTTCTCTTACCGATTTTTTAACAAGATCAAGCGTAATCTCTTTTGAGTTTAACGAAATATTTGCAAGTAATTTAATGAGACATCCTTCCAGTTCTCTAATGTTGGAAGTAATGTTTGTGGCAATGTATTCTAAAATTTCATTTGAAATAACGATTCCAAAATCGTTCGCTTTTTTACTTAAGATAGCAATTCTGGTTTCAAAATCCGGCGGCTGGATATCCGCTTGCAAGCCCCAGTGAAACCTCGAAATCAATCGTTCGTCCATCCCTTTTAAATCTTTTGGAGCTTTGTCGCTTGAGAGAATAATCTGTTTACCGGATTGATGCAGCGTATTAAATATATTGAAAAAATATTCCTGTGTTTTTTCTTTATGAATTAAAAATTGAATATCATCAAGAATAAGCACATCCATGGATCTGTAAAAAGCCGAAAACTCGTTTGCCTTGTTATTCTGAATTGCATCCAAAAACTCTACCGTAAATTGGTCTGACGAGAGATAGATAATTTTTTTCCCCGGCAATTTGTTCAGTATTTCGTTTCCAATTGCCTGAATTAAATGCGTTTTGCCAAGGCCCACTCCGCCATAAACAAAAAAGGGATTAAAGGCTGTACCACCGGGATTTTCACTAATAGCGCCGGCAGCTGCCCGTGCAAGCTGATTTCCTTCCCCTTTTATAAAATTATCGAATGTATATTTGGTATTTAACGAGGTGTTAAATTTTTCTACCGGCTTTTGTTGTGCGGAAAGAGAACCGTTTTGTTTTTGAACCGCAAGAGGTGTTGTAATGTTTTTTCCTTGCTCTGATTCTTGTTCAAAATCATTCACAATAACATATTCTAATTTTGCTTCTTCGCCGGCGGCAGATTTTAGCGCTTTGGTAATAAGCGATTTGTAATGTTCTTCTATCCACTCCCAGTGAAAATTACCGGGCAATTCAACCTTCAAAGTATTGTTTTGGCAGTCAATCGGTTTTATAGGAAGAAACCAGGTACTATACGCCATCGGGCTAACACTATTTTTAATAATCTTAAGACAGTTAAGCCAAACTCGTTCAGGAGTAAGAGATTGAGTTGAATATGTAGAATCAAGAGTGATCATTAGTTTTCCACAAAGAAAATTTACAAAATCAATTAAAATATAAAGATTTTAGGATGCTTTAATTTATCAAACCAACTTTATCAACATTCTTTTAACATTAAATGTGCGCCGATAATCCCTTGTAATATATAGAATTATCGCAAACTGTTGAAAATTAATAACTTTTGTTGCTGCAAAAACGGCCGACTTTCTCCTTGTAAAAATGTGAAACGTTTTCACGAGAGTAACTTATTAACAACTTATTAACTACGCACGATGGCTTGTTTACCGATGAAAAAATAGAGAGATGAAAGTTGTATTGCAAGTTAAATTTTTAAAAAAGAAATAAAAAGAACCTTTCCTCTGTTTTTTTTCTTTTTAACAAACTCTTTGGCTTAATTTGATATAGAAACAGGAGAAAGAAGCAAAATTCATTATCGGAAGAGGCAATTTTACATACAAAATAGAGTTGTTTATTTACCCGCAAGTGGTTATTTTTGCTTCCTTTAATAGGAGAAAAAATGAAAAGAACGTATCAACCAAGTAATAGAAAAAGAAAAAACAAACACGGTTTCCGCGAAAGAATGAGCTCTAAAGATGGAAGAAGAGTGCTTTCGAGACGCCGGGCAAAAGGAAGAAAAAGACTCACCGTTAGTGATGAAAAGTAATGAGTTGTGAAAAATTTTTCTTTTAGCAAAATTGAACGGATAAAAGAAAAAAAACTCTTCGAAAAATTATATACAAGTGGAAAGATTTCCTTTTCGGATAAAAAAAAAATTAAAGCAGTTTATTTTTTTGAAAAAGACGACGACGTCCTTTTTCCTAAAGTAGCAGTTGCGGTTTCAAAAAAAGCCGGCAACGCGGTTTGGAGAAATCGCGTAAAAAGATTATTACGGGAATCTTACCGCTTAAACAAACTTCAGATTTCTTCCTTTTGTAAAGAAAAGCATAATCAGCTTTACCTTGTTTTATCACCTTTTCTGCTTAACCAAAAAGATAATAAAGTAATTGGTTTAAGCGATGTAATGCCGGGAGTTCAAGAGATACTAAGTTCTATAATAAGAAACGAAGAGAAATGAAACATGTTTTAATTTTTTTAGTTAAGGGGTATCAGAAAGTAATTTCACCTTTGTTTCCACCTTCTTGCAGATTTTATCCAAGTTGTTCGGAGTACGCTGTTCAAGCGTTTGCCAAGTACGGCGCGCTTAAAGGCGGCGCTAAAGCAACCTGGAGAATTTTGCGCTGCAACCCATTTAATAAGGGAGGATTTGATCCTCTTACATAAAACAGGAAAAGTATGGAAAAACAAACAACATTAGCATTTGTTCTTATCGGCGCCATCCTTATGGTGTGGCTCTACCTAAACACGCCCACCGCCCCGCCGGCAAAGCAGAAAAAACAAGAAGTTGTTAAACAAGAACAAACTCAGAAAATTGATTCATCAAAAAAAGAAGAAGTAAAAAGCGCTCCGGATCAAAAAGATTCCGTCTCCCTTGGTACGTTGTTCTCATCAAAACCTTTACCGGAAAAAACAATTACTGTAGAAACCGATGAAGCGATTATTGAGCTTTCAACAAAAGGGGGAAAGATCACCAAATATTTTTTGAAGAAATATAATAATTGGCAGTACACAAAATCTTCAAACAATAAACCATATTATGAAAAAAATGTTCAACTGCTCAATTATTCAAAAGGAGGAAGTTTTGATTTAGCGTTTATTACTTCCGAGGGGAAAGCGGTCTCAACCGGCGATTTATCTTTTCTCCCTTCGGTATCGGCAACGGATATAAAACTTTCCGGAAAAGATTCTCTCACGCTGTCGTTCGTGTACAACACAAAAAATAACGGCTTCATTAAAAAGAATTTTACATTTTACGGAAGCCGGTACGATACCCGTTTTACCGTTGAGTTTTCAAAATTAAACAACATAATTACAAACGGAATGTACGATGTTGTTTGGAACAGCGGGTTACGTTTTGTAGAAGAAAATTCGGTTGATGAGGCTACCGCCGCTAACGCCAGCGTTTTTTCTGGCGGTGAAAAAATAGTTATTGACGCTCCGGGTGGCGGAGAAAAAGTTGAAAAAGATTTCGGCGGAAAAATTGACTGGGTAACAATTCGTAATAAATATTTTGCCGCGATCATCGCTCCGGAAAATACCGAGAACGTGGAAGGCGCTTATATTAACGGTATAAGCCACCATTGGCAAAACGGCGGCTTGCGCGAAAATTATTCCGCCCGATTAAAAATGAAAATGACAAACGCAGAAAATTATTCCGAATCATTTTTAATTTTTTTAGGACCGGTTAGCTACGATCTCTTTAAACACTACGGAAGAAATTTTGATCAGATCATTGATTTCGGCGGATTCATCGGGTTAAAAGTTATTGTTCGTCCGATAGCAGAATATCTGATGCTTCCCTTGTTCGAATTTCTTCATCTCTTTATTCCAAACTACGGTTTTGTAATTATCGTTTTTTCATTGATTATCAAATTGGTTACGTACCCGCTTACCAAAAGCAGTATGCATTCAATGAAAAAAATGCAGATGCTTCAACCGAAGATTACCGAGATAAAAGAAAAGTTTAAAGACGATCCGACGAAGCTTAACAAAGAAACCATGAAGCTGTATTCTACTTACGGAATTAATCCAGCGGGTGGATGCTTGCCGATGCTGCTTCAGATGCCGATCTTTATTGCGCTCTGGGGACTTTTCCAAACTGCTATTGAATTGCGCCAGCAGCCGTTTATGTTGTGGATGCACGATCTTTCCAAACCGGATATCATTTATCATTTAGGTTTTAAACTGCCGCTCTTCGGTATTGATCAGATAAGCGGACTCGCTTTGCTTATGGGTATCACAACGTTCATACAGCAAAAACAAACGATGAAAGATCCTTCGCAGCAGGCGATGATTTACGTGATGCCGGTGATGCTTACGTTTTTGTTTATGTCGTTTCCGTCCGGATTAAATTTGTACTATTTTCTCTTTAACTTATTTTCAATTGCTCAACAATACTACGTAACAAAATTTGGAAAGCAAGAAGTTTTGGAACCGGTGAAGAATCCGAAAAAGAAAAGCGGATTTATGCAGCGCATGCTGGAAGCCGCTGAACAAAATGCGAAAGCCAAAGGCAAAAAATAATTAACAACACTTCCTTGGCTTTTTAGTGAGCAACAAAAAGGAAAACCGATGTCGAAAAAAATTGCGATATTTTTCTTTACGCTGGTAGCGTCGGCATCGGTTTTTGCCCAACCGCAAAAAATTATTGTAAAAGCGGAATACACCCGCAAGCCCCTTCCCTTTTCTCTTATCGAAAATGTTCCTGACCCGCAGCCGAAAATTGCGCTTGTGCTTAGCGGAGGCGGCGCGCGCGGCGTTGCACAAATTGGAGTTCTTAAAGCGCTGGAAGAAAAGCATATTCCCGTTGATCTTATTGTTGCAACCAGCATGGGGAGCATTGTCGGCGGGTTATACTCCGCCGGCTATTCGGTTACAAGCCTTGATTCTATTGCTCGTACGGCAGATTGGAATTATCTTCTTTCCGTTGACGCAAAAACAAATCGAAGAGATTTATTTATTGATCAAAAAATTTCCGAAGATAAAGCCGTGCTCACGCTTCGGTTAAAAGGATTAAAACCGATTATTCCAACTTCGGTAAATGATGGGCAGCGGCTTTCGAATTATCTAAATCTCCTTTCCTTTCAAGCTCCGGTTAAGGTGAAAAATTCATTCGACGATCTTGAAATTCGCTTCCGCGCAGTTTGTACAAATTTAGAAAACGGTGAAGCGGTAGTGCTGAGCAGCGGTTCTCTTAGTCAGGCGATGAGAGCAAGCTCCAGCGTTTCATTTTTGCTTTCTCCGGTAAAGATGGATTCAATGACGTTGGTTGACGGAGGTTTAGTCGCTAATATTCCGGTGAAGATTGCAAAACAATTTCACCCCGATTTGTTGATTGCCGTAAACACAACCGGCGATCTTCATCCGAAAGAAGACCTTGAAATGCCGTGGATTGTAGCCGATCAGTTGGTCAGTATCCCGATGAAACTGTTGAACGAAGAGCAGTTGCGCAGCGCCGATTTTGTTATTACGCCGAATCTTAAAAATATCGGTTCGACGGATTACTCCAACGTGGACTCGCTAATTACTCTCGGATACGAAGCGGCAAAACCTCTGCTCGAATCAATTGAAAGAAAAATAAACGCAAGTTACAGCAAGCATACGCACGCAGAAGATATCTATTTTAAAAATGTTTCGGTATCCGCTAACAGCGATTTTGGAATACATTTTTTGGAAGAGACGGCAAAAAAAGATTCTGTTTCGAGCGGCGATATTCTCAACTTCCTTTATAAGATTAACGAGAACGGTGTGTACGATTCTCTGTTTGCCGAGATTGATACTTCCGGAGAAAAAACGAAAATAACTTTTAGAGGTGAGAAAGTAAAAGTTGTTGAATCAATTCAATACCAGGGCATTACCCTTCTTCCGCTTGACACCGTAAAAATTATTTTGCAAAAATTAGAAGAGCAGCCGTTCAGCGGCATTAAAACCTTTTCCGCCATAAAAGAAATTCTTGAACTGTACCGCGTTGCGGGGTATTCACTTGCAGAACTCGACTCGGTTTCCTTCAACACTTCTTCGCAGCATCTTGCGTTATTTTTTAGCGAAGGAATTGTTTCGGAAATAAAAATTAGAGGAAACTCCTACACCAATCCTACAATTATTTCACGAGAATTTCCGATACGCGAAGGAGAAGTTTTTGAATCCGAAAGAATCCAGCAAGGGCTCACAAACCTGCGCAGCGCCGGATTGTTCGAAAACGTTTATGTTCAAATTGAAAAAGAAAACGGAAAAAAAATATTAACGCTTATTGTTGAAGAAAAAATTTCGAATACGGCAAGAATCGGATTTAAATTAGACAACGAAAACAAACCTCAATTCTGGTTTGATGTTCGCGATGCAAATATTTTAGGCACGGCAACCGAGCTGGGTTTTCTCCTTTATTTATCAGCCCGCGGACGCTCATACGCGCTGGAGCACAAAGCCGACAGAATTTTTGACACGTATCTAACCTACAATATAAACGCTTATTATAAGTCGAACGATGTTACGGTTTATCGAGACGTTCCATCCTCGAGCAGTAAATTTTTTGAGCGGGAAAGTTTTGGAGAATACCGCCAGGCGTTTTATGGTTTTTCGGCTGCCATCGGGATGCAGGTAAAAAAATTCGGCAATGTTATTTTTAAAGGAAAGTACGAAACGAATCAATTAAAAAATTTGAAAAATCTCGCCGTTGATCCGACGCAATTTTCATTTATCAGTTTCCGCGTTTCATCAAATATCGATACACAGGACAAATATCCGTATCCCGCAAAAGGCGTAAAAGTTTCCGCTTTTTACGAAACAGCTCAAAAGATAAGCGGGCTTTCATCCGGGTATTCAAACATCGGATTCAATTATAAAAGTTTTTTTTCTTTGAGCAGCATTCACACCATCGGCATTGGTTTCAAAATGGGTTTTGCGGATCAAACACTGCCTCTAACGCAGCAGTATTCACTCGGCGGGCAGTATTCGTTTTTCGGAATGCGTGAAGATGAATTCCGCGGAAGACAGATTCTCGCCTCTTCCTTTGAGTACCGGTTATTGTTCCCGGTAAAAATTTTTTTCCCGACCTATTTTTTGATGAGATATGATTTAGGCTCAATCTGGCCTGCGCGCGAGCAGATACGGTTTAAAGATTTACGCCACGGCGTTGGCGGAACCATTTCGTTTGATACGCCGATTGGTCCGGCTGATTTTTCCGTCGGCAGAAGTTTTCTTTTTGTAAAAAATCTTCCGGGCAATCCTATTAGTTTGGGACCCGTTTATTTCTATTTTTCGATCGGATATTATTACTAAATAATTTTTTGGTGTCGTTCTTAAAAGATCGTCATAATCATAATCTTATTCTTACTCTTTTCGAGAGAAGCTTTCGATTAAGAAAAAGATTAAGAGTATGTTTAAGAACCGGTAAATAGCTTTAACGAAATGTGTGTTGATAATAATTTTTAGGAGAGTGATATGAGAAGAGTTCTTTTCTTTCTTTCCGTTTTTGTTTTTGTAAGTTTTACCCAAAACAAAAAAGAAGATGAAAATCTTCTTGAAAATCTTTTAAAGCAAAACGAAGCCACTTTTCATACGGTGCTGGAAAATCCCGCGAAGTTTCGCATTCAAATTATTTACACGAAAATAGATAAGTTGAAAAACGGAAAGACAACGCTATCAACATACACTTATCACGTTAACGCGAAGAAATATTTTTATCCCGCAAGCACCGTTAAACTTCCCGCAGCATTATTAACGCTTGAAAAATTAAATCAACTAAGCATTAAAGGATTAACAAAAGATACGCCGCTACGCATTGATAGCACTTATTCCGGACAGACAAAAGTTGAGTACGATTCTTCTTCGCCAAACCAACTGCCCACACTCGCAAATTATATCAAAAAAATTTTTCTTGTAAGCGATAACGATGCGTTCAACAGACTGTATGAATTTCTCGGGCAGCAAGCCTTTAATGAAAAATTGTGGAGAAAAGAATATCTCAACACACTGATCAATCACCGGTTAAATGGAGTTTTAACGAAGGAAGAAAACCGGTTTACAAATCCGTTTGTTTTTTATTCGAAGGGAAAAACCATTTACGAGCAGCCGCTTCAGTTCAATCATGCAACCTATCAAAATGATGCCGAAGAACTGCGGCAGGGAAAAGGAGTTGTTGAAGGAGACAGCATTCATCTCCATCCAAAAGATTTTACCTTCTCCAATTGTTTTGCGCTTGAAGAACAGCATGAAATGTTAAAAGCTATTTTCTTTCCCAACTCGGTCGCAAAAGAAAAAAGATTTCTTTTAACAAAAGACGATCTCTCGTTTTTGAAAAAACAGATGTGTCAGCTTCCGCGCGAAAGTGAATTTTCGGAATATCGCAACTACGCGCTTTATCCCGACGGTTACGTAAAGTTTTTTCTTTACGGCGATACGAAAGATTCAATTCCCGCACACATGAAAATATACAACAAGGTTGGCGGCGCATACGGTTACTTGATCGACAACGCCTACATTGTTGATTCAAAAACCAAAGTTGAATTTCTTCTCAGCGCAGTTATTTACGTAAATGAAGATGAAATATTTAATGATGATAAGTATGAGTATGATGAAATCGGGAAGCCGTTTCTTGCTAATCTCGGCAGAGTAATTTATCAGTATGAATTGAAAAAAAAATCCAAATAACAGGAAGTAAATTCCAAAAAACAAAAAACAAAAAACAAATTCCAAAGACAAAAAAACAAAATTCTAATCCCAAATTTCAAAAAATGGTGTGATTATTCTTTGAGTTTTGGGATTTGATCTTTTGAATTTTGACTTTTCTGATTTTACCGCACTAATTGTCAGAACTCAGAAATTAACTATCTATCGCTTCTAAAAAATCCTTGTGTTTCTTGTGCTTTTTCTTTGTGTTCTTTGTGGTAAAAGTTACCTCAACACAAAGTACACAAAGGTTTTTCACAAAGCTCACAAATCCGCGAGTTATTATTTTAATAGAATTATTCTTTTACTTTTTGAATTTTGAATTTTTACTTTTGAATTTTAGTGCTGATGTCCGTGTGTGCCGTGCGCATGACCGTGAGACAACTCTTCTGCGGTAGCGTCGCGAACGTCAAGAAGTTCAACATCAAAAGTTAAAGCTTCTCCGGCAAGCGGGTGGTTAAAATCAACGGTAATGTGTTCATCGGTTATTTTAGAAACAACAAAAGGCATTTGGCTGCCGTCCGGCGCGTTGGTAACAAACTCCATACC
>Ga0172368_10002831_pt1 | contig 21677 bp, 22 predicted proteins | sample Lak11m_FD_114540 | JGI IMG/M metagenome (GOLD analysis project Ga0172368, IMG submission 114540) | Freshwater microbial communities from Kabuno Bay, South-Kivu, Congo - kab_022012_11m | ecosystem: Environmental > Aquatic > Freshwater > Lake | place: Democratic Republic of the Congo: South-Kivu...
AAAAGAATAGACCCCCCATCTCTAAGCGTTGCGCTTTTGAGATGGGGGGTCTAAGGGTTAAGGGTTCAAAGGGTTAAAGGGCTAAAAACAGGTTAGGGATTAAAGTGGTTGAGGGCTCAAGAATTCTGCGAGAACACCCGGCGGCCAGCGAGCCAACCAACCGGAAACGCGACCGTACAGGCGCGGACGAACCAGCCATCACCGTACCAGAAGACGCTCACGGCACGCAGCACACCGTTCTCGTCCAACACGTAGAAGATGTTGGCGTAGCCGTTGGTGAGAAGCACGCCAACTTCGCCATTCTTCTGCTGCGTCATGAGGTACCAGATGGCGACGAGGAACGTCTCTGCCTTGACCTCGCCACCTAGTTCTGCGATGATGGGCTCATCCACCGAAGCCTTGAGCAAGGTGTGGTAGGAAAGATTGATGTCGCCATCCAATCCTTCCACACAGTTCAAGAACCAGTTCTTGAAGTTGTCGCTCAGGTAGGAAACCTTGGCGACAGCCGAGGGACTAGTGTCGACGACGAAGTTGTCAACAGCAGAAAAACAGGTGGCGGACAACGACACACGAACGACATCGACGAGCTTGAGCAGGTTGTTCTTGACCTCGGCAACAGGGCGAACCACAATGAGGTCAAACACCTGATCCACCAGCGCAGGTTCCTTGAGCAATCGTCGCAGGTCATCCACAGTGCCGCCACGCTTGCGCAAGGCGTTCACCACCACCCGAACGAGCTCAAACACAAACCCGACCACCGAGAGCAGATCTTCCAAATCCCACTGCTTCTTGTTATTGCGGCTCATAGCCTTCTCCCACTTTTGGCTCACCTCTCATCCCAGCACCTGCCGAGACCTAAGGCTTACCACCTAGCTGTTTTGTCCCAGCTTTCTTTTTGCCTTATTTATCCAAATTAAACAAAAAGAAAGCTGGGAATATAAAAAAGAACTATAACAAAAAATTATAGCATGTTTTGGTTTTTTGTCAAACTCACCTACCCCACCAATAATCTATAAACAAAACTAATAATTGGTTGGATTAGTTGAAATCCAAAAAAGAGAAAGAAAATAATTAACCAGAATCCATTTTTTTCTAAAAATTCTCTTACTTTATAAGCGCTATCTGGCAACAAAGCATAAAGAATTTTAGAACCATCTAATGGTGGTATTGGTACTAAATTAAAGATTGCTAAAATAATATTAGCATAAACAATAATAGAAAATAAGCCACCCAAAACTGTTAAAAATGTTTCATTATTACTTGCGGCAAAAATATTAGACCCCGGAGCAATAAAATTTATCAGCACAGAAAAAACAATCGCCACTAATAAATTAGATGCTGGCCCCGCCAAACCAACCATTGCTGGCCCCCATTTTTGGTTTTTTAAATTGTATGGATTATAAGGCACTGGCTTAGCATAAGCAAAGATAAAAGAGCCAGCGGATAAAACATAAAGCATCAATGGCATAATAATAGTCCCCCATCTATCAATATGTACCACTGGATTTAAGGTTAACCTACCAGCGTATTTAGCTGTTGGATCACCCAACTGCAGCGCCATCCAACCATGAGCATATTCATGAATAATTGAAGATGGGATAATAATCAAAAAGAAAAATATAAGTGAAGCAAAATCCATAAACTTGACGTTTTTAATTTAGTCTGATAGTATAATAAACAAGTTTTAATCTTAAAATCAACTTAAATTCAATTTTAAAAATTATATGGCTAGAAAATGTCCTACTTGCAATCGCAAATCAATTGGCAGCGCCACTCGCAGTCACTCAAATATTAAATCAAAACGCCGTGTTCTAGTCAACCTTCAAACAAAAACCATTGAAGGAAAAAGAGTTAAAATCTGCACTAGCTGCATCAGAACTTTAAAAAAACCAGCAAGAGTTAGAAAAGTCAAAACTCCAAAAGCTAAAGCAGTTAAGAAATAATTAAATTTTCGTCAAAGTTTTATCAATCAAAAGTCTTGTATTGGTAAAATCTCTATAGCGGCTAGGGTCGTTTAAAGTAACGACATAAAAAACCTGGCCGTTTTTTTGTATCACCATTGCCATACAATTATTAGCCTCCCACAGATAACCAGTTTTACTAGCTAAAATCTCAAAACCTTTACTGCCAACTAAAGAATTTGTGTGTTCTAATAATTTTTTCTTCACCGTGCCATTAGTTAAAATTTGAGAAATTTCAATTTTTTCAGTTTCCATTACTTTTCTTAGCTCTTCTTTTTCATATACGGCTTTTAATAACTTAATTTGATCATTAGGAGATGAAACATTTTTAGGAGATATACCACTTGGATCAACATAAGTTGTTTTAGTCATGCCCAAATCTTTGGCCTTTTGATTCATCAACTTTACAAATTCAGCATCAGATAAACCAGTTGCCTCTACAAGCATTTCCGCTGGTTCATTAATTGATTCCACCAACATACTGATTAATAAATTATTAACTGTCATTTTTTCCCCTTTTTTAAATCTTAAAAAATTTCCATAAACAAAATGCTCTTTGGGATTGTAGGTTATGGTATCATCCCATGCTAATTTACGATTTTCAGAAAAAATTATTGCCGTCATCATTTTTGTTAAAGAGGCTACGGGAAAAGCCTTATCTTCATTTTTTAAAGCCTGTTCCACACCTGTTTCACCGGCAATTTCATAGCCGCCAATTTTAGGGGAAACATATTTTTTTACAGGTGCGGGTGATTTTACAGTTGCTTTTTTAACTGGGGCTACTGGTTTTTTAACTACAGCTGGCTTAGATATTGGTTTAACAACCTTCTTAACCGAACTTTTTACAATTATTCTATCTGCAGACATTGGCAACGAGGCAGCTGAAGTTTCTGACAAAAAAAGAAAACAACCTACTAACAAAATAAATAAAGACAAAAAATATTTGGCAAAATTTGCTGATAATTTCATAATGTTTGTTTGTATCTAATCATTATACCAAAAATTCAAACAAACAAAAAACCCCGACCGAAATCGGGGCTCTTATGATAAATTTTATCTGCTGCCGTAGCCACCTCTTGAACCACCTTGACCGCCACCAAATCCGCCTTGGTTTCCACCAAAACTTCTGCGTGGAGGACGAGTGCCAAAATCTTTTTTGTCACCTAATGGACGTGCTTCGCTAACTAAGATTGTTCTCTCTCCTAATTGAGAACCATTCAAAGTAGCAATTGCTTGGGCTGCTTCTTCGTCAGATGACATTTCTACAAAGCCAAAACCGCGGCTTCTTCCTGTAAATTTGTCTGTGACAATTGAGGCAGATGTAACGGCTCCAACTTTACTGAAAGCTTCACGAAGCTCGTCTTCAGTTAAAGCAAAAGGGATACCGCCAACGTATAATTTCTTCGCCATAAATCGTACTAATATAAATTAACTCCCTGTTCCGACCTCACCCCCTTAAGGGATGTCGCAAACGCTTTTGAGCGCGCGTTTTTAAACAGGTAGGAATATTATACCAGATTGGGTAAAATGTGCAAATTAACTGAGGATAAACCAACTACACCTCAAACTTTAAAAAATGCTCCTTCGGTTTGGACTCTTCTACTACTATACTTTCCCACTCTGGATAAATTTCAGACACTCTTTTTATCTTTCCCTCATCAAAACACAATGGATCCACCACACGGGATTTACAGACAATTTGTTTATCAAAATCATTAGGACTGCTACACAATTTGATTTCATTATTTAAGTGTTTATTTAGCAAAACTAAATTTGTGTCGGTTGGTAGATAAGCATTTACTTTATTCAACACTTCATCATCTGTGGTATATAAATCAGCAATTTTAATATATTTTTTGTCTAAAGCGTATCTAAAATAATCCCCTGTTACTGCAAACATTCTAGCGGTGGCTAAATTAGAATAGTACCCATTATTTAAATATAGAAAAAATTCAGCAAATTTTTTAGCTATTTCAAAATTTTTAAAAATCCAAAAACCATTTTCTGTTACTAAATTATCTAAGAAAAAATTCACTTCTTCAGTTGTTAAAATTTTCCAATTTATTGCGTCACGTAAAGAATAATCAATTCTATCCGCGCATAAATCTGGCAATTCTCGTTCTTTTAAAGAAAAATTTTCATCATTTAAAATATAATCAACATCCAAATTATATTTTCTTAAAATATTTGGAATTTCTGATTTCAAAACAAAGTCATTAAAAATATTATCTTGATGGTCTTGCTTGGCAACATCTGAAGTTTTTAAAATATGATCAATACAATGAGAAAAAGCCGAATGTGAAACATCATGAATTAATCCTGCTAATTGTTCTTCTAATTTTGCATTATATTTTTTTAACAACAAAAAAACACCTAGCGAATGCTCAAAGCGTGTTGTCCCAACTGGACCAAAAAATGGTTTAAAATAGCCCGCGTTGCTAACACCTTTTAATCTTTGCATTGCCGCGCAATTAATAATTTCCAAAACTACTGGTTCTAAAATTTCAACTTCTCCAAAGACAGAATCTTGATAAAGCATAATTTTTTATATTTAAAAGTCCCGCCTTATATGGGCAGATCGCGTAAATGACCCGGATAAATCCAGGTGGGTGCCCGCAAGTAAATGTTCCGAACGAATCAGCAACATCTACAAATATAAGGCTCCCATAAATAACGGTTGAGGAGTTATTTATCACGACCAAACCAAAAAGAACGGGACAATTTAATTGTAACAATAATAAAATTTATCGTCAAAAAGATATCAAAAAAGCTCATGCATTAAACATGAGCTTTTGTTTTTAATTAGTTAATAATTACCATTTTGTTGAGCAACTGCCATACCCTTTTCACGGCGCAGCAATCGCCACAACAACCAGTTGTAAAAAGCAATCATACACTGCATAGTGGCGTAATTTGTATCCACACCTTGGCAGGTTACGCGTTGAGCTTGCAAACGAACCGCTCGCTGCTTTTGATTTTCTTTTACCGCGCGCAAATTACAATCAAATCCAACAGTTGCCAAGGCTACCTTGTATTTTCCCATTCCCGTACTATTCACAGAATAACTATCAATTTGAACACTCTGAAAAGTATCGGCAAACTTAGGAAAAATCTCTGCCATGCAATTAGACAAACATTGCAAATACAAATCTAAAATACCAGCAGGCGCATCTTGTTCTGTTTGAACATATTCAATTGGCACAGCAGAAGAGGAATCCGTAGAAAATACTGCCCTAACAGATTCAAAAGAGATAGAAGCTTCATCTTCAGCTCGCCAACCATTAACCAAAACATTAAACTTTACTCTTAACTCATAATCCCCATTAGCTCCACAAGAGCATTCTGATGTAATAAAGAAACTAGCTTCAACTGAAGGAACCTCATCACGTTCCAGAGCTTCTTGCAGCTCTTTAAGAAAAGGACCTTTTAGTTCGTAGACAACAATCTTTGGCGCTCCACGCATCTTCTCCTCCCTCGGCTTGAGTAGCAGAGTCGCCAGCCGATAGTTATATCTGCTGGTTGATCCTGCTACTACATTTTTAAAGTACAAAACTGCTGCTTATAAAAGCAACGGTTTATTTGTTACCTTTATAACTTATTACTCACTTAATCCATCTAAATTCACATCGTACAAAATTTGTTCAGCAACTAATTTGTAATTTTGAATTTCCTCTGGTTTAAACCAAATTGCAATTTCTCTTTGAGCTTCTTCTGGCTTATCTGAACAATGAATCAAATTTCTCACAGCTCTTCCATCAATTCCTGCTAAATTGTATGAATCTAAAGTTAAGTCGCCACGGATTGTTCCTACATCAGATGTTTTAGGTTCTGTGCCACCAACTAATTTTTTAACAATGTCCACAGCTTGATTTCCTTCTATAATCAAAGCAACTACTGGGCAAGAGGTCATAAATTTGCCCAATTGGCGAACAATATCTTTGCCATATTCAATTGCTTCTTTATCAACTAACATTCCACTTTCTTGACGTTCTTTTACAATTCTAGCACCCTTTTCTACAAACCATTTATCATCTTTACTGTAATGAGTCCAACATTGTTCTTCTGTTGCCAAAAGCATTTTTAAAGCTACAATTTTAAGACCAACACGTTCAACACGTTGAATAATTTCCCCAATCAATGAGCGTTGTACACCGTCTGGTTTAACAATAACAAATGTTTGTTCTTTTTTTGGATGTGCCATATAAAATAAAGCTTATGATTAATTTTTAGTATTTTAACAGATTTTGAGATTTTAGCAAGGGAAGCTAATTTCGTCCTTTTATTTGTCCTAAAACTTTTTCCACAAAATCCTTTTTGCTGATTTTTAATTGTTCTTCAACTCCATGCACACGCACAGTCCAATCTTCACCACTTAATTCTTTATCACCCACAATAATAATATATGGAATTTTTAAACCAGCTGCCTTGCGCACTTTTTTACCAACTGTTTCATCATCTGCATCAATAGAAATTCTTATTCCCAATTCTTCCAATTCATTAGCCAAAGCCACAGTACCCTCCAGGTGTTTTTCTGACACAGGCGCAAAATGCACTTGTACTGGCGCTAGCCACACTGGAAACGCTCCACCATAATGTTCTATTAAAATAGACATAAAACGTTCAGGTGAACCAACAATGGCGCGGTGGATCATTACAGGATTTTTTTCTTGGCCGTCTTTATCAACATATGTTAAACCAAAACGCACAGGCATATTAAAATCCAATTGAATTGTAGAAATCTGCCATTCACGTCCTAGTACATCTTGAGCAATCAAATCCATTTTTGGCCCGTAAAACGCAGCTTCACCTTCAGCTTTTTTATAACTAACATTTTTTGTTTTCAAAATATTTTCCAACATTGATTCTGCTTTTCCCCAAATCTCATCACCACCTAAATATTTTTCTTTTTGGTTTGGATCTCTAAGTGATAGACGTACCCAATATTTCATTCCGTAAGTTTGTAAAGCAGTTTCAATAATATTTAATACAGATGAAAATTCTTCTTCGATTTGATCTTCTCTACAAAAACAATGTCCATCATCTTGAGAAAAACAACGTAAACGTGATAAGCCATTTAATTCTCCAGGACGTTCATCACGATACAAATTTGCAAAGTCCGCAATTCTGATTGGCAAGTCTTTATAACTTCTTATTTTTGCTGCATATACTTGTGTGTGTTGTGGACAATTCATTGGTTTCAAAAAATACTCCTCATCACTATAATGGGATTTCACCATAATCATATCCTCTTTGTATTTATCATAATGGCCAGAAACTTTAAACAATTCTGCTTTGTTCATGTTTGGAGTATGTACCACTTTATAGCCAATTTTTTTTTGTAGCTCATTAGAATAATCAACAATCATTTGTCTAACCAATGCGCCTTTTGGAGTATAAATTGGCAATCCTGGCCCAATTAAATCCGAGAAAATAAACAATTCTAATTCCTTACCAACTTTTCTGTGATCTCTTTTTTCTGCTTCTTCTACCATTTTTAAATAATTATCTAACTCTTCTTGTGTTGCAAAAGCTACGCCGTAAATACGTGTTAGCATTTTATTTTTCTCACTACCACGCCAATAAGCACCAGCTAATTTTACTAATTTAAATGCGCCTATATCTTTAGTTGATTCCAAATGCGGCCCGCGGCACAAATCAGTAAATTTTCCAGTTTCATAAACAGAGACATTTTCCACAGATCCACCAACATCTTGCAATTCTTCTTCTTTCATTTTTGTAGTACCACGTTCTTTTAAATCTTTTAATAATTCTACTTTGTAATTTTGTCCAAGATTATCAAAAAAATTTATTGCCTCATCTATTGGCATTTCTTTGCGTATATAATGCAAATTTTGTTTTACTAAATGTTTGGCTTTTTTTTCTATGTTTAATAAATCATCTTCATTAATATTAGCTGGAAATTCAATGTCATAATAAAAACCATTATCCACTATTGGCCCCACGCCAAATTTAGCAGTAGGATAAAGTTCTGCCACAGCTGCCGCTACTAAGTGCGCGCAAGAATGACGCATTGTTTCTAATTGTTGTTGTTCCATATATTTATAATTAGTTATTTAAACAAAAACACCGACACCTTAAAAAGGTATCGGGGTCATAAATTTTATTTAAGACGGTTCCACCCGAAGTTTCACTTTTGCTGATTTCTTAACGCTCCAAGAGTGGTACCATATTTCCGCAAGCAAAACTGGGCTGGTTCTTGTACAAATGCATTAATAATCTGTATTTATAGTACTACATATGGAATTGAAGTGTCAAATTTATTGTAGTAACTTAATCTAAAATAATTCTGAATGTGAGCCAGTAGCAATTAACTCCAAAACCAAAATATCATCATCTTTTTTATAAATCAATAATAAATCAGGCAATACATGACATTCAAATTTATCGTGCATCTGACCAGATAATTTATGATTATAATATTTTTCTTCAAGAACAATACCCGACACCAGCTTATTCACCGCATTATCTAACGCTTCCTTAATTTTAGCATTGCCAGATCTACATATCTTTTTATATTGTCTTTTAAAACTCTTAGTTGAAATCAAGCAATATTTCATATTACTTCTATTCACTCAACATCGCTTTTTTTGCTTCTTCCCAGCTTTTATACGCTTTTATTTTGCCAGCACGATATAGAGCCATCGTTCTTTCAGATTCTGCATTAATTTTCTTTTCTTGTTCTGGAGTAAAACCATTTTCTGTTAATAAAGGAAATGGAATACTCTTAGTGCGTAAAACCTGAGTAAGATAAACTTTTATACCAGAACTCAAATCCATCCCCAAGGATTCAAAAATGCGTCCTGCTGCCTTTTTGGTTTTTTTATCAATGCGAACCTGCAATGTATCATTCATATTATTTGATTATTTAGTATAATATTATTATACTACAATGTAATGACATTGTCAATAGTACTATAGGCCGCTACACATCCATTAAAAACGATCTTTTGCGCCAATCACCTGTTGGTTTTGGTTTAGATTGCACATCATCACCAATTTGAATTGTTGGCAAGTCACTATCTAAAGAAACACTTCCACCATATTCATCAATCATTTTCTTTTCTACTAAAGCTTCATCAATATCTTGTAAAAATGGTGATGGCCTTACTGTGGCAAATCTGCTATTTACCACCGGATAGGTTAAATATAATTTATTTTTGGCGCGCGTAATTCCAACATAAAACAACCTACGTTCTTCTTCTTCCCCACCTTCTTCTGTTAATGCCCGTTCATTAGGAAAAGCGCCTTCAGATAAATTAATTAAAAAAACCACATCCCATTCTAAACCTTTTGATTGATGAATTGTAGATAACACCAATCTATCTCGTGTATCATCTTTACTTTTGTTATAGTTTTCATCCAATGTAATATCAGATAAAAATCTATTTAAATTATCTTGATTTTTTGCATAAAAACCAAACTGTTTTATTTCTTCTAACCTATCTTCTGCATTTTCATATCTATCACGGAGTACTGAATAATAAACAGATTCGGCCACCATAGCAATTAATGCCTGTGGTGTTTGCTCCACACGTCCCAAATCATTAGCAATACTCATAAAATCCTTCCAACCTTTTTGAGCTTTTGTAGAAATTTGCATTGGTAAACCTTGTTCTAAAAAAATCTTTAAAGAATCTACTTTTTTTACTTCTTTAATAATTACTTTGGCAGTTTCCGCTCCAATACCTTCAAACATTTCCAAAACTCTCCACCAAGCAATCTCATCTTTAAAATTATTTACCAAACGCAAAAAAGAAATTGTATCTTTTATGTGCGCCCTGTCAAAAAATCTCATTCCACCGCGCATTTCATAACTAATACCACTTTGCGCCAAAAGCATTTCCAAAGGTTGCGCATGAAACGCGGCGCGGAATAATACCGCTACATTTTTCATTCTATGCCCACCGTCTTTTAACTGACTAATTCGCTTTACAATAAATTCTGCCTCTTTAGAGGCGCTATTAATTACCACTACTTGCGGCCTAACTTGCGGTAACAACAAACTTCTTAATTCTTTTTTAAATTGATTTTTATTTTGAGCAATTACATTATTTGCCAAATTTAAAATATTTGGAGTAGATCTATAATTTGTTTCTAATCTAAAAACTTTCGCATTAGGAAACTTTTTTGGAAATTCTAAAATATTACTAATATCTGCCGCTCTAAAAGAATAAATAGATTGCGCGTCGTCCCCCACCACCAACAAATTATTATGTACCGATGACAAAAGCCGCACAATTGAAGACTGTAATTTGTTAGTATCCTGATATTCATCAATTAATACATAATGAAATTGAGTAGCAATTTTTTGTAACAATTCTTTATCTTGTAATAATTGCCACCAATTTACCAGTAAATCATCAAAATCCATTACATTAGTTTCCTTTTTTCTTTTTTCATATAAAGCAATAATCTCTCTTACATTATCTAAGGCGCTTAAATAATTTTCAAACTTATCTTGCAAAACTTCTTCTACGGGAGTTTGCGCATTTCTACTAAATGAATAAATTACTTTAATCATTGGCACAGATGGTACTTTTTTTGAACCTTCCAAATGTAAAATTTTAAAACAGGATTTTAAAAGTGTTGTAGAATCATCATCATCTAAAACAGTAAAATTAGATTCATAACCAAGTTTTTTTGCATACTGCCGCAAATACCTATTAGCAATAGCGTGAAACGTCCCCTGCCAAATCAAACTTGTTAAATCGCGCCCATCTTCTGTTAATTTGCCACCCATTATCTGCTTTACACGCTCAATCATTTCCTTAGCGGCTTTATTAGTAAAAGTTAAAAGCAAAATATTTTCTGGTTTTATTCCTTTTTCTAACAAATAAGCTACTCTATATGTAATTGTCCTTGTTTTCCCGCTCCCTGCCCCTGCTAACACCAAACAATAGCCGTCGCCATTAGCAATTGCCTCATACTGTTCTTTGTTTAATTCTTTTTGAAAATCAATCATAAATAAAAAACTTGCCATTAATTAGCTTGATATTCTTCTATTTATCAAACAAACTAAATAGCAAGTACCAAAGCAACATTATTCTACCACAATCATAGCTTTTTTGCCTGTTAAAATATCCCCATCTTTTACCCAATCATGAATCGCATTGTATAAATCACTAAATGAATACGTTAAATCTTCCCCCAACCTATTTGTTCCGGGATCATTAGTAATAAACAAACCGTCTTTAGTAAAACCTTTTACCACCAACATATGGTAAATTGGCCCGCCATTTTTAAAATATGGATTAGGCAAAATTTTACCGGCCGCCGGAACAATTACCGGCCTGCCCTTACGTATTTGATTTTTTATATCCTCAATAGAAATATCATAATAGGCTTTAGTAGTTGATAAGCCTAAATACTCTTGCATTGTTTTTACTGTTTCTTCTACAGTAGTATCTTCAGAAAAACCAAAAGTTTCAACCTCCCAACTAATAATTTTTTGTAAATTATCTTCCATTTCCTGACGTGGATAATCTGTTCTACCTTGGATAAAACCTTCAATCATTAAAATTGAGGCTTCTTCGCAAGTTTCATTATGCACTTCATCCCAATTACCTAATGGCGCTTGAGAAACAAAAGGCACTGCCAAATTTACTTCGGGAATTATTTTCTTTTCTTTTACTGCTTTTTCTGCAGCTTTTTCTACAGTACTAGTAGTTTGCGCTGTTGGCAATAAAATTTTGCGTGTTTGTAATTCTATATTTTGTTTGATCGGCGCGCGATATGAAAATATTACCGATACAACAAATACCATTGCTAAAATAATAGCAATTATTAAAAATACATGTTTTTGCTGGATGCTTTTAAATTTCATTTTTATTTAATACACTTACTAGCTTTCAAAACTAAATCAGGCGTAAAATTTAATGTTCCAGCCAAGGCCTGCGTAATAGTTTCATTACCCAATTCTTTTTTTAAACAATCTTGTTGTGTTTTTGTTAAACTATTATATGTACCAGCAATATCACCGTTTTTGCTTTGTATTTTTTGCATTAATTCACCAATATTACCAGTATTGGTAATTGTAGACATTACACCAGATAAGTTTTTTTGACCAGCTAAAAAATTCATCATTCCACCTGCTCCACTATTTGATACTTTATAAATTCCAAACATCAACGCAACCCCAATTATTGACCAGATAATAAAATGAATAATACCAAACAAATGATACAAAAACTTCATATGCAAAAAATTTAGCGTTTAAGATTATTTATCTTAAAACAATATTTATACATTAATTTTATCAAATTTGCAAGAAAACAACAAAAAGTGTAGATTGGATAAGTAATCACTCATAAATATGAACAATTTTTTTGAATTAAAAAAAAAATCTAAAAAATCCAAAGCTCGCTTAGGTGTAATGCACACAGCCCATGGTGATGTGGAAACACCTATTTTTATGCCTGTGGGCACACAAGCCACGGTTAAAACATTAGACACGCGCGATTTAACAGAAGCTAATGCCTCTATTATACTTGGCAATGCCTACCACCTACATTTAAGACCTGGGGAGGATTTAATCGCTAGCAAAGGTGGCTTGGCGCATTTTATGAACTGGGATAAACCAACCCTAACAGATAGCGGCGGTTTTCAAGTTTTCTCACTAGATAAAACAAAAAAAGATGAAAAATCACTAGAAAACAAACCCCTGGTTAAAATAACTGAAGACGGGGTGACTTTTAGAAGCTATTTAGATGGAAGCAAACACATATTCACACCGGAATCCGCTATGGATATTCAGCATAAAATTGGCGCGGATATTATTATGGCATTTGATCAATGCACTACAGATACAGCTTCTTTAGAAGATGCTACTAAGGCCATGATTAGAACTCACAACTGGGCAAAAAGATGCACTGACTATCACATTAAAAATCCAGGTAATAACAAATATATTCAAAGATTATTTGGCATTATTCAAGGTGGTCCACACAAAAAATTAAGAATTGAAAGCGCTAAATTTATAGCTTCCTTGCCATTTGATGGAATTGCCATTGGCGGCGAATCCATTGGCTACAACATGAAAGCCACAAAAAAAATAATGGATTGGATTGAACCGCTAATTCCAAAAGATAAACCACGCTACACTATGGGTGTTGGATCTTCTCCAACAGATTTATTTGCCGTAGTGGAATTAGGCATAGATATGTTTGATTGTGTTGCGCCTACCCGCCTAGCCAGAAATGGCGCTTTATTTATTTCCCCACTTGGTGGAGGAAAAAATAAAAACAAATTTAGAATTAACATCAACAATTCAGAATTTATTAATGATGATTTACCAATCGATCCATGGTGCGATTGCAAAACTTGCACTGGTTTTGAAAATGGCAGATTTTTTTCCCGCGCCTATTTACACCATCTTTTTAGAACCAACGAAATTTTAGGATTACGTTTGGCCAGTATTCACAACACCCGTTTTATGTTAAAAGTAATGGAAGAAATTAGACTGGCAATTACAAATGACACTTTTGAAAAACTAAAAAAACAGTGGGGGAAATAATTTTTAAAAAATAAACATTGCGTCACCAAAAGAAAAAAACTTATATTTTTTCTTAATAGCTTCTTTGTAAGCCACTAAAATTTTTTCCCTGCCAGCCATAGCACTTACCAACATTAAAAGTGTAGATTTAGGCAGATGAAAATTAGTAATTAAACCATCCACAATTTTAAATTCAAATCCTGGTGTAATAAAAATATTAATACCACCAGAAAATGGTTTTAATTCTTTTGTAGATTCTTCTAAACTAGCTACACCTTCTAAGGTTCTGGCTGTAGTTGTACCAACAGCAATTACTCTTCTGCCTTCTTGTTTTGTTTTATTAATTACAGAAGCAGTTTTTTTACTAATCTCTACCCACTCACTATGCATTTTATGATCTTCTACTTTTTCTGTCTTAACTGTCCTAAACGTTCCTAAACCTACGTGCAGTGTCACAAACTCTACACCAACACCCATTTTTTTTATTTTGTTTATCAGTGGTTTTGTAAAATGGAATCCAGCTGTAGGCGCAGCCACAGATCCTACATGTTTTGCATAAATAGTTTGGTAATCTTCTGCTTTTTTTGGTTCATTAGTAATATATGGTGGGATTGGCACATGCCCTATTTTTTCCACAATTTTTAAAACCTCTTTAGAAGATTTATTAAATTTCACAACTGTAACACCTTCATCATCTTTAGAAATAAATTCACACTGTAACTTTTTTCCAAACATTACAATTACTCCTTGCTGCAATTTTTTACCAGGTTTAGCTAAAATTTCCCAATCATTTTTATTTATTGGACGTAATAAAAATATCTCAATTCTAGATTCTATATTTCTTTCATCTTTAATTTTACCTAACAATCTAGCTTTAAAAACTTTAGTATTATTAAAAACTAACAAATCACCTTTTTTTAAATATTTTGGTAAATCATAAAAATATTCATGACCAAACTTATTAGATTTTTTATCTAATATTAAAAGCTTGGCATGATCACGTGGTTTAATTGGTTTTTGAGCAATTAAACTATCAGGTAAATTGTAATCAAAATCAGAAACTAGCATAAAAAATAAATACAATATTAAAGCGATTGGGTATAATATTTTTTGCAGCGAGGACTGTCTGCGCTAGGCCGCCTAGCGGTTGGTACCTGTGTCTCAAATAATAATATTTATCTCGGCGGCCGTTCACCAATAAAATTGGCGAAGCGAGTTCCGCAGCAAAAAAATCATTATATCTAATCACGCAACAAACTAATCAATTATCTTAAAAATAATCTCACATTCACTTCATGCTCTCTCAAAGTCCTTGCATAATACATTTTTCCATCTTTACCTGTTAAAAAATACAAATAATCATTTTTCTGTGGATACACAGCTGCTAAAATAGAATCTAAACCTGGGTTATTTATTGGCCCTAATGGCAGGCCACCAAACTTATATGTATTATACTCAGAATTAACATTTTGATCATTAAAACTAATGGCTGGTTTTTTTGTATTTAAAACATAATTAACAGTAGAATCAAACTGCAATTTCATTCCTAAAGCAAGCCTTCTGCTAATAATATCAGCTATTAAACGCCTATCAACTAAAGTATTAGCTTCTGCTTCTAATAAAGAAGCAATGTTTAAAATTTCAAATAAAGTTTTATTTTGTTTTTTTATTTCCGCGCGTAATTCTGCGGTTATTTTTTTATCTGTATTAGCAAGCATTGCTTTCATGATTTCCTCAGCCTTCACATTTTTCTTAAAAATATACGTATCTGGAAACAAATAGCCTTCTAAAGATAAACACTCGGGCTTGCCAACAATCAAATCTATCTTACTGATTTTATTATCAAATTCAGTAGGTGTAACATTAATTTTACAACTCCTATTTGGATAACCAACCAATTGATAAAATTCATTAACCCCCAATTTGGTTATTCCTTGCTTATCCAAATAATTTTGATAATCTCTAATTGTCCAACCTTCAATAAAAGTTAATTTAATAGTTAGGGCATTTGGATCTGTTAAAACATCAACCAATTTTTTTATACTTAAACCTTGTGAAATTTCAAAATTTCCCACTTGAACTTTTGTGTCTAGGTTTTTGTATTTTAAATAAACTTTAAACAAAAATTGATTACTTAATAAATTTTGTTTTTTTAATTCAGCACTTATTTCTTCTAAATTCTCGCCACTTTTAATTTCTAACTGACTAATAATAGATTTTTTTGCTGGATTGGTAAAATAAAATTGACCAAAAACATAACCAACTAAAAATAAAATAAAAACAGATAAATATATTGCTATCCTATTCCTAAACATAATTATAAAAATTTCTTTAAACCATTTTTTTCTATTTGCTCTATTAATTTTTTAACATCCTGCGCTTTGTTTTTAGGACACACTAAAACTGCGTCTTCTGTATCAACTACTACCACATCTTTCATTCCAAAAGTTGCTAGTATTCTTTTTTGATGACCATACAGCAAACAACCTTCATTATCTAATTGCACAACCTGCCCTTTTACAACATTACCTTTTTCGTCAGCACTGGCTTCTAATTGATTATGCAACATATCCCAAGATCCAACATCACTCCAGCCAAAATCGCCTTTAATGATTAAAACGTTTTTCTTATCTATTTTTTCTGTAATTGCATAATCAAAAGAGATTTTTTCTATTTTATCATAAACCTTTGCAACCTCCTTATATTTTTTCTTTAAAATTAATTTTTGTATCTTAATTAAATCTTTATATATAAATGGAGCATATTTTTGCAGAGCTTCTAAAAATAAACGTGGCGTCCACATATAATAATTACCATGCCACAAATAATTTCCCTCGGCCAAATATTTAGAAGCTTTTTCAAAATTTGGTTTTTCTGTGTGCCCGGCAAAATTAAACACTTCTACACCATCTACATTTTTATATTTTTCTGATATTTTTGTATAACCCAGCACCGTACTTGGAAAAGTAGCTGTAATGCCAATATCCAACATTTTACTAGTTTCCAAAACTAACCTTTCACCTACCTTAAAACAATCTAAATATTTTTTATTATCAGTGATAAAATGATCCGACGGCACAAAAACCATTGGTTCATCTGGGTATTTTAAAAACATTTGCGCTGCCACATAACCCATAGCTGGTCCAGTATCGCGCCTACTTGGTTCAACGATAAATTGCGAGGCTGGTAAATTTGGAAAAATCTTTTTTAAATATGGCAACAAATCTTTAGTGGTAGAAAAAAATATTTTTTTTGCGCCATAAGCTTTCAAAAACCTATCGTACGTTTCTTTTATTAATGGCTTTTTTGTCACCACAGGAAAAAATTGTTTTGGATTATGCTGCCTGCCTAAAGGCCAAAGCCTTTTACCCACCCCACCGGCTAAAATTACAATATTCATATTTTGATTATTATTGATAGTTAAATTCTACCAAAGTTCAAGCATTTTGAAAAGCCCTTTGCTAAACAAAAATAAGGCTAATTTAATTGACAAAATGGCAAAAATATGCTATGATATTACATATCTAAATCACTTTTTAGTTAAATTATGACTAAGCCACCATTTTCTGAATATTCACACCCAGATCCTTCTATTACAAACCCAAACTATCCGGCAACTACTCCCGATACCCGTGAAGCCAAGGGTGTAAATAATCAACTAGAGTTAGCAATTCAAAGATTTGCCAACAAAACCAATGAAGGCAACAATGCTATTATTTGTAAAATTGATATAGCGCATATTCCAGAACTAGCAGCTTTACAACAACTAGTAGAAGCCGCGGAATCAAAAACCGAAAGCCAAGCTATTAAAGTTTTAAAAGTTTATCAACCAGGAGCTGGAAAACGCGAATATGAAATGCAGCAGCACGCTTATGATATAGTACAAGCAGCTGCTAACCAAACAGGCTTAGCTTTAGTACCACGCCCAATTTTGTTTTATGATCTACAAATTAGTCCGGAAACTTTACAGCGCCTCAATGCTATGGGCATTACAGATGTAAATGACCATGTAGAAATTCTATTAATGGATTATATAGAAGGAGATGATATTGCTACAATGCTTTTGCGTGAAGCAATAAAAAGAAATCCCCAAATGCATGACATACATAGCGCAGCAGACAACATGACTTTTAAGGAACTATATGAAGAAATTAGCCGTTTACTTTTTCCTGCTAAAAAAGCCTTGTCTAAATGGAACACGGAACAAGCGCAGGCTGATATTGAAAATGCGCAAACTTTATATAAATTTCTTAAAAGTAAAGGTTTTGTTTTACCTCCAACAATTTTAGATCAAATAGAAAAAACAATGACACTTTTTCATAAAGGTGGTTTATGCTTTAGAGATGGTCATTACAGAAATTTCATGATTCAAAATAAAGAAGTAGATGGAGAAATACAACCTCAAGTTTTTGTGGTGGACTACGGTCTATCAACCACTTTTGAAGGAGAGTATTCCGATGAGTTATATTTTGACCCGACTAAGGATTATATAAAATATCCTGATGATTTTAATATTATTAGAACCTTAAGAGATTTAAGCGAAACAGCAGAACAAACACAGCAACTAGAATCTCAAAAATATTTAGATGAAATAAATCGCTTAAGAAGCAAACTAAAAAAGACCGAAGAATGGCAGAAAATTTTTGCCGCAAAAATTACAGGTGAAATTGATTTAGAAAATCTAATTGACAATTTATGGAATAGAGTAACACTGCCAACAGCGCCGGCAAAATTTATTTCTGCTGTTTTATTAGAATTGTCAGAACAAAAACTAATAACCAAAGACCAAGCAAAAATATATTTACAAAGTAAAATCACCGCACCAAATGTATTTGGCGAAGAAGCCACCAGAAACTACTTAAGGAACATTCTAAAAATTATTTAATAAAAAAAGAAGCCCTGCTTAATTACAAGGCTTCTTTTTTTATTATTACATAATTAATCTATACATTATATAGCTAAACACTCCTCCCAAAAATGCCCCCGCAATAACATCTAGTGGATAATGAACACCTACAAACACTCTACCCCAAGCTACCAAGGCCGCTAAAATTAGCATAACTATACCTAAAGGCTTGTTAAACCAAAAAATTGTAAAAGCTAAGGCAAACGCAATAGTAGCATGTGACGATGGAAAAGACTTATGTGAAAAAGATGTAGCTATTAATTGATGCATCTCATTTAAACTAGAAAATGGACGCCCTCTGCCATAACCAAACCCCACAATAGCGCTTAAGATATAAGCTCCAACAGTAGAGCCCACTAACGTAAATAAATAACGCAAACGATTTACTTCTTTAGAAATTTGAAAAAAATATAAAAATGTAAAAGAGGCCATTACCCAAATTAAATAAACCGCGCAAAAAATTCCAAAATAATCTAGCCACTTGCTTACTTTGGCCATACCATTTACCCAATAAAATATTTTGTAATCAAATTCACGATAGATCATATTATTTTTGACAATTAGGACAATAATTAGAAGTACGGCCACTTATACGCAAAGTTTCTAATTTAACGCCACATTTTTTACAATCATCTTTTGCTCTACCATAAACTTTTAAATAAGGAACCATATTCCCCTTTCTGCCATAGGCATCTACATAATTTTCTGATGATGTGCCGCGTTTCTTTAAAGCTACTTCTAAAACTTTACTTATTGCTTTATACAATTTTTGAATTTCTTTAGTGGCTAAACTACCTGCAGTTCTCATTGGCCTTACACCTGCCATAAAACATGCTTCGTCGGTATAAATATTCCCCAAACCAGCTACCAATGATTGGTCTAGCAATAATTGTTTTATTTTAAGTTTATTTTTTTTCTTTAAAACTTCACTAAAATTTTTTAAAGTAAAATCTGCGGTTTTTGGTTCTATGCCGTATTTATTACTTAACTGAATTAACTTATCTTTTCCAACGATTTTTAAATAACCAAATTTTCTTACATCATTATAAAATAAATTACTTTTGTCCGCAAATGTAAAAATTACATGACTAAATTTATTTGGTAATTTTTTTAAATCATCTTTGATTGGGTGCCCTCCAACTGCATCAACCTCACCATCCTTATTTCTATAAACCAACTGTCCTGTCATTTTTAAATGAATCAATAGAAAACTTTTATCAGATAATTCAAAGATCAATAATTTTGCGCGTCTCTTAATTTTCTTTATTTTTATTCCCTCTAATTTTTTTGCAAAATTCTTTGGTTCAACATTTTTAGGTATATCAACATCTACTTTAATAATTTTTTTATTCAAAATCAGATCAGCTAAATCTTTTCTAATTGTTTCAACTTCTGGTAATTCCGGCATAGAAATTAAATTAATGACCTGCCTGTCATATCAGCCGGCTGTTCCACTCCCATTATTTTTAAAATTGTTGGTGCTACATCGCTGAGCAATCCTACCGGTTTAATTAAACTCAAATCTCCCTCAATTACGTCTTGCCCGCTAAATTGCTGCCCTTCCCATTCCTTACCAATAATCAAAAATGGAACAGGATTATTACTATGTTCTTTATCCATTTCACCTGTTTGCAAATTAACTAATTCTTCTGCATTTCCGTGATCCGCAGTGATTAAAACTACCCCACCCTTAGCTAAAATTAATTCTGTGATTTGCCCTAAACATTTATCTATAACCTCCAACGCTTTAATAGTAGGCTTTAATAATCCACTGTGCGCTACCATGTCGGCATTTGCAAAATTAGCCGCAATAAAATCGTATTTATTTTCTTCTATCACTTTTAAAATTTGCTTGGTTATATCCATAGCCGCCATTTCCGGTTTTTGATCAAAGGTGGAAACATTTGGAGAAGGCACAATTTGTCGATCTTCATTAGGAAAGGATTGCTCAATTAAACCATTTAAAAAGAATGTTATGTGAGCATATTTTTCTGTTTCCGCCACATGAAATTGTTTTAACCCAGCATTAGAAATTACCTCTGCTAAACTATTTCTAACTATTTCCGGTGGATACAAAATTTTCATGGGCATTCCTTTTTCAAACTCAGCAAATCCAGCAAAATACAAATGACGCAAATATTCACGTTTAAACTTTTCAAACCCAGGCAGAACAAAAGCTTTAGTTAATTGCCTTGCTCTATCAGCGCGAAAGTTAAAAAAAATAACAGCGTCATTATCTTTTATAGTTGACACAGGCGCGCCTTTTTCTGTAATAGCCACAGGCACAAACGCTTCATCAAATACTTCTTTAGCATAAGAATCCTTAATTGCCTCTAATGGGTCCTCAAAAGTTACATCGCTTGTACCTTCTGCAATTGCGCGATAAGCTTTTTCTATTCTATCCCAATGATTATCTCTGTCCATTGCATAAAATCGCCCAGAAATAGAAGCAATTTTACCAACCTTATTCTTAGTCATTATGCCTTGTAATTTTTTTACAGACTCCAACCCACCATTAAACAACGCGTCGCGTCCATCTAAAAAAACATGAATAAAAACATTTTTAATTTTTTGCTTAGCAGCAAATTCAATTAAAGCAAAAAGATGATCTTCGGCAGAATGAACATTACCTCCACTTAACAACCCTATTAAATGCAATGATGAATTATTATCTTTAACCTGTTTTGCAGCTTCTAATAAAACATCTTTTTTAAAAAAATCCCCATTAGTTATTTCTCTGTTAATTCTTAACAAAGATTGATAATACACACGGCCTGCGCCAATATTTAAATGTCCAACTTCTGAATTACCCATTTGCCCCCAAGACAAGCCAACTTCATTACCTGAAGACAAAATAGTCATGGCTGGATAGGTTTTTAAAAACCGATTAAAATTTGGCAAATTAGCCAAAAACATAGGGTTTCCATCAGATGGAGGAGCAACTCCCCATCCGTCAAGAATAAGTAAGGCTACTGGACGGCTATTTATTTTATTCATAATATCATATATTCTAGCCTGTTTTTGACTTTTTTGCAACTTAAAACCCCGCCAAAGACGGGGTTTTAAGTGATTTTAGCGTTATCTATTTAATGCGGCCCTAGTATCTGGGCCTACAAGACCATTAATTGGACTAATATTATTAGCTTGTTGATATTTCTTAACTGCTTCTCTTGTGACTGTTCCAAAGTAATTAGTTAGACTTGGGTAAACAAAGAAGCCTTGAGCTTTTAGAATTTCTTGAAGTTTTTTAACATCTGGATGAGTCATGCCGTAGGACAAATTACGAGTGAAGATAAAG
>Ga0172368_10002832_pt1 | contig 21676 bp, 20 predicted proteins | sample Lak11m_FD_114540 | JGI IMG/M metagenome (GOLD analysis project Ga0172368, IMG submission 114540) | Freshwater microbial communities from Kabuno Bay, South-Kivu, Congo - kab_022012_11m | ecosystem: Environmental > Aquatic > Freshwater > Lake | place: Democratic Republic of the Congo: South-Kivu...
ACTCTCATGGCCCGTACCGATCTTCGGTATGGTGGTCCGTTACACCGCCATCAGCCTAATCGGCCGCCGCCTCATCCTAAGGCTCGAGTTTGTAGAATACTACATTCCAGTATGTATTCCTTATCAGGTATTAACCACAGTTTCCCGTAGGTATCCCTGACCTTAGGGCAGATTAGCGACGTGTTACTGAGCCTTACGCCTCTATTGCTAGAAGACTTGCATGGCTTAATCGAATTCCAATAGCAGCAATCTCCCGCAGGATCAACGGGTATTCAAAATTTTTAAAGATCCTTAGTACTTGCGTTATCGGTCGCGTATATAGATTGTAAACTTTAAGGTTGTCAAGGTTCTTAGGTCGTATCTTATTACTTCAGTCAAATCGTTAGATTCTCTGACAGTACATCATACGAACTTTCTTCCTTACCAATTCATTTGCACATACTTGATTCTGACATCAAGCATGAATATGATTTTTGAACGACTTATTGTCGTGTAATTCTCCTGTCAGTTCCCTTTTCAGGGTCCCCCAGACAGTCTCAGAATTTTGGAGGTGATAAAACTTAATGATTTGTGGGAACTCGTTCCTCTTTATAAGCGTTTCGAAATGATTTCAGCACAAGAAAAGTTAAAGATTTGAAATGAATAATATCAATAATAAAGTATAAATACTCACGCTGATGGAATAGTTTGATGACAGTAAATTATACCTCAAAGACTAGTGAAGGTCGTTGCATATTTTGTGAAATAGCAAAAAAGAAGATCCCTCCTAGGGGAAATGGTTTGATTTTTGAGGATGAAAAGTATATGGCTTGGCTCTCTCCTTTTCCTAACACCACAGGATTTACAATAGTTATTCCAAAAAAACATTTTGGGAGTGACGTTTTGGCGATGCCCGACCCTGATCTTAAAGAATTTGTTTTGGTTGCAAAGAAGATCTCAAATATTCTTGTTGATTATTTTAAAGATGTCGGAAGAGTTGGATTAATCATGGAAGGAACCGGGATTGATCACGCACACATAAAATTATTTCCTATGCATGGGACTGAACATATGAAAAAAGGGGAATGGAAACAATATTTGAGCGTAAAATCTGATTTCTTTGAAAAGTATGAAGGATATCTTATGTCCAATGATGGCCCAGAGGCAAACGTTGCTCAATTACAGAAACTCGCGGAAGCAATAACCAAACAAAAAAAGAAATCAAAATAATTATATACCTATGATTTTGCAATTATTTTTATGATAAAAGGATTTCTTGAATTGGAAGCAAAACATCAAACAATTCTTGCAATAGTTCTAGGTTTTGCAGTGATTGCATTCTGGAGAGGAATGTGGGGTTTAATGGATCTTTATTTTTTCCCGTACAATTATGAGTTAAGTCTTTGGCTTTCTGTTGCATTAGGATTACTTGTTGTTTTGACAACACACCTTGTGACAAAACAAAGAATTAGAATCTAAGCCGAATTAAATATTAAAAAAATATTAAAAAAAACTGCATCGGCCGGGATTCGAACCCGGATCAAAGGCTTGGAAGGCCTCTATCCTAACCATTAGACTACCGATGCACACAATAATAAATAATAATATGCAATATTGTCAGAACCAACCATGTATTTATAAAAATTTTGTTATACGAAGAGGTTGTAGAAACTGATTTGGAAGTATATCAAGCACCTTCAGAGTCATAATTATAATTGAACTAAGAATGTGTTTCTGCAAATTTTTCTGCAAGGAATCTAAGATTAATTGTTTACTTATTTTAAGAACCAATTTAACTTTATACAAAAGAATTCTAAAGATAGAGCCGGTTTTAATATATCCCGCACTTGATATTTTTTGTAATTTTGTAATTTGCAACTTAGCACTGTTTTATGACTTTATGACTTGTAGAAATATTTATTAAAACAAAACGTTAAAACACTTAAATGAAACTTAATTTAACATCAATAGTTCTTTTTTCTTTGCTATTTTTACTAACTTCCTGCACACAAGGAGAACCGACTCAGCAAATGCACTCGCAACAAATTCAAACGTTTTCGCATGAAGATGTTCCAGCAAACTTTAAAGTTGCATTCATCGGAGATCAAGGCATAAACAATAATTCTCTCGCAGTTCTTGAATTAATAAAAAATGAAAATGCAAGCATGGTTTTACATCAAGGCGATTTTGATTATTCAAATAATCCAGATGCGTGGGATTCTCAAATAACACAAGTACTCGGAGAGAGCTTTCCTTATTTTGCATCCATCGGAAATCACGATGTTGATGTTTGGCCAAATTATCAGAATAAACTTGAGCAGAGACTAGCAAAAATACCTGAAGCCAAATGCTTTGGAGATTTAGGAATTAACTCTGCATGTCAATATAAAGGAATATTTTTTGTTTTATCAGGAATAGGTACTTACGGCGCAGATCACGAAAATTCTTTAGCAGTAGCTCTTAATGCGTCAGATGCAAATTGGAAAATTTGTTCTTGGCACAAGAATCAAGAGTTAATGCAAACAGGATTCAAAACAGATGAAGTTGGATGGAGCGCTTTTGAAATTTGTCGAGAGAGTGGTGCATTTATTGTTATGGGACATGAACACGCGTATTCCAGAACACATTCAATGAAAAATTTCGAAGCTCAGCAGATCTTCAATACTGAAAATGACTTAACACTTACCAAGAACATAAGTTTTGCAATCGTTTCAGGATTAGGCGGACAAAGTTTAAGAGAACCTAATACTAATTTAATAAACCTAAGTTGGTGGGCTTCAGTCTATAATTCAAATTATGGTGCACTATTTTGTGAATTCAACACAAACAAAGATAGTCAAACTGAGCAGACTGCTGAATGCTATTTCAAAAATATTTCTGGAGAAATTATGGATTCATTTAAAATACATCATTAAAGACCTAAAAAAATTATTATAAATTATTATAAATAATCATACATTATTGTAAATTGTTACAAAAGTAAAAAAACAAGATAAACTTTAATAAGAACGCATCTTTAACTTGATACAATGAAAGAGGAAAAAAATAATAAAAGTAAAAATAGAGTAAATACTCCTTCTAGAAACATATTAGTAATCTGCGCTCACTCAGATGATCAAGTACTCGGTCCAGGCGGAACTATGGCAAAATATGCTGCGCAAGGCTATAATGTTTACACGTTGATATTCACGTATGGAGAAGTAAGTCACCCCCATTATCAATTTAAACACATAGCAAAAACTAGAGTTCAAGAATCCAGAGATGCCGATGCAATCATCGGAGGAAAAGGAGTCTTTTTCTTTGGAGCAAAAGATGGAAAAATAATTGAATCAATACGAGAAAAGAAGAAAATTCCTCTTCTAAAAAGAATAATAAAAAATCATTCTCCTGAAAAAATATTTACTCATTCTATTGACGATCCTTTACCAGATCATCGAGCAGTAAGATCTTTAGTTTTGGAAGCATATGATTATCTAAATAAAAAAGAAGGACTAAAGTCAGAAGTATATTCTTTTGATGTATGGAATCTTTGGAATATTAGAAAAAGAAAAGAACCAAAACTAGTAGTAGATATAGGAGACACGTTTCACAAAAAGATAAAAGCACTTCACGCATTTAAGAGTCAAATCAACTTTTTCTCTCATACAATCTTAGTTAATTTTTTATATCTTGGAGTTTATGTTAAAGCATTCGTAAACGGTTTGAAATATAGAGTCAAAGTCGCAGAAGTATTTTACAAAATAAGATGATAAAAATGACTGTAGAAAAACAAACAAAAAAACTGAAGCTATTAATCGCGACAGATAGTTTTCTTCCTAGATGGGATGGCATTGCTAGATTTCTAAATGAAATGATCCCTAGATTGCTAAGTCAATATGATATCACTGTAATTGCACCAAAATTTGGAAAATATGATGCTCAAGGATTTAATCTTATTCAAATTCCGCTATCAAAATTGAGACTAGGGGATTATACTACTGCAAAACTAAAAGCAGGATTGATTAAAAAAGAAGTCAAAAAAGCAGACATAGTTTTCACTCAAACAATAGGTCCGATTGGAACACTAACTTTAACTTATGCAAAAAGAAATAGGATACCCTCTGCGGCTTTTGTTCATTGTATTGAGTGGGAGTTAGTTCCAATGGCTTCTAAAAATGGAATATTAAGACAAATATCTTATCCAATAACTAAATTTTTAACAAGAGCAATTTATAACAAAGCCAATTTAATTATAGTCCCATCAGAAAGTATTTCGGAAGTAATGACTTGGGAACGAATTTATCCAAAAAAACAAGTTGTACATCTAGGTGTGGATTGCACGTTGTTTAAACCTTTAACAGAAAGAACCGAAAAAGAACAACAGGAAATTATCAAGATGAAAGAGGCGTTAAATTTGAATAATAATTTTATAATTGGAAACCATGGTAGAATAGCGCACGAAAAAGATTTGTACACTCTTATGCGTGCATTTATCAGATTTAAGAAAACATATGATGATTCTAGACTTGTTATAATTGGAGAAGGTGTTGAGGAAATAAAACAAAAACTCAGGGGCGTTCCTGGAATAATTTTACTCGGAGCTCAAAATAATGTTCAAAATTATCTGAATATGTTTGATGTTTATGTCACAAGTTCACTTACAGAAACTACAAGTCTTGCAACTTTGGAAGCGATGGCATCAGGACTTCCAGTAATTTCTACACCCGTTGGATTCATAAAAGAATACATACATGATAATAACAACGGATTAATTTACAATCAGAAAAATACTTATGCATTATATCAAAAGTTGGATCTCCTTAAAAAAAATAATTCTCTGACAAAAATTCTCGGCGGTCGTGCAAGAAAAACTGTGTTAAAAGAATTCACTTGGGAACACACTGCTCAAGGAATAGAAGACGCACTAAGCTCATTAGAAAATTTATAGCAGGATAGTTAAGATTTAAATATACATCTCTGTTCCGGTGCACAATGGGAGAAAAACCAAAAAAGGTGGATGAAAAGCAAAGATATAAGCTTAAAAGATTCATAAAGGACTTGGAAAACTTTAAAGGAAGAGGAACAGAATTGGTTTCTGTTTATATTCCTGCAGATTATGATCTAAATAAAATTAACACTCACATCGCTCAAGAACAAGGAACTGCTACAAATATAAAAAGCAAACAAACTAGAGACAATGTTATTTCTGCATTAGAAAAAATAATCCAACATTTAAAGTTATTTCAAAAAACTCCCCCTAATGGTTTAACTCTTTTCGCAGGAAATGTTGCAGAAAGAGAGGGACAACAAGATTATCAAGTTTGGAGTATAGAACCGCCTTTACCATTAAAACAAAGGTTGTATCGTTGCGACAAAGAATTTGTTCTAGATCCTCTACGAGACATGCTCGATGATGATGTTTCATACGGATTAATAACCATGGATCGAAGAGAAGCTACGATTGCGTTGCTTAAGGGAAAATCAATAATTCCTCTTACTTCAACTGAATCAATGGTTCCTGGAAAGTTTAAAGCAGGAGGACAATCTGCAGCAAGATTCGCGAGAAACCGAGAACTTGCAGCAAAGGAATTTTATCAGAAAGTTGCACAATTATTGAAAGACAATTTTTTCGAAATGAAAGAGTTAAAAGGAATAATAGTCGGCGGGCCAGGTCCAACAAAGTATGAATTTGTGGACGGGAATTTCATAACTCAACAATTAAAAGACAAAATAATAGGAATAAAAGACCTTAGTTATACTGACCAATTCGGATTACAAGAATTGCTAGAAAAAAGTCAAGACATACTTGCTGAAGAGGCAGTAATGACTGAAAAGAAAATCGTAAATAAATTCTTTGACTGTTTAGCAAAAACACCCGGATTAGTTACTTATGGAAAAGAAGAATGCATGAAATTATTAAAAATGGGTGTTGTAGAAACATTTCTAGTTTCTGAAATAAATGACGATGCAATTATTGACGAAATATTACTAGAAGCAAACAATTTTGGAACCAATGTTGAGCTAATAAGCGCAGAAACCAGAGAAGGAAGCCAACTAAAAGATCTTGGAGGCTTCGCAGCGATTCTTAGATACTCAGTGGGAGACCAATACTAAATATCTTTACTTACACTGTTTTGATATTCTCGACACACATCAAGCGTTTTTAGGTTAATCCTTCAAAAATTATATTAATACGAGAGATATAATTTTATTATGAACCTCGCAGAAGAAGCATTCAAAGAATTGTATCCTGACCAATATGAAGATAGAGAATTCATAATAACATATTCTGGAAAATTCAAAAAACTGAATGCAAATGTAAAATATAACTGGAATAAAATACATTTTTCTTTAAGCAAAGACTGGCTAGAATACTCTGAAGATATAAGAAAAGGATTAATACAAAATTTATTGATAAAAGTCTTTAAACACAAATATACAAAAACATTAGAGCTTGATTTATATGAAAAATTTTTGAATAATTTGGGAAGATATGCAAAAGTTGACAACAACGATCCTATTTTAGAGGAGAGTTATAATCGCATAAATAAAAAATATTTTGCTAACTTAATGGATAAACCAAATCTTGTTTGGGGACAGGATGCTTTTAGAAAACTTGGACACTATTATTCCCCAACAAACACGATACTCGTAAGCAGCATATTCAAAAAAGAGCCTGAGCTTCTAGATTACATAATGTACCACGAGCTATTACATAAAAAACATGAGACACACATAAAATTAAACTCAAGAACTACGTTTCACACTCGCGCATTTAGAGAAGATGAAAGAAAATTTGAGGACAAGGATGCAGAGAAAAAACTAAACAATTTTATCAGAAAGACTAGAATGCGAAATGTATTCAGATTCTGGTAGAAAACAAACACAGAACACTGCTCTCAGAATTCTGCGCCCGGTAGTTATAGGTTTAACGCCGCACGCACATCTGGATCCATCCTATCAGGCGTCCAAGGAGGTTCAAAAGTTATATCAATTACAACGTTCCTAATCCCTTCTAGATCTTTTAACTTCTCTTCAATTTCTTCGACGATTGCAGGACCAAATGGACAACCTGGAAATGTAAGTGTTATTAGAAGTTTAACATCCGAGTCTTCAGTTATCTCAATATTATAAACCAGTCCCAAACTAACAATATCTACATGAAGCTCCGGATCATAGACATCAGAGAGCAATTCACGAATTTTTTCCTCAGATAAGCTCATATTCAGATAAGAGTGAGTATTTATTTAAAAAAATTTACAAATTCACAAAAACACTAAAAAAATAAAAAACATATTAAAGCTGAACAAATTAACAACACTATGAACGAAAAAGAATTCATAGAAGGATTCATTTTATACCCCACATACAGAGTTGAGGGAAATAATTCATTCATTTACTTGTACGGCCGACTAAAAGACGGAAGAAGTTTCTGTACAAAAAACAAATTTAATCCATTTTTTTATATAAAAACCAAAGATAGATCTGAGACTAAAAAAGTAGATTTAAGGTCAATTGAACCTAAATTTGAGGAAACAAATCTCAAGAATTTTGAGGGAGAACTTGTAACAAAAATAATCACAAAAACACCTAGAGAAATTCCTGAGTTAAGAAAGAGCTTCGAAGAAAAAGGAATAGAATGTTACGAAGCAGATATAAGATTCTCATACAGATTTCTAATTGAGAATAATCTAAAGGGCGCATTAAGAATAAAAGGAAAGTTATCAAAAAAGTCTAATGAAAAAGTTGATTGTTTTTTCGAAGAACCAGTGTTTGAACCGAGCGAATGGAGACCGAAGCCTGAAGATTTTAGAATACTTTCTTTAGACATAGAAACCAGCCAAGATGCAAAAAAATTATACTGTATTTCTTTGTATTCAAACGATAAAAAACTTAACAAAGTTTTGTTGGTTTCTGAAAAAAGAATTAAACATGCTGACTCTTTCAAAGACGAAAAATCTCTACTTGAAGCGTTTAAAGAAGAATTACTTAATTATGATCCGGATATTATCACTGGTTGGAATCTCATAGACTTCGATCTTAAAATAATAGAACAAAAAATGAAAGATTCTGGAATAGAATTTGATCTAGGAAGAACAAATGAAAAATGTAATCTAAAAATATTTGAGTCTTTCATGACTGATTCTAAAGCAGATTTCCCTGGCAGAATGGTTCTAGACGGAATACACATATTGAAAACAAGCTTCATAAAACTAGATGATTACAAATTAGGAACTGCTGCAAAAGAATTTACAAAAGAAAAAAAATTAATTGAGGATGAAAATAAAGGAGAAGATATTGATAATGCCTTCAAAAAGGATCAACAAAAGTTAGTGGATTATAACTTGTTGGATTCAAAGTTAGCATTAGATATTATTGTGAATTCTGGAGGCATGCAACTAACAATATTGCGAAGCCTTCTTACAGGAATGACTCTAGACAAAGTAAGAGCAAGTATTGCAAGTTTAGATTCTTTATATTTAAGAGAACTAAAAAAGAGAGGAATAGTAGCACCAAGCGCAAAGTTTGTAGAAAGAACTGAAAGAACAACTGGCGGATATGTCATGAATTCAAAGCCAGGAATTTATGATTATGTAATTGTGTGTGATTTCAAAAGTCTGTATCCTAGCATTATGAGAACTTTTAACATCGATCCATTAATGCATAAAAAGAAGTGTACGCCCGAACAAAACAAAGATAAACATTTAATCATTGCACCAAACGGCGCGTGCTTCTCTAAAGAACAAGGCATACTTCCAGATATACTCCAAAGATTGTGGAAAGAAAGAGATGCTGCTAGAAAAAACAAAGATGAAGTTAGCAGATGGGCAATAAAAATTCTTATGAATAGCATGTATGGAGTTATTGCAAGTCCTAATTGCCGGTTTTATAGTTTTGAAGTTGCCAATGCAATAACAAGTTTTGGACACATGATGATAAAAGAAACTGCAAAATTACTGAAACAAAAAGGATATGAAATAATTTATGGGGATACGGATTCTATATTTATAGATTTAAAGGAAGATAGTGTTGAAAAAGCTAGGAAAATAGGAAAAGCAATAGAAACTGAAATCAACAATCATTATGCTGCATGGATAAAGGAAACTTATGGTGTAGAAAGTAAACTTGAACTAGAATTCGAAAAAACTTACAAGAAGTTTTTAATGCCTAAAGTAAGAGGAAGTGAAGAAGGTGCAAAGAAAAGATATGCTGGTTTACTAGTAAAAGATGATGATACTGAAGTAATGGACTTTACAGGGTTGGAATTTGTAAGAAGAGACTGGACAGAAGTAAGTAAGAAGTTCCAGCTGGAATTATTAGATCTTATTTTTCATGATAAGGAAATACTTGCCTACATTAAAACATTTGTTCAAAATCTAAAAAGCGGAAAGTATGATAATTTTCTTATTTATCGAAAAGCTTTGAGAAAAGATGTGGATGACTACACTAAAACAACACCGCCACATGTAAAAGCAGCAAGACAATTAGATAAAATAACTAGCAACATCATAGATTACGTCATAACTGTAGAAGGTCCTGAACCAATACAGAAATTAACTCACTCAATAGACTATGATCACTACATTGACAAACAAATAAAACCGATTGCCGATTCAGTACTCTATTTCTTCGGTCAAAAGTTCGAAGATGTTATCAAAGGAAGTGAACAGAAAAATCTTGGCGATTGGTAGCAAACAATAGTTATAGTACTTTTATGAATCCTTCTTCTGGCTCAGAAATTAAGTTATCTTTTCTCAGTTCATCCAGAAGTCTTAAGGTCTCTGATTCTGATAGTCCTTCAACTTCAGCCTCTAGTATTATGTGCTCTATTTGGATTCTTTTCTTTTTTGAAGTTGTTAGACTTTCAAGTATCGCTAGTAATTTTATTTTCACATCAAAACTTCTTTCTTCTGCGAGCTTTGAAGCCATCATTCTTTGAACTTTTAGTAGTTCTTCGAAGTCGTTAGGATTCATTTTGTAGTTTAAGTAAATTCAACAACTTAGATCAACTAAGTATAATTTAAACCCCCCGATAAGAAAATATACAAATCTTAATATAAATATTTTGGTATTAGTATACAAAAAAGCAGATTAGTCTCTATCTTTAGTATCTTTATGAGTTTCCTTTTTCGTCTCATCGTCTTCTTTATGAACAACATTTTCTCTTAACCGCGTTCCCGTAAAGTATTCTAGACAATCAAGTGCATCAAAATAGGCTTTCTTTCGCAGATATGATTCTCCAAATTCAAGAATAAATGCATTATCGTTTATTTCTGCATTACACACCGGACAAAATTTCTCTGAAAGCTTATCCTGATCAAAGAACTTTATTTTTTTATCAATTAACTTATCAATGTTACCAGACACTAAATCTCTCTTTATCTTTAAAAGGTCTTCATGAGACAAGGATTCAATAATTTTGGCAAGTTTACTCATCTTAACCCTCCTAAAAGTTTTTCAGACGAGTTTAAAGTCTTTTCGTAAATTAAACTGGCAGTTGTGGCCAAGTCTTGAAAATATTTTTCATTTCGTTGCACTCCTTGAACAAATTCTTCAGCCGTATGACTCCAGAATCTGAATTTTACTATTTTCCCATTAATATTTACATCAAGAGAGCTCTTTGAATCCCTAAATCTTTCAACCGCTTCAGAAATAATTAAAAGATGAATTTCCACAAGCTTTCCTGTTTCTTCCCTTCGTAAAAAAAACAAGTTTTGAATCAAACTAAAAAAATCTTCAGAAGATGTAATAAATTTAAGAAAATGCATTTGCTCTTTTAACTCAAGTAATAGCAAATTCTGAAGCAACAAATTTTCTGGAGACTGCTTTATTTCCTTTTTTACAACTTGACTGAAATTTAATGCAATAATCCAACTTTTTGATTTATTCAGAAAATATAAAATTCGTGCATCCTTTTTTTCTCTCGAACCTTTTCCCTTATCAACTTTAAGTTTTTTTACATAACCATACGCTTCAAGTAATTTGAGTTGTTGGCTCGTATTTGCAATTGTTGTGTTAAGCTTTTGGGCTACTTGTTTGGGGGACTGAGGAGCCTTTGAGAGCGTTTTCAAAATCATCCATTTTGAGCCAGCCAACTCTGTTTCTATGAAGTCTTCTTGCATTATTGTTTCTTGTAATTTGAAGTATTTAAAGATTTCTATAATTAAGTAAAACTGTATTATTATAGTGTTATACTTCAATAATTAAATTCTATATTTATTATAAGCCACTTTCCCGTCAAAAAAGTGCGAAACCTTTAAATATGATTAAGTAAAGAGGAATTTTAGAATCTTAGCGTTGCTTATTTTTATACTTTTGAACCAGCACATAAAACCAAAGGACTAAGATTCACAAGAATTAAATGTTAAAAAAAGGGGAAAGAGAATATAACTTGAAAGTGCTTATGTTGGGTTGGGAATTCCCACCTTTCTTTGCGGGAGGCGCAGGAATAGTTTGCAGTGAATTAAGCAAAGCTCTGATAACTAAAGGCACAGATATCTTATTTGTAATGCCGAGCGGTCCAGATAACACAAGTTCTGCAGAAAACCAAAATCTGAAAATAATTGTAACCAACAACAAATATACAACTGTAAAAATACGCATAAAGAAAATAGATTCCTTATTACATGCGTACGCCACCCCTCAATCATATAATCAACAATACACTCAAATGATTAATGGAACAAAACAAGGCCAAACAAAGACACTATATGGTCCGAATCTTAAAGAAGAAGTGTATAGATTCGCAGAACAAGTTAAGCTTTTAGCCGAGGAAGAAGATTTTGACATAATTCATGCTCACGACTGGGTAACATTTCCAGCAGCAATTGCATTAAAACAAATCACAGGAAAACCTCTTGTTGTACATATACACATAACCGAGTTTGATAAAACAGGAGGCAAACACGCAGACCCAGACATTTACTCAATAGAACAAGAAGGAATGCTAAGAGCTAATAAGGTAATAACTGTAAGCAATAAAATAAAAGATACGTGCATTCATAATTATTTCATAGATCCTTCAAAAATACTTGTAGTTCATAACGCTGCGCCAAGCATGTACGATTCTCCGACAAGCATAAATAATAAGTTAAAAGAAAACAACAAGATAGTTCTTTTCGCAGGAAGAGTAACTTTACAAAAAGGACCAGATTATTTTGTTGATGCCGCAAAAAAAGTGCTAGAAAAGGCACCAGATACTTTATTTGTACTTGCAGGAGCAGGAGATATGCTCAATCAGATGATTGAAAAAGTAGCAAGATTAGGAATCTCTAACAAATTTATATTTACAGGATTTTACACAAGAGATCAGGCAAATCAATTATTTGAGATTGCAGATGTTTTTGTAATGCCTAGCGTAAGCGAACCTTTCGGATTAGTACCATATGAAGCCCAACTTAAGAGAACCCCTACAATCATTTCGAAACAATCTGGAATCGGAGAAGTATTGTATCACACATTAAAAGTAGATTTCTGGGATGTAAACCAATTAGCAAACAAGATCTTAGCAGTTCTTCACTATAAACAACTACACAACGAGTTAAAGGAAAAAGGATACCATGAAGCAAAGTCATCCACGTGGGACAATCCTGCCACGAAATGTTTAAATATCTATCATCATCTAATGAATAATAGAGGTGTAATCTGAGTGGTATCTGTTTGTTTTTATTTTCAAGTTCATCAACCGCATAGACTTAGAGATTATACTATCTTTGATATAGGCCATAGAGATGATTACTTTGATGAGGAGAAAAATAAACAAATAATACAAAAAGTAGCAAATAAATGCTATCTACCTACAAATAAGTTATTATTACGACTAATAAATCAAAACAAAGGAGAATTCAAAGTAACATTCAGCATAACTGGAACCGCTTTGGAACAAATGGAAAAATATTCTCCAGAAGCACTAGAAAGTTTTAAGGCTCTTGCGAAAACAGGTTGTGTGGAATTCTTAAGTGAAACTTATAATCACAGCTTATCATATCTTTTTTCTAAAACAGAATTCAAGGAGCAAGTAGAACTTCATAAAAATAAAATAAAACAACTTTTTGACTTTACTCCAACAGCATTCAGAAACACAGAATTGATATTCAATAACGAACTCGCAAAATTTGTTGAAGATTTGGGATATACTGCAATAGTAGCTGAGGGTGTAGATCATATTTTAAGAGAAAGAACACCTAATTTCATATATAATCCAGTAAATTCAAATATTAAAGTGTTATTAAAAAATTATAGATTAAGCGACGATATTGCATTTAGATTCAGCAACAAAGGCTGGACAGAACACCCTTTAACAACCGAGAAATTTGTTAATTGGCTAAACCAGGTAAATGGAAACGGAGAATTAGTAAATTTGTTCATGGATTATGAAACTTTTGGAGAGCATCAATGGGAAGATACAGGAATCTTTAATTTTCTAGAACACCTTCCAAGTAAAGTTTTAGAACATCCACATAATAATTTTGTAACAGTCAGTGAAGCCGCCAACAAATATGATTCTAGAGGAATCATCGACATACATAATTTCATATCTTGGGCAGATTTAGAAAGAGATCTGACTGCATGGTTAGGAAACCCTCTTCAAGATTCTGCAATTCAAGAAGTATATAAACTAGAGCAATACATAAAAGCAACAGGAGATAAAAAACTACTTGATGATTGGAGAAAACTCACAACTTCAGATCATTATTATTACATGTGCACAAAGTGGTTTAGCGATGGAGACGTACATAAATACTTCAACCCGTACGATAGTCCATATGAAGCATACATAATATTCATGAATGTACTTAATGACTTCACAAGAAGAATAAAATCAAAGCTAGATTCACAATCACAACAAAATGAACTACGAGTTAAAAAAGCAGAAACACTATTAATGACAGATACCCCTAGCAGAATACTCACAAATTAAACCAAGAGAACTCAGTGTTCAAGTTACGCAATCGCAAAAAAAAGAGGTGAGACACATGGATGGCTCAAAAGAAAAAATAAGTAAATCGAAAAAATCAGTTAAAAAAACTGCACATGCAAATAAAACGGGCAATACAAAAATAAAACAAAAAATAGCAGATGCTCCAGCAGAACAATACTTTATTCTAGCCAACGGACAGCCCGTAAAAAACGTAAAAGAACTTGCAGATGTTCTAGAACATGTAAGTGAGGATATATTCAACCACCACGTTACAAACGAAAAAAATGATTTTGCAAACTGGACAAAAGATGTATTCAAAGAAATTGAACTGGCACAAGAATTAGCAGAAACAAAAAACAAAGATCATACAAGAATAGTTTTATACAAACACATAATAAAAAACTTGAATAAATAAAAATTAAACAACCAAGTAATACTTGAGAGAAAATAAAAAAGAGAGAAATATGGAAATTCCACCCTTTTACTTTGTGAATGGAGCGATTGCAAAAAACTTATCCGACCTAGAAGATATTCTAAACGAACTGCCTGAAAAAGATTTTGAATTCCATGTAAATCAAAATAAAAATGATTTTGCAAATTGGATAGAAAATTGTTTGAAGAACAAAGAGTTGGCAGGAGAATTAAGAAAAACAACGGATAAAGACGACACCATAAACTTAATTCAAGAAACTCTAACAATGCAAACAGACAGCCATTCTAAAGCAACAATCAAACCAGAACCCGACCAAGATTTATTGTTACATGAAACAATAAAAAAACACACAATTCAAAGAGCTCAAAGTCAAAAACATTCTCCTGAAAAAAAAGTAACCTCTACACCAAAACATACGATCCAATCAAAGAAACAAGAGAATACAGACGTAACATTTGAATATGAACAAGAAAAGCACCCATCAGGAATAACCAAGGTGCACAAAATAACTGCAGAAGCACCACATGAATTCATATTGAAAGAATTTTTAGCAGGAGCAATATTTGGATTATTATTAGGATTAATACTTATGGCTACACTAAGACAAATAGGCGCAATTTAATAAAAGGTGAGACACATAAAAAAAACTACTATAACTAAGGCTAACGCAGAAGCATTATTTGAACTATCTTGGGAAGTATGTAACAAGGTAGGAGGAATATATTCGGTAATAAGTAGTAAGGCTGCATTGATAAAAGAACAATACAAGCAATATATAACTCTTGGCCCATACATAAAAAACAAAGCACAAGAAGATTTTAACGAAGAGACTGTACCTGAAAATTACAAAGAGGTATTTAGAGATCTGGAAGCAAAAGGATTGAAGTTGCACTATGGGACTTGGCTGATAAAAGGAGACCCTAAATCAATCTTAATAGAATTTGATTCATTAAAAGATATCAAAAACGATATAAAAAAAGAATTCTGGGAGAGTCACAGAGTTGATTCAATAACAAGCCAGTGGGAATTTGAAGAACCAATGCTTCTCTCGTACGCTGCAGCAATGTTATTGTATGAATTGGAATTAAAACAAAAAATAATTCCAGAAAAAACAATACTGCACACCCATGAGTGGATGACCGGTTTCGCGATATTAAAACTAAAGAATTTTAATTCAAAAATCAAAACAGTATTTACAACGCATGCAACGATGTTAGGACGAAGTATTGCCGGAAGCAACCAAGATCTATATGGTTCTCTAGGAAAATTTGACCCTGATCAAAAAGCAAGAGAATTAGGCGTAATAGATAAACACAGCGCTGAGAAAGCGGCAGCTCAATCTTCTTCTGTGTTCACAACGGTTTCAGAAATTACTGGAAGAGAAGCTGAGCACATTTTGGGAAGAAAACCTGAAGTATTAGTTTTGAACGGACTTGATCTAGGAAGATTCCCCTCCATAGAGGAGACCTCAATAAAACACATAACTTCCCGAGAGCAAATACGCGAATTCTTAGCATACACTTTTTTTCCCTATTACAAATTTGAGCTCAAACACAATCTATCATTTTTCTTAGCAAGCAGATATGAGTTTGAAAATAAAGGAATAGATATATTCATAGAAGCTTTAGGATTGTTAAATAAAGAGCTAAAAAAATTAAAATCTGATAGAACCATATCCGCATTCTTCTTTATAGCAGTACCAAATAATGGTGCAAAAATTGAGCTTCTGGAAAATAAAAATTATTATAGACATATTAAAAATTATGTTCACAGCAACTCGCACGAAATCATGGCAAAAATAATAAGTGATTTCATGAACAACGGTCAGATTTCCGATAATGTATTTGATAAAGATTTTTTACAAGAAATGCATAAAGATATAATAAGATTCAAACGAAAAGGAGAACCAATATTATGTACACATAAATTAAACGTTCCTGAAAACCAAGATCAAATAGTGAATGCGTTTAGAGCAGCAGAATTAAATAACTCAAAAGAAGACAACGTAAAGGTAATATTGTTCCCTGCATATCTAAATGGAAATGATTCTCTTTTCAATCTAGAATTTTATGATCTAATTGCAGGATGTCATCTCGGCGTATTTCCAAGCTATTACGAGCCTTGGGGCTATACTCCTCTAGAATCCGCAGCACTAGGCGTGCCTTCAGTAACGTCTGATTTAACGGGCTTTGGAAGATTTGTAAATCAGCAAGAATCGCGAAATAAAGATGCACAGGGAATATACTTAATAAAGAGAGACAATACTTCAAAAAAAGAATCGACAAAAGAATTATACACTTTTCTGAAAGAATTCTCATTAATGTCTTATGAAGATAGAGTTGAAAATAAAGTTCAAGCGAAAGAATTAGCAAAGCTTGCGGACTGGAGAATTTTAATCAATAATTATATTGCTGCACATAATTTAGCCTTAAAGAAATAATAAAAATATAACAACAAATAGTTCTATAATTTTTTTATAAGCTTAAAGGGATCTGACTCAATTATGTTAAGACCCGCATATAATTCCATTCCACCTATGTCTGTAGTTTTGCTTGCCAGATCTCCTCTATCAATAATCCTAAAGAAAAGTGGAAAGCCTTTCCAGAGTTCATTATCTTTCTCATTTCCAATTGGCGGAATATAAAAACCCATATTAAATGAATTAACACCTAAGTTTAATAGACTTGAAAGAACTTTATTCAAGACTCCTGAATATGCACCAATTGTTTTATTAGATTTATTTTTGCCGTTTGAAAAAATTAAAAGTTCTTTCTCTTTGACCGGCGTAAGATATACTACAATTGTGAAATTCTTGTACTTCTTTGTCAGACCCAATGCTTCATGAATTCTTATCAAATCCTCAAAATAAGCTCCATCATATTTTTCTCGGTAGAATTCCTTTACCTGATTTAACATTTCTAATTTGGGATAATGTTGTCCTTCAGTCATCAACATTTGCATATGTCCATGAATGATGCTTGCTCCCGATCTCCATAAACAATTCCACATTAAAAATGGATAGCAGTAAGTCTTGTTTTTTTTATTTACAATAGAGAACCATTTGTCGGCCGTATCTAGATGATCTTTTAATTCAGCTTCGGTAAACTTTAAAGGGTTGTGTTCCTTAAAAATTATAAGCGAGTGAAACGCATCGTACTTAGCAACATTTGCACTGGTTGTCGTAAACTTTCCTTTTATTCTACCAAATTCATCTATCGGCGTGAACTTTTCAGGCTTTGAAAAATTATCCCCTTTTTCAATTCTAATCTCTTTATCATCAAAAGGTTGTTTTACTGAGGGACGCATTGATCTTAATTCATTAAATGCAGCGGCTTCAAAGGTAAATTTATTTCTTATGTCAATTATTTTCTGGTTAGTAACCACACTTAATGATCCAAACTGACTTTTAACCCAAGGGACCATTGATTTTGGAATTTTCATAAAAGACTCACGTTCGGACAAAGAATAAAATCTATCAAATAATAATTTATCTTCTACACTGAGCTTTTTTATCTTTGAACTCAGAGAAGATATAGACTCAGAGTCAAGCCTCATCCCTTTTTTTAACACTTTACTTGAAACCATATGAATTCATTTGATGTTACTGCATATAAATATTACGCTCAAACAAAATAAATCGTGGCAAACGCCTTCGAATGCAGTAAATAAAACTAATCAAAATAATCAAAATGACTGAAATAACTTAAAATAGCTCAAGATAACTCTGTAGTCACGAGCGTATTGTTCAACCTGTAGATGTTAACCGTCGGCTGTTAAGAATTCGGATGTTTTTCGGTTTTTCTTAAGCAATCCTTATAAAGAAGTTAGCTTTTTTGTTTATAAATGCGCATTAAGGACATGCTCAGAAATCATGGATTTCTGGCACGCCAAAAGCTTTGTTTTTGAGCGTTTCATTAGAGAATAGATTATGAAAATAAAAGACATAACACCTGAAAATAGACCTAGGGAACGATTGGAAAAGCAAGGACCTTCTGTTTTGTCAGATGCTGAACTCTTAGCTATCATCCTAAAAACAGGCAATAAAACTGAAAATGTAATTGATATGTCTAATCGATTGATTTCAAAATATGGATTTGATAAGCTTTCTATGTGTTCATTAACAGAATTGCAAGAGATTAATGGTATTGGTTCTGCAAAAGCATCTCAGATACTCGCGCTCTTTGAATTAAATAAAAGACATTCATATTCTAAAACACAAGGAAAGCCAATAAAGACTGCAAAAGATGTGTTTGAACACTGCTCTCCAAAATTATCTTCTACGGATAGAGAGCATTTCATGATATTGCATTTGGATACAAAAAATAGAGTGATTAAAGACGAGATTGTTTCTGTTGGAGCATTAACTGGAACAATAGCACATCCGCGAGAAGTCTTTAAGTCAGCAATAAAAGAGAGCGCACATTCAGTAATTCTAGTGCATAATCATCCATCGGGAGACCCGACACCATCTGACGAAGATTTGAAGATGACAGAACGATTGATTGAGTCAGGAGAGATACTTGGAATAGAAGTATTGGATCATGTCATTATTGGGAAAGAAGAATGGTGGAGCTGGAATGAGAAGAATTAATTTACTGATGCTGCAAACAAATGCTTTTGGAAATTTATGAATGTCTGCCTTATCTTATCAACGCCACCAAGTATCTCTGTTGCGTCATTAATGGCTTGATATTTAATTTTAAGTAATGCAGGAAGTTTTTCTTGGTCTAATTCTTCAATGCCAATTTCGATGTATTTTGATAACACGAATTCTAGGAATTCTTTTTGAGTATTATCTAATGGTTTGAATATGTTGTTTTGTGCTTTTGCAACTCTTTCTTCTCTTGAAATGGGTTTAATCGCATATGCTATGTATTCAAGTACGTCAAAAATATCGCTATTTTCGGCATTAATTAATTGCTGAAGTGTTTTTAGTTCGTTCATTCCATATCCTGATTCTGCAAGTTTGTCAAGTAATACTTTTCTTGTTACAGGATTTGACCAAATTTTTCTTAGTTCTTTTTCATCCTTAAAAAATTCAGGTATTTTACCATATAAATTATGCAAAAATTCTTCCGCTGAAATGGGTTTACCCTCTGCACTCCAAAATGAAGTTTGAATTATATGTTGAATCTCTCTTTCTTTACCATCTTTTAATTTAATTTTGAGTTTCTTTCTTTTTATTATTTCTTCTTCATTTTCATTGCCATAAGTCTCTGTTGGTTCTCGAAGAATCATTGGTTTAGGTTCTTTTGGCTCTGGCTCAAGAGGTTCTCCATCCCATTCAGGGTCATTAAAGTGTTTGTAAGCATCAACAAAATCGTATATTGTAAAAAACTCTTTTCCATCGAATAATCTTGTTCCTCTACCTACAATTTGTTTAAATTCAATCATTGAATTTACTGGTCTCATTAAAATAATGCTTCTTATATTTCTTGCATCAACCCCAGTAGATAGTTTTTGAGATGTGGTGAGTATTGTTGGTATTGTTTTTTCATTATCTCTAAATTCTTCTAAGTATTGTTCTCCTAGCTTGCCGTCGTTTGCAGTAACTCTCACACAATAATTTGGATCTTTGCTCTTTTTGACTTGATTAATTAGGTCTCTAACTGCTAGAGCGTGGTCTTGAGTTGCACAGAAAACAATTGCTTTTTCATTTTGATTAATTTCATTCATAAAAATATTGACTCTTTTCGCCTCTCTTTCTTTTATTTCGATGATTCTGTTGAAGTCTGCTTCTTCGTAAATCTTTCCAGCTTCAACTTCTCCCTCAATAATCTCATCGTCAGAAGTGTAAATATAATCATCCATTGTTGTTTTTATCCTTCTTACCTTGAAAGGAGTCAAGAAACCATCATTGATTCCCTCTTTTAGTGAATAAACATAAACTGGTTCTCCAAAATACCTGTAAGTATCAACATTATCTTTTCTTTTAGGTGTTGCTGTCAAACCGAGTTGTACTGCGGGGGAGAAATATTCCATGATTGCTCTCCAGTTTCCTTCATCATTAGCTCCACCCCTATGACATTCATCAATGATTATGAAATCAAAATAATCCTTAGGATAATCTCCGAAGTACGGAGAATCATTAGGTCCACTCATAAAAGTTTGAAATATAGTAAAGAAAATGCTTCCGTTTGTTGGCACTTTTCCTTTTCTTCTTATTTCACCAGGCTTAATTCTAACTAATGCGTCCTCAGGAAATGCAGAGAACTCATTAAATGCTTGATTTGCAAGAATATTTCTATCTGCTAAGAAAAGAATTCTAGGTCTTCTTTTTGCATCCTTTTGAAGAGTCCATCTTGATTGAAATAATTTCCATGCAATTTGAAATGCGATTGTTGTTTTTCCAGTTCCGGTAGCTAGAGTTAGTAAAATTCTGTTTTTATCCTCTGCAATAGCATCTAAGACTTTATTTGTTGCAATTTCTTGATAGAATCTAGGTTCATAAATTCCTCCTCTTGGAACCGAATTAAATAGATCTTTCCAATCGTTTTGTATATGGAATGTTTTATTCCATAATTCTTGAGGTGTTGGGAATCTATCTAAATACCATTCTTTTCCAGTCACCATGCACATTTCATAAATCTGTTTTCCATTGGTAGAATAAGCAGTTTCTAAATTAAGTTTCAATGCGTAATCTTTTGCTTGTGCAACTCCTTCTGTTGGTTCTCGTTCATCGCTTTTAGCTTCAATAACTGCAAGTTTTCTTCCTTTATATGAAAGAATATAATCTGCTTTTAAGGGAGACGCTCTTAAGTTTCCAGGCTGAATTCTACCTAAATTAATAGGAAATTGTTTTAAAATTTTTGAGCTTTCAACAACTCCCCAACCACTGCTTTTCAATTTTGGTTCAATTAGTTCGAATTCAGTTTGTGATTCGTTCATTTTAATTCCCTTTTTTTCTTAGTGATTATCTCTTTTGCATTTTTTGAAGTTATTATGCTTCTTCCCAATTCTTTTTCTGCTTCTTTTCTTGCTGTACCTGCGACATTTCCGTCTCTTTTTGCAATATCTTTGCTTTTATCAAAATCATTTGGTTTTTCTTTTTCAGAAATTTCGGTTGTTACTCTTTCTCCAAGCATTGTAAAAATTAATTCTAAATCATCCATATGATCTCTTAAATTATCTTTTGATTTTATTGGAATTTTTTTAAGTTGTTTATATTCTAATGGGGTTAATCCAAATGTTGCTTTTGATATCTCTGCAGTGAGTATTGCAAAATCCTGCTTAGAGCTTATGCCTCTTTTTTGCCATTCATCCGTTAAATTTTGTCTTATTGCTATTCCTCTAAGTCGTTTGTCAATCCAATCTTTTGGATAACCTTTTGCTTCATACAAAGCTTTCATTCTTTCTTGAGCAAG
>Ga0172368_10002836_pt1 | contig 21670 bp, 19 predicted proteins | sample Lak11m_FD_114540 | JGI IMG/M metagenome (GOLD analysis project Ga0172368, IMG submission 114540) | Freshwater microbial communities from Kabuno Bay, South-Kivu, Congo - kab_022012_11m | ecosystem: Environmental > Aquatic > Freshwater > Lake | place: Democratic Republic of the Congo: South-Kivu...
TAATTTTCGTTTCAGACCCATTCGAAGATGACCACTAATTTGAGTTATTTCGAAATAAGGAGAGAGAACTTGTGCCAACTCATCAGGACTAAAATGCTGATAATGTTTACTTGTCACTGAAATATTAATTGAGGGAACAGTGAGTATTAAAGTGCCATCATTTTTCAGACATCTACTGATATGCATAATTACATTAGGTAGTTCTATCGGTATAATATGCTCAATTACTTCTACACAAGTAACTACATCAAATTGCTTTTCAGGTTGATATTTAGCAAGGTCTCCAACAATAAATTTCACTGTAGGAGAAAAGGCCTTTGCAAAGGCGATGGCTCTTTCGGAATAATCAATTCCCACAACATCCCAGCCTCCTTGCGCTAATTCATAACATAGCCGTCCATCTCCACAACCGGCATCTAGCAATCGTCGATCACACGGTTCTCCAAGTAGCGACCTTACAATTGTACGGTATGACTGATCTGTTAAAAGCCAGTATCGGCACCTGGGATATAGATCAAGATAATGATAAGGAAAGCAGTATTCATCTTCTTGGATTTGCTGTTTACGATTGAGCTCAATATCCATAGTTTCCTCGTAAAAGCTAACAGTCTGTGATCGCAAGATGCCGAATATGAGGCAATCTAGTGCTTAATTGCATAATTAACTGTTGGTATGGTGTACTTGGGCATGGAGGACGTCATCATGCCCAAGAAACCGCCTGTCGTTCCCTGTAACGCTGAGCAATTGGCTCAGTTTGCAAAAGTTGAGTGCAAGTCGCACCGCGGAACTGCGCCTGGTCCTGCGCGCCCGCATGGTGCTGCGATGTGTCGAGGGGGCAGCGATCAATCAGATCGCCGCCGCAGTGGGGGTGACCCCCAACAAGGTGATCACCTGGCGTGACCGGTTTATCGCCCAGGGATTGGAGGGATTGCGTGATCGGCCGCGTTCCGGTAAACCGCGCATCTATCCGGTGACTTTTCGGCAGCAGGTATTGGAAACGCTGGAGTTGCCGCCTCCCTCCGGCCAGGCGACCTGGGATGGGCCGGCGGTGGCCGCCCATCTGGGCGCCTCGAAAGATGCCGTATGGCGGGTGTTGCGCCAAGAAGGGATTTGTCTCCAACGCCAGCGCAGTTGGTGCATTAGCACCGACCCGGAGTTCGCAGCCAAAGCGGCCGATATTGTGGGAATGTACCTTAATCCCCCGGAGAACGCGCTGGTCATCTCGGTGGATGAGAAGCCGAGCATCCAGGCATTGGAACGCCGCACTGGATATGTGCAAACGACCAATGGGCAGATTGTGCGTGGCTATCGGAGTACGTATAAGCGCCATGGCACGCTGAACCTGTTCGCCGCATTGCAGGTGGCCACGGGGGCCATCCACGCCGAGACGACTACCACGAAGCGTCGCGTCGGGTTCCTGGCCTTCATGGATCAGGTCCTCGCAGGGTTGCCGTCGGCGACGGAGATTCACGTGATTGTAGACAATCATTCGATCCATAAGCATTGTGACGCCTGGTTGTCCGAACACCCGCAGGTGACTTTTCATTTTACGCCGACCTCGGCCAGTTGGTTAAACATGGTCGAAATCTGGATCGGCCTGCTCTCGCGTAAAGCGTTGCGCGGGGGGCTTCCGCTCCACCGAAGAGTTACGGGCGGCCATCGAAGCTTTCATCGCTGCGTATGGGCCGACCGCAAAGCCGTTTGTTTGGCGAAAGCGGGAAGTCAAAGGTTCCCAACTTCGCGATACTATCCAGAACTTATGCAATTAAGCACTAGTCTATTTCCAAAACGCGATGGTAATGTTATCAACCACCTCTTGCGTAGGATTGATTCTTTCGCCATATCCTGTAAACTTCCTCTTTTCACCCAATAATATCGTCTGTATTGTATCGCCCTATCGGCGCTTATTTTGTTGCAAAAAGACGCATGGGGTAGGCACGATGCCAGATGACTTCGCTATCTTTTTTATCACCATTTCGATAATCTTTGATGACGTCACGCAGGCTGCCTTCCTCGAGCAATCGCCGATGTTAGAAGCGCAGCTTTGGGTGCGCATCTGCTATGCGCATGTCTCTTGCTCCTTCTTGTCACGCGAGAAGAAGCGGGGCTCGCCGATCTCCGTCTGCAGGAAGCGGCGCAACACCGCGTTGCCGAAGGTGCCGGTGCCACCGGTGATGAGGAAGGTTTTATCTTTGAACATCAGCGTGTCCCCACTGGTTACCGTGTTATCCTTAACCTCATATCTACTGCTTCGATAGCAGCACAGGTGAGGATGTATTTGTATAAGATAGGATAATAGAATTTCGAGTCCGCGTCGTGGCGTTCCATAAACTGTGTTACCATTTTACCAATCCACGGTCGCGCCAGCAAGCGCAATATCAATTTTTTTATCGTGCGTTTCACCGGTTCCTGGCCAAATACCGGCGGCTCGACAAACCAGTGGAAATACCGGTGATATACTTCCGGATATAATTTAAGCATTTCCTGCGCACATTCATGATAATATCGCTGGCTGACCCAGATCCATTGCCGGTAGGATTCAGCAGCTTCTGCATAATGTATCACTTCAGCGCCAGGCTCATAGACAATCGATATTCCACGTTGCCAAAGGCGAACTCCGAGTTCGCCATCTTGTCCGCGCCGCATGACACTGTTAAACATGCCAATTTCGGTGAGTGTTTTTTTAGGAAGTGAAGAGTTGCCTCCTGACAAATAGGTAGGTGGCAATGGGTCACCGGCTATTGCTGAAGCGGTGAAGCGATTGTGCCCCATGTAGGTGCTGTTATGGTAGCGCACCAGATTACTTTTTGCCACCCAATCCGGAGGATAGCTCACCTTCCCGACTACCACTACCGGTCGCATCTCTCGCTGATGCCGTGTGATATGGGCGGCTATCCACCCCGGAGTTGGCATGATGTCATCATCAGTAAATGCTACTAAAGCAGACGTAGCGACCAGAATCCCGGTATTCAATGCGCCGGCCCGTCCGGTATTTTCTGTCTGCCGTAAATACTGCCAGCCAGTCAGGTGGTATTGTGTGAGATAGTCCTGCACAATGATGCCGGTATTATCAGTTGAGGCATCATCAATTATTATCACCTCAAAATCAGTCACTGGAATAGTTTGTGTTCGAAGGGCTTCGAAAGTATTAATAATTTTATAACCCCTGTTGTAGGTGGGTATTAGGACAGATATCTGCATTTGTACTTTTCCTTCAGACTGTTAAATATCATGCAAACGCGGTGCCCGACCTGCGTGCTGTGGGATATCCCGATGATACATCATGGAGTATAATAGTTACTTATATCGTGTTGATGCGCCGGCAAGGTCCGTTATTATAATCGGGCATTGGTCCCCGACCGAGCAGTCCATTTGAAAGATTCATTAATCGCTGGGCAGCCACGCGTGGATTCCAAAGGTCGTGCATCGTATGGTATCCTTCACGTGCTAATTGTTCGCGCCAGCTGGCCTCAGAAATAGCCCGGGCTATCAGTGAAGATAATTGGCGGACATCCCCGCTGCGGAACAACAAGCCATTAACCCCGTCTCGAATCAGGGTGGTTGCCGCGCCTGTCGCCTGGCTGGCAACGACTAGGCATCCCGTGGACATCGCTTCATTCACGACCGCGCCCCAACCTTCAGAGCCATTGCTTGGGAAGACATAAATATCAGCCGCGCACATCAAATCATGTACCTGATCGGCCGGGATGGACGGGGCTAATCGAACGATATCGGCCAACCCGAGCTTTGTCCGCAATGCACGTATGCGTGAACGCATCGGACCTTCGCCGACAACATCGACAGTAAAAAGATAACCCTGGCGACGCAAGCGCGAGGCGGCGTGGAGTATGATATCGATCCTCTTCAAAGCAAGCATGCGCCCAACCCATAACAAGCGCACGGGATTATTATGCCGCGCCATGTATGGTTCATCCACTACCTCGGTGAAATAACCCCACTCCCAGATACGATCAGAGAAACAGCCCAGTACCGACATATCTTGTGCGGCAAGCGCACCGATCGGGAAATAATGAAAATTGGAGAAAGTTACCAATGATCGAAAGTTTTCCGCCATTTTCGCGAAGGCCGGATGCAATAACCTTAGCTTTCCAAGCGGTGGCTTCCACCAACGCTCACTCATATAAAATGTAAGCTTCCCCGCTCTGACTCTCTTTAGTAATAAATCATCCGAGCGTTCTCCGGTCATGATAATATCGGCGGTTTCATACCATTTTCGAAATTGATGATCATTCTCGTTGTCAGTATATGCTCGTAATAGCCACGGCTCGATGACGCAGTCATCATTTCGGTACCCCAACTTGAGTCGTTCAGCGCTGACTGGCTCCAATACCGCATAACGAAAGTTATCTGCACCGAGCAATGCTACTAGCTCCTGTGCGACAGGGAAAAGATGATGGGTAATCCCTCTGCTAATATATAAAAATGTAGACAATTCTTATCCTCTCGCAAATTGCCAATCAACCCATTCCTTTCCGGTAATAGGTATTGCATTTGCGTATTCAGTGGCAAATCTTCACATCTTTGCCAGAAATTCCGTGTAGGAAACAGCAGCCTTATATCCGGGCACACAGGCAATGCTGGCACCCAATTCCTGCCGGTCAGCGTCAAGTATCTTACCGTCAATAATATCCGGATGAATCATGATTTCAATTTGATTTCGATGCACAAGTTCCAGATGCCTGCTGAATGAATATAAGATATCGTGAATTTCTCCAAAATAAGCGGTTGTATGAAAGCCATGGCGTCTTAATCGGGCATTGAACCACCATCTGTAAATCTCTTTTAGCAACGAGTTCGTTTTGCCGCAATTCCGGCTGATCCGCACCGCGCGAATGCCGGACTCCTTTGCCACCCCCAGCACGATGTCGGCGACCCCCGGGATGGTGTGCGCATGGGTATGCGAGTCAATATGGGTGACAGGGAGATGCGCCTGCCGACAACGCCGGATTTGCGCGCGCAATTCGTCCGCCACCACCGCTTTCTCGGCGGTGGATAAATGGATGCCCCGCGCGGACTGCGTGCGCCAGTCCGGGTTGAATGCGCCGTCAATGCAAAAGGTGGCATTCCATTTCATGGCCTCGGTCAGCGGCGCCAGCGTCACCAGATTCAGATGCACGCCCAACTTGCCCGTTAACCGCTGCTCGTGCGCCAGTTGGAACGCCTCTTCCACCTGCGGATAATTGGGAATAATCGTGGCAGATGAGCACCAGCCGTGGGCAAACGAATCTGTGATGGCGGTATTGATACTTTGTGAGGCACCAAAATCATCGGCATTAATAATCAACATGAATGTAATCTCATTGGCGAAAGAGCGCTTCGATCTGATCAAGGATGACAACTTCATCGAAAAAAGGCGCACGCTCCTGAGTTTTCGCCTTATAATGCTGATACAGCACACGGTCGCTCATCATACGTTGCACACCATCGTAAATTCCCGCCGTGCTGTTCTCTACTAGCAGCCCATATTCACCATCGGCAAGAATCTCGCTCGGTCCCGTGCAGCGGGTACTGACCACCGGCACCTGCAGAATCAGCGCTTCGGCGATCACCAGGCAATATCCCTCGAATCGCGAGGAACATACCAGCAGGTCGGCGCTTTTGAGATATTTATAGGGATTGTTCTGCAGGCCGAGAAGGGTCACATTGGTCAACTGGTATTCCCGTATGTATGCCTCAAGGGTTCCGCGCTCCGCTCCCTCGCCAATAATCCATAGCCCGAAAGTAAATCGATTATCAGTCAGCCGCTTGCAGGCCTCCAGCAGTCGATCAAATCCCTTTGGTGAAACCAAAAGCCCGACAGCCACAATTTGAAAGTCATATGCTTTTTTGATCACCGGTAATTCTTCGGACGCTACTTTGATTGCATTGGCCGGACAGAGATTATAAATGGCCGTAACCGTATCCTTTATGCCCATGACCTGCGAAAAGCTCTCCGACGCTTGCCGGGAGACCCCGATAATCCGGTCGAACCTTCGATATGCACGTTTTGCGGCATTCAGGCTGGTAAAACTATTGGTGATGCCGCCACAGTGCTTGAAATCACTATGCACCCAGGCGATTTTCAACGCGCTTGCATTCGTCGAGCCGCTGATAATTTTAACCGATAAACCGCGAAAGAAAGCGATTTCGATATCATATTGCTCGTCTACATAATAATGATATAACTGCCGAGGGCTACTATATTTGATCCAGTTCTCATAATTGAATAACCGCCATGCGCCTTTGATCCGGTAAGCGATCTCAAAGCGCTTGCGCTGAACATTGACGTAACTAACGCGTTCATCGAGGCTGTCGACCAGCGGGCCGCCGCCGTCATAAGTTTTAATAGTCACCGCGTGGCCGCGGCGCGCCAGCGCGTTAGCCAGGTTCACCTGCGCCTTAACGAGCCCACCGATCTGCATACATGGTAAAATAAAGAGTATTTTCATATTACGTTAACGGGCGAAATCCCGGCCTTGATCGGCAATGAGCATGTCGTCAACTTCCGCGCAACTCTCACCCGGATAATTCCGGCAGTAATTGAACTCATCAATGGCAATAAGCGCTTGTTCGGATGTCGAAGCGATCGCTGGCAATTCCCGCAATTTTTGTAGCAGGAGCGGCGCCAGTGAATCGCGTGTCAGCACAGATGAACGCGGTTCGAGTTGACTGACATATTGGTAAGTTAGTCCGGCATGCCGGCGGGCGCAGAGATTATCGTGATATTCATAATAGCACCCCTTTCCGATCCCCACGGCCTGAGTATAGCGGGTTGCCAGTATGCCGTCAGTCAGATAAAACGGGCCATAATAATCATCCGCGTGCAACACTGCGACAAAGTCTTCGCGCGCCACCTCGCCAACGGTTTCCTTACCGGCTTGCGCCGGATTGATGAAGACAATGTCAGCGGAATTGCCGTGCTTGAGCTGCGATACCAGATATAATTTTTTCCTCTCGTATCGCTGCCGGTTGAAGGCCGTCGTGATGCGCTCGTGCTGTTCCCCCGTCTCGGCAAATCCGACACACGCGATGCTGGGGTTAACCGAAAATCGGCAGCCGTAAATCTTCTCGAGGATAAACTGCAGCCTGTCCCGAAACAACTCTCCTCCCATTATTTTACGCAGCCCCAGCAGGCGGTATTTCCGGTACCGGGTATCGTCGCCACAATATAGTTCCAGCTTCTCTTTAATTTCATCCATGTCATCGGAACAGATGACCAGTTCGCCGAAATAATTGACCAACCCGCACGAATAATTACTCACTACGACAGTGTTGGAGGCCATCAGTTCGAATACCCGCCGGGCGAACATCGATATTGAAGCGGTGATGCTGTTCATGTTCAGGCCGTATCGGTATCCCTTATAGGCGCGATCGATTTCATCGAACTTCAACGTTCCCTTTACGGAATGTTGATATTTCGCCGGGAAACGCCGGTTTTTATCCCGGGCCAGTTGATTGCGATCAAAGATCTCCATACCGCGGCTTCGGGTGAAAAAATCGTAGAAGCTGTCGAAAACTCGGTTGCGTTCCGGGAATTGTTGATAGTAGGCTCCGGCGAAGCATATCGAGTCCAGCCGATCATATTTCTCAATGGGATTATGCATGGATGGCTGCGCGGCGAAATGGAGAAAATGGACATTCTCATGCTGCAGGTCTTGCCGGTATCTTTCACGGCAATCGATATCAGTGGTAAAGACATAATCCGCGATCCTGGCCGCCGCGAGAAAGGTCTGATACCCGTAAGGGTCTTCTTTGTTCCAGAAAACGATCGGAATGTTCCGCTGGGCGGCCCAAAGGGCGATCCCGCAGAGTTCGTCACAGGCACGGTACAGGTTGTTGCCCCATTTCCCCTCCAGTCCCTGCCACGCAGATTCCCACAGGATCAATTCCGGCTGGAATACGTCAAGCTGGGTGGCCCAGTGCGTAATCGACAACTGTATAAGCTGGCATTCCGGCTCGAAGCACCGATAGGAAAAATCATCGAAGATGCACGCAACCTTCATCTCGCGCATCGCCTCACCGCCCGTTTCACCGCTCCCCGGATTGCGGGTAAAGCGTTGAATACCAAGGCTGTCAATGAGCGGTGTGATCATGTCTTCCTGCCTCGCAGCCTGCCCAGCAACTGGTATATGCCCCGCATCCATCTAATAACAGGTAAACTGGACAGGCGATTATAACTATCGGATAACGCCGAAAACTCCCCGCTCATCCGGGCATTCTGCACCTCCAGGATGCGGATCTCTTTTCGGGCCTGCAGCAGCGCAATAAGCAATTCTTCCCGCGAGTAAGTTTCCGGTTCCATCGCGTTTCTCCTTCCGTTACGCGCAATTATCCGGCGGCAACAGGTCCGTCCTGGACCAGTATATCCGCGATCCGTTCCCCGGCATGGCCATCCCAGAGCCGCGGGATATGACCCTGTTTTGCGCGTCCGTCGATGATCGCCTGCATTTCGCGTCGCAACAACGCCATATCCTTGCCAATCAGAGTATTCGTGCCTTCGCTGACGGTGATCGGACGCTCGGTATTTTCGCGCAACGTCAGGCAGGGAACGCCCAGGTAGGTGGTCTCTTCCTGAATCCCCCCCGAGTCGGTGATCACCAGCAGCGCCTGCCGCTGCAGCGCGAGAAACTCCAGATAGCCAAGCGGTTCGAGCAGCAACAGGCGGGCCGGGTCGTCAGGCAGGGCAATCTCGAGTTCACGAATGCGCTTGCGCGTACGCGGATGGATGGGGAAAACGATCTGCAGCTTTTCGCTCTCCGCGATCAGAATTTTCATGATCGCCGGCAGCATCTCCGGCACGTCGACATTCGAGGGGCGATGGAGCGTCACCAGCGCAAACCGCTTCGCTAGCACCGGGATCGACGGTAGCTCCGCTTGCGGCAGCAGTCTGATCAGAGTATCGATCATCACATTCCCGACCAGGCGGATCTTACTTTGGGGAATTCCTTCGTGCAAGAGATTGGCATCTGCATCCGGCGAAGGGGTCAGCAGCAGATCGGCCAGTTGATCGGTGACCAGCCGGTTCAGTTCCTCCGGCATGCCGCGGTCATGCGAGCGCAATCCGGCCTCGACATGGGCGACAGGGATACCAAGTTTCGCGCTCACCAGTGCCGCTGCCAGCGTCGAATTGACATCACCGTATACCATGACCAGGTCAGGTCTGTTCTGTAACAAAATTTCCTCAAAGCGCAACATTACATGCGCTGTTTGTACGGCATGCGATCCGGACCCTACTCCGAAATTGACATCCGGTGAACGGATGCCCAATTGTGTGAAAAATACATCTGACATGTTGCGGTCATAATGCTGGCCGGTATGCACCAGCACCTGCGTTATGTCGGACTTTTGCTCCAATGCCTGTAACACCGGAGCGACTTTCATGAAATTAGGGCGTGCGCCAATTACATGGGCAATTTGCATAGGATTATAACCTCCTACATTAGGAAGTAACTGTTCACTCTCCCCTCTACGGGAAAGAAAGTCAAAATAATTTTCCGCCGATTAACATTACCACCAATATGATGTTTATCGGTCTGGCGAATAGACGTCTTCATGAGCAGTCATGTCACCGTCTATTGTGCTGACCACCATATTTCGCCAGAGGATTGGACCAACACCCCGGAGTTCATCCGGCGCGCCTTCGAAGAACTCCTCGCCGAACGCGCCCGACTCCGCGAGCAGACCGGGCAGTCCTCGCGCAATTCTTCGTTGCCACCGTCGAAGGACAAGCCCCTGCACCCGCGGCCCCGCCGGTCGCGCTGTGCCGGACGGACCCCGGGCGGCCAACCCGGCCATCCCGGCGTCACCCGGCCGCTGGTCCCGGTCGCGGACTTGCCCACCCCGCCGGTGGCCGTCTTCCCCGACGCGTGTCCGTGCGGCCAGGCCTTTCCCGCGGATGCGCCCCTGACCGGGGCGCCCTATCGGCACCAGGTCTGGGAACTGCCCCTGATGCCGGCGACGCTCACCGAATACCAGCTCCACTATCGGGCCTGCCCGGCGTGCGGGGCGACGATGCGGGCCGCCTCGCCCGCCGGGGTGGCGTCCCTGACGCTGGGGCCGCGCGCGCAGGCGGTCATCACCACCCTCACCGGGCAGTACCATCTCGCCAAACGGGCGGTCAGCCGCCTGCTGCGCGACCTTTGCGGCCTGCCCGTCTCCGCCGCCACCGTGTGCCCCGTCGAGGCGGCCATCAGCCGCGTGCTGACCGGCCCGGTGGCGGCGGTGCGGACGGCCGTGCAGCAGGCGCCGATCAAGCATCTCGACGAATCCGGCTGGGCGCAACGGCACGACCCTGATCCCGGTCAACCCGACGTGCCCACACTCAAGCGGCCCTGGCTCTGGTCGGCCACCACCGAGGACGCCACGGTCTACCTCATCCGCCGGGGCCGCACTCAGACCGTCGCCCGCGAGTTGCTCGGCCTGGCGGCGGACGCCACGGCCTACGACGCCATCGTCATCAGCGACCGCCACGGGGCCTACAACTTCCTCCCGCTCTCGGCGCGCCAGATCTGCTGGGCGCACCTGGACCGTGACTTCCTGGCCCTCAGCGAACGGCCGGACCCCACCGCCGCCCGGATTGGGGCGGGCCTGCTCGCACAGACGGATCGCCTCTTTGCCGCCTGGCACCAATACCGCGACGGCCAGCTCACCTTCGCCGCCCTCGGCGACACGCTGGCTTCGGTGCGGGTGGCCGTGCAGACGCTGCTGCGGGAGGGCCAGCAGGCCGATGCCAAGACGCAAACCTTCTGCCACAACCTGCGCGCCCTGGAACCAGCGCTCTGGACCTTCCTACGCGTGGAGGGAGTCGAGCCCACGAATAACGCCGCCGAGTGTTCCCAGCGCAAAGGCGTGATGAAGCAGGACCGCACCTTCGGCACGCAGAGCAGTGCCGGCAGCCGCTTCGTCGAGCCGCATCCTCACCACGGTGGCGATCTGCCAGCAATAGGGCGTGAATGCGCTCACCTATCTCACTGACGCGATCCTCGCGCATCTTACCGGACGTGAGATCTCGCCCCTGATTCCCGCCTAACCGTGCCCAGCGAATCATCCCCAGTCCTCCCTCCCGCCAAGATGAGCGAGGCGCCTGCGCGCGTCAACGTGGAGGGTGAACAGTTACCATTTATAAACTATATTCTGTATAAGTATTATATTTATTTGATTATATTATATAATTGATCTACAATAGAATCCAATCGATGTTCACGGATATAATTAGTTGCTTCGATAAAATTCAATCGCTTTCCAATAATCTCATCAAAATAATTGGTAAATGCCTGTATATCATCATCTGCTGGTATGCTAATACATGATTGCATGAAACAATAAGGATATCCATCGAGATATCGCTTGCTGCTATCATCTGCTCTTGTATAAAAATGGGCAATTGGTTTTCCGGTAGAAATATAATCGAATACCTTACTTGGCACCTGGTTATTAATATGATTGCCGATATTAATCAATATATCTGCCTGTTGTATCGCATCCTCCAATTCATGGAGCTGAACATAGCCATGTAATATCAAACGTTCCTGTAAAATATCTCTGTAAGTCTTCAGTAATTCCTCACAGCCAACAGAATAGAAATGAAGACGATAGGTCGTCGGTAAGCGGATAAAATACTGTAATAATGGTTCCGGATTTCGAAATTCCGGATACAATCTTCCGGTATATATGCACTCGCTCCACCTGTCATCTCGAACAACAGGATTCTTAGGTATTAATGGTCGCAAACATGGTTGGGCGAAACAGGTGACTTTCTCTGAAAAACGAGTAATTGGAGAATATTTAGTTGTCTGATAGACTTCCGGGGTCACAATAATATGATCAGCAGTCGCAAAAAAAGTCTCTTCAATTGCAATTCTATGGTTTAGTTCCTGTTTATCGATAATAATTCCTTGAGCATCAGCATAGGGATCTAGCATATATACTATCCATTTTAGCCTGTCATCACCTCTAATGTGCCTCCGCGCACGTTCCCAGACCAAGTGAGTGCAGATACGATTAGATACGGTTATTACTGCGTCATATCTTTTCTCGCCATAAAGCTTAGCAGCGAATTTCCATCCCCATACAGGGAAGCCAATGTTGTGGAAACCGATAGAATGTGCTTTTAAAAAACACAGAATACGCTTTATTCCACTTATCGCCTTGCCAACAAACCAACCGCCTCGGTTGTGGATATCTAACATATGATCAAAACGTTGAGTCAAATTTTCTAAACTGTCAACTCGGTATATATGAAGATCATCGCAAACCTCATCTAGCGGTGATTCAATATCATGGCGTACACAAAGGATATCGATTTCAACTCCACATTCACGATGAAGTGCCTGGCATAATAGTTGCATACAATAACTATTCGCCGTTATTGTGCGATTATAAGCAGATAAGATAAAAAGCACACGCATATTATCTATTCTCCGATTACGTTAATAGATAACGATCTTAATATTGCAATACGATGCGTTATCGCGGAATACAATCGATGAATATATTTATATAGTTTTATTTTAATTTGCTGTCCGGGTTGTGATATGTGAAATAGGAAAGAATATTTTCGTTTATTCTCTAACAGCAATAAAACATTTTGCTTTAGCTTATGATTTATTACTAGGCACTCGCTTATTTGCGATGATATCGGTTTAATTCGATATAATATCTCATCCCAGTATTCGTCGTAATCGGTATCCGGTTTCAGCAGATGCTGATTATAATATCTCACTAACCAATCTGCTATTTTATGAAGACAAATATCCACAAATTCCGGGGATTTTTCCTGTACGAACTCCAGTTGTTCCAACAGCGCCAGTAGCCAATGATAAAATTTGGGGGGATTCTTTCCCCTACTTAAACTATCAGCGCGCAAGCGATAATAATATTTAGACGCACCGATATGCACGACACGAGTAGCTCGGTAAATCACTAAATAAATTGTTGCTGTGTCTTCAAAAATGCGACCAGCCGGAAAACGTATGCCGTCAAACAAAGAACGTCGAAAAATCTTGCATGCTGAATAACCAGGAAATATACCTTCCTCCAGTATTGCTTTGAACGCTTCTGTACGCTCCAACAACGCTGATTGAGTATAAATTCCACGGTTTTGCTGACCATCACTGCTGGCAAAATAGCAGTCGCACGAAGCGACATCAGCGTCGTATTCTCGACAGGCATTCAATAATACTTCCAGGTAATCGTCATCCACCCAGTCGTCACTGTCGATTGGAGCAATATATTCTCCCCTAGCTTGATCAAGCGCCATGTTTCGCGCCCTTGCCAGTCCACCGTTCTCTGTATGAATCACGCTGATGCGTGCATCTACAACCGCATAACGGTCGCAGATATCTCCAGATAAATCCATGGAGCCGTCATCGACCAATAATACCTCAAAATCAGTGAAAGTCTGCCGCAACAGAGAATCAATGCATTTCGGCAAGTACCGTTCTACGTTATAAACTGGAACAATAATGCTAATTGTCGGGTTCATAAAGTGGTAGTATACCCTTGCTCGGTCGAAATATCGGTCAGCAGGATTGCGTCTCCAGAAATGATGCTGCGAATTATTGAGATAAATACTATAACAGCGCTGTCGCTGCTGTCAAGTGGATAGCCGGCATCCAGGCGATCGCCAATCGACAAGATTTCTTGTTACTCACGCGGTAATATCAGCTTTCGGGCTATCATGCAGACCAATCCAATAACCACTATGTCGTCGCCAATACTTACCCTCTTACGGATGATATCGTGCATGCCAGTGAGTATCGACATCTCACGCAGGTGTTATCCACCCATATCTCCAGCGAGAGTGATTCGGCGAGTCCAAGGAAACCCCGTCGAGTTCACCGCCGACGCCTGCCGTACATGACCGTGAAGAAGGAAAAAGATCCTCCGGTAGGCGCGTATGAACCAAGCGCCTACCGGAGGGTCTTGTATTTTTATACGTTCTCAAAATAATCAGAGGGAAAACTACCAGAGCACTTGCCAACCACCTGATGGGATGATAAAATAGTATATGAAGAAGAATGATGTAAGCCCTGGTTGCCAGCTATCTCATCTACCCTCGGGAACTACTGGGGAAGGGATTCGCTATAGCGAGATGGATTTCGATGTGATGACACTGGGGTCTTCCAGCAAACGATAACAATGCCTGCACATACCCAATGGACAATTATTAAACCCAAGACCGGATGGTTCGACATCAATGTGTCCGATCATTATAAATATCAAGATCTGATTTGGTTGTTTGTCCGTCGTAATTTTGTGACTATTTACAAACAGACGGTATTGGGGCCACTCTGGCTGATAATTCAACCCTTGCTTACCACGCTGGTCTTCACTATCATTTTTGGCCGTATTGCAAAATTGCCAACCGATGGTCTTCCGCCGTTTCTGTTTTATATGTGCGGAAATACCGCTTGGGCATATTTTGCCAATTGCCTCAATGGTACGGCGAATACTTTTGTGAGCAATGCCGGCCTCTTTGGTAAGGTATATTTTCCTCGGCTTACCGTGCCAATATCGGTCGTAATCACCAATTTGATATCCTTCGTCATACAGTTTTCGCTTTTTCTTGCACTCATTCTATATTTTGTGTTTAAGGGAATGGTGATCCACCCCAATCTGTGGATACTATATCTGCCCGTTCTGCTTGTACAGATGGCGCTGCTCGGATTAGGCTTTGGCATTGTCATCTCCTCTGCTACGACGAAATACCGCGACCTGGCAAACCTGGTCGGTTTCGGCGTCCAGTTGTGGATGTATTTCACTCCGATAGTTTACCCGCTTTCACAGATTCCCGCAAAATGGCAGCAGCTATACCTGCTCAATCCGATGGCTCCGGTCATAGAGACATTCAGATATGCTTTCCTGGGAACTGGTTCGCTTCCCGGCGGCGCGCTGGCTACCAGCGCGACTATCACGTTGGCGATTCTGCTCATCGGTGTTCTTATGTTCAGTCGTACCGAAAAAACGTTTATGGATACCGTGTAACTGTGGGGGTTGCATGTCGGATATTGTTATTTATCTAAATAATGTCGGCAAAGAATATCGTCTCGGCCTGATCGGCGGCGGTACCCTGAAAGAAGACCTGCAAAGCTGGTGGGCGCGGTTACGCGGACGAGATGATCCGAATACTGTTATTGGCACACGGGCCATAACAAATGAACGGTTCTGGGCATTAAAGGATATAAACCTGGAAGTCCAGCAAGGGGAGCGGCTTGGAATTATTGGCGCTAATGGCGCAGGAAAATCCACGCTACTCAAGCTATTATCAAGAGTTACCGCGCCAACAACCGGACAGATCAGCTACCGGGGAAGAATTGCCAGCATGCTGGAGGTAGGCACCGGTTTTCATCCCGAACTCACCGGGAGGGAGAATATCTCTCTCAATGGCACCATACTGGGGATGACAAAAAGCGAGGTAGACAGGAAATTCGATGAAATCGTCGCCTTTTCGGAAGTCGAACAATTCATTGACACTCCGGTAAAACGCTATTCATCGGGAATGTATGTCAAATTAGCCTTCGCAGTCGCGGCGCACCTAGATCCGGAGATTCTGGTAGTCGACGAGGTGCTGGCTGTTGGCGATATAAAATTTCAGCAAAAATGCCTGGGGAAAATGGGGGATGTCGCTCGCAAAGGTCGCACTGTCCTGTATGTAAGCCATAACATGAATACCGTACAACAATTATGCAATCGAGTCGTACTGCTGGATGGTGGAAGAATAAAATTTATTGGTGACCCCGATGAAGGCATCAAATTATATATCGATAAATCCGTAAAATTAACCGGTAGCATGAACCTGCTCGATAAGCCTCGTGTGGCGCCGGTCAGCCAGGGTGTAACCATGGTATCCGCAGAATTTGTCGAAAAGAATGATATGACATATTCCAGTGATGAAGCAATGCTGCTGAAGATGCGTTGGCGCGCAAATCAGAATTTAGCAAATTTATCCTTTGCAGTAGAGATACTCTATGAAGATGATTCAATTGCAGGCCGGGCTGTTAGCACCCCATTTTTCACAGTGATTAATGAACAACAATTAGATATTACTTTTCGATTGGATATAAGTAATTTAGCGCCAGGACGATATAAAACAATATTTGTTGTTTATCAGCCAAATGAAACAGGTAATTTATTGACAGTTGACCATATAGACTCCGCACTTTCTTTTATGGTGAAAAATACTCTAAGTTATTCATGGCATCATCGGTGGTGGGGACATATACAACTACCCGAGATAAAAATTGATAGTATCCGGGTACAATAAAGGAAGCTCGATGATATGCGCATACTATTTGTCGCCAATGCCTATAGTATTCATACAGCGCGCTGGATTAACCAATTAGACGAATCCGGTTATGAAATTCATTTATATGACTGTATGAAAGGCGCGGGTTTATATCCTGATTTTCTGCATCCAGATTTACGGAATGTCACGCTCCACAATGTGGCCGTTCGGCGTCGGTCAGTCCATGATTCTATTGCTACCCCCTTCGCTTTCAGGTGGCCCTTTACTAAGGGGGCCGATCGCCTCTCTCAATTTATTGGAAAAATCAGGGATCCCATATATCACCCAAGCACTCCAAACGAATTGGCAAGATTGATTAATCGTATAAAACCGGATATTGTTCATTCACTCGAGACACAGAAAAATGGCTATTTTACTTTTGAGGCATTACAATACTTAAAAATTAACCATCCCATCTGGATACATTCAATTTGGGGAAGTGATATATACCTATTTGAAAGATTACCGCAGCACCGCGTAAAAGTTCAAACATTACTTAAGATTTGTGATATTCTACATTGTGAATGTGAAAGAGATGTTCGCCTTGCAAGAGCAGCCGGTTTTTCCGGTAATTTCTTTCCAATTGTCCAGATGACCGGTGGTTTTAATATGGTAAAAATCAATTCATTATATACCTCAATCCAACCATCGAGACGCAGGTTGATATTGGTGAATGGGTATCAGGGATTGATAGGGCGAGCTTTATTTGCATTGCGAGCCATTAAAGAGTGTGCAACACTATTAAAAGATTCTACGATCGGAATATATTCTGCAAATGAAGATATCAGGAATATCGCCGAATTACAGAAACAGGAAACAGGTATAAATATCATTGCTTATAATAGACTTACCCATGATGAGATGCTAACCCGGTTTGCCAGTGCACGCATCTATCTTAGCTGCAGTATCAGCGATGGAGTGCCCAATTCCATGCTTGAAGCGATGGTCATGGGGGCATTTCCAATCCAATCATATACTTCTGCTGCAGATGAGTGGATCAGTCATTTAGAGAATGGTATGTTAGTTGATCCGGAAGATGTCAAAAATATCACAGAAGCCTTGATGAGGGCTTTGACAGATGATAAACTGGTTGATGAAGCGGCACAGTATAACCGGAAACTTATCGAACGAAGACTTGACTCAAAAAATATTATCCCCAAAGTTGTCGCCGCTTATCAAAGAGTGATGACTATCTGATATTTTGACAACACCGCCATTTCTACCCAGTGCAGCCTAACCCGGATTATTTATGAACCGCTCGCGCACCCGTAAAGGGATGCGGCTACGAGCGGTTCATGAATAATCCGGGCTAACCTAACTTCCGCAGTTTAGCCCCGCCCTCCTGCACAAAATATTTTTTTCGAGCGTGCGCCTGACAAGGCGTCGCTCCCCCTCACGCTTGGCGCCGGCCGAAAACGCGATGTAGTGACCCCAGGCCGGCGCGGGGGGCATGCTATACTGGAGGCATGTATTTACGGCCCGTGCGGAAGAAACGACCAAGCGGCAAGATCAAGCAGACGTGGGCGCTGGTGGAATCGGTGCGGACGGAGCGCGGCCCGCACCAGCGCGTGGTGTCGTATCTGGGGACGTTGGCCGAGGACGTGCGGCAGGGCGTGCGCCAGGCGGCTGTGGGCTCGCGGGCGGATCAGTCGTCGCTGTTTCCCGAGGAAGGCGCGCCCCAGTGGGTGGAAGTGGATCTCCGCAGCCTGCGGGTGGAGCGCACGCTGCAGTTCGGCGGGCCGTGGCTGGGGCATGCGCTGCTCGATCTCCTGCACCTGCCGGAGGTGCTCACGGCGGCGCTGCCATGCGGGCGGGAGGATATTCCCTGGGCGATGATGGCGGAGGTGTTGATCCTCGCCCGGCTCATCGATCCGTCCAGCGAGCTGTACCTGGCCGAGCACCTCTATACCCGCACGGCGCTGGCGGAGGTGCTGGGCGTGCCATGGACGAAGGTCAATGATGACCGCCTCTATCGGGCGCTGGATCAACTGCTGCCCCACAAGGCGGCGATCGAGCAACACTTGAAGGCCCGTGCCGGCGATCTCTTCAACCCTTCCTATGATCTGCTGCTCTACGATGTCACCTCCACCTACTTCGAAGGGCTGTGCGCCAAGAACAAGCAGGCCAAGCGGGGGTACTCGCGCGATAACCGTCCGGACTGCCTGCAGGTCTGCATTGCACTGGTGGTGAGCCGGGAAGGGATGCCGCTTGGCTACGAGGTGTTCGACGGGAACCGCACCGACATTACCACCGTCGAAGACATCGTGCAGTTGATGGTGAAACGGTACAGCCAGGCGGATTGTGTCTGGGTGATGGACCGCGGGATGGCGTCAGAGGAGAACCTCGCGTTCCTCCACCAGGAGGGGCGCCGGTATATCATCGGGGCGCCGCGCAGCCAGCTCAAACAGTTCGAGGCGGAGCTGCTGAGCACGGATTGGGAACAGATCCGCGAGGGCCTGGAGGTGAAGCGGGTGTCCGCGCCGGAGGGGCAGGAGACATTCATCCTCTGCCGCAGCGCCCAGCGCCAAGCCAAAGAACAGGTGATGCACGAGCGCTGTATCACCAAAATCACGGAAGGCTTGAAGAAGATCGAGGCCGGCTGCGCCCGGAAGAAGCAGACGGTGGGCGAAGTGGAATGGCGCATCGGCCGCCTGCTGGAACGCTACAGTCATGCGGCGTCCTTGTTCACCATTACCACCCACCGCAGCGACGATGGACACGTCCACCTCTGCTGGGACAAGGACACGCGCTGGCAGGAGTGGGCGGCGTTGAGCGAAGGTTGTTACCTGTTGCGCAGCAACATCGCCGACTGGAACGCCGAGGATTTATGGAAAGCCTATATTCAACTCACCCAGACCGAGGCCGCCTTTTGCATCCAGAAGAGCGACCTGCAGTTGCGGCCCATCTGGCACCAGAAGACCGCGCGCGTGCAGGCGCATCTCCTGGTCTGCTTCCTGGCCTACGTGGCCTGGAAAACGTTAGGCCTGCTGGCGAAACGTGCCGGCCTGGGCGACGAGCCCCGCCGTATCTGGGACGAACTGTCGCAGATCATGCTGGTCGACGTGGTGCTCCGCACACGAGAAGGCGTGGAGATCCGCAAACGCTGTGTCGCCCAACCGACGCCGTTATAAGCCGAACTCCTGCAACGGTTGCCGTTCTCGCTCCCCCGTCATCTCGCCATAACCAAAGAAAATGTAGTGTCCCCAAATGGACCAAAAATTGGATCATTGAGCGTAAAAAGCGGTAGAATCACCTTCTAACTGCGGAAGTTGGGCAAAAAGTATCAGCACCAAACGACATGCTCTTTGATAATGCGAGCCGGCACCCCAGCGGCTAGGCAGCCGGGCGGGACATCCCGGGTGACCACAGCGCCGGCAGCGATCACCGCGCCATCGCCGATAGTCACCCCCTTTAAAATGATGGCGCGCATGCCGATCCATACATGCCTGCCGACGACGATCGGCGCGGAAACCTGGTAGTTTTCCGCAATCATCCGGTGATTATCGGAGTCCCGGATGATCACCTCTTCCGAAATCTTCGTGCCTTCGCCGATTTCGATGGCGTGAAAACAACAGATTGTGCCATGATTATTAAGGTAGCCGGTGCCCAGTTTCAACGAGGCGCCCGGCCCCACAATAATGGATCCGCCGGCGTAAACGCGAAAGATGCCGTCAACCTGCAGCCTCGCGTCATCATCGACCAGCAGGGTTGACGGCTTGACGCAGCATCCCTCCCACGGGAGATTAAACAGCAGGGTGTCGAGCGAGACTGCCGCGCCGGGCTTTATGGTGACCCGGGCGCCGTTATAAACGTAAAATTGACCATGATAACGCCGCGACAGCCGGAAGCTTAACAGCCGATTGATATCCGGCCCGCACCGGTTAATCTGCTGCAGCAGGCGAAGCAGCCGTATGATGGCACGCACGTAATCCTTCACCAATCTCATAAATACGTTACAGTCTTTCATTGACCCCGAAACAGCCGGGCGCATTTCCGGCCGGCGCGGGGGAGGAGAGAACATACCCGGGCAAACGGCGAATATGGATAGGCCAGCAGCGCATAGGCCAACCCGGGACACCGGCGAGCGATTGCACGGGCGACAAGACCCACCCGGCCGGGGAGTACAGGCCAAGCCGCCGCGCATGCCTGGACTACCCGTTCATCATTCAACAGCCCGATTATCCTTCGCCGCCGGTGCTCCTGTTCCTTTTCATGTTCAAGGATGCGCGCGATCTGCGCCAGCATCCGCGCGCTAAAATATTGATACAATCCCCGATAACTATCATCGGAAATAGGGTAATGGCGCAAAATCGATAATAGCTTCTCGTGTTGCTCGATCAGCAGCGCGCCAAAATCCCGCCGGTAGTGTCGGTAGGAGAGGCCGCCATTGCCGGTATCATAACAATACAAGGCTTCGTCGATGCAGCAGAAACGGGTTATCCTGGCGAAGAGTTGGATGTTCAGCCACCAGTCCTCCGCGTAGCTGAGAGACTCATCGAGCCGAAGCCCCGTCCCGTGGAAGAAGTCTTTACGATAGATCTTATTCCATAGCGCGGATAGACTGCCGTCACCCACGGCGAATGCCGGCATAACATGGGAGGAGACATATCCGGCATCCAGCAGCTGGCCGGAAGCGAATTGATGCGCTATTTTGCATATCTGCCCTCCCTGGATAACCTGGTAATTGCACAGCACCAGTTGCGCGTCCCATTTCGTTGCCGCGGCAAGCAAGCGTTCATACATCGCCGGCTGAACATAGTCGTCGCTGTCGACGAACCCCAGGTAATGACCGCGAGCGGCCGCGATGCCGGCATTGCGGGCCGCCGCGGGACCGGCATTCCGCCGATGGATAACCACAATCCGTGTGTCCCGTTCGGCATAATTATCGCAGATTATTCCAGAACGATCGCGGGAGCCATCATCCACCAGGATAATCTCGATCTCCCGCAAGGTTTGCACCAGCAGCGAATCCAGGCACCTGGAAAGATGTTTTTCCACGTTATAAACAGGAACAATGATGCTAATGTCAGGATTCATCAATATTCTCGATCTCATCAAGGAGGCAAACCGGTACGACAAAACGTATCGCGTAATGCTGACAGTTTTCGATAATGTTGCGATAATTGCTGATCAGATATCAATATGCGAAATAGGATCCCCTCCTCTGCCTGCTGCATGATCGATTTGACCGGTAAATAATTATAAATGACCAATATATCATCCAGTATGCCGGTACGCTGCATAAAATAATTCCTGGCCTGTTTAGCCCGGATTATGCACGTCGAGCGTAAATCGCCGACACCGCGTATTTTTTCGGTCGGCTGAGCAAGTATTCGAGCCTTCCTGTCGAATAGGAGAGTTACGACACACTCTATTCACAGCAAA
>Ga0172368_10002839_pt1 | contig 21656 bp, 19 predicted proteins | sample Lak11m_FD_114540 | JGI IMG/M metagenome (GOLD analysis project Ga0172368, IMG submission 114540) | Freshwater microbial communities from Kabuno Bay, South-Kivu, Congo - kab_022012_11m | ecosystem: Environmental > Aquatic > Freshwater > Lake | place: Democratic Republic of the Congo: South-Kivu...
CTCCAATCAATGGGTGACCGGGAATTGTCTGCTATTCATTGGAGGAATGTCCGGGGCGAAGCAGTTGCGGTTTCAGTCGAGCGGAACCGGAGCGTCTTACTGGTGGGGGGGAGGTGTGCAATTTGGGTCTCCTTCCTCTTTGCGGAAGTTCTACGCCACGAATTTCCGCGACGTGAATCACGGCGCGGGAACGGAAGCTGACACGTACGTGAAACCAGCTATATAGCGGTATCAAAAATCAGCATGCAGACGAGGCCCCGCTTTTTGCGGGGTTTTTTATTTGGAGGTGCGTCAATGAATCCGCAGTACGTAATCATCCACCATTCGCTTACGAAGGACGGCCAGAGCGTCGATTGGGAGGCCATCCGCAAGTATCACCGCGAGGTCAACGGGTGGTCCGAGATCGGATACCACTACGGGATCGAGCGCGTGCGCAACAGCCTCGTCCTTCAAGTTGGCCGTCCCGAATCGCAGCCTGGGGCCCATTCGAAAGAGATGCACATGAATAGCAAGTCCATCGGGATCTGCGTTGTGGGGAATTTCGATCTCGCCCCGCCGGGTCTGGAGGTCCTGCGGTTCCTGGCGGACATCGTCAGGCGAAAGATCACGGAGTACGGCATCCCCGTCCAATCGGTCCTCGGCCACCGGGAGGTCGGCGCGATGGCGGGGTTCGACTGGAAGAAGCGCCAGTACAAGAGTTGCCCGGGGAAATATTTTCCGATGGACACGCTGCGGGCGATGCTCTCCGGCGAGCTTACGATCGCATGACAAAGGGGTTGTGTTGGCCCGGATTCAACGGGTGGTTCCCGCCGTTCGAGCCGGAAGAGGTTTGTGCGCAGTGCAAACAACGATACGGGAGGTGCTTTGATGGCAAGCGTACTGTCACTGGTGATTCCGGCGCTGATTCCGGCGCTGGCGGACGGCTTGCGGGGGGTGTTTGGGAGGCTCACGGGCGGAGCGGGGGCCAAGCCGCAGAACGTGGAGGAACAGATCAAGCTGATGGCCGCGGAGAACGAGCGGCTGAAAGCCTTGGCCGAGCTGGATAAGCCGGCAGAGAACATCTCGCCGTGGGTGGCAGACCTGCGGGCCTCGTTCCGGTACATCGCGGGAGGTCTGATCATCCTGGCGGCGGTTTCATCGCTCTACGTGCGCGTGGATCTTTTTCTTCAGGATGTCGTCTGGAATCTTGCCGGGAGCGTGTTCGCCTTCCTGTTTGGCGACCGGATGTACTTGAAGTTCAAACGGTAGGGGAGGGACCGATGGAGCAGTCAATTTCGGGAATGGTGACCGGGGCGATCATCGCAGGGGGCGTGGCGGGTCTCGTCTCCGTGGGCGGGGCGATCGCGACAGTCTCCTTCCTGCGCCAATCGTTCACGGAGTTCAAGGCGGAGACGGCGTCGGCGTTCCGCGAGCTTTGGAAAAAGGAAGGGGAGCAGGATGCGAGACTGAACACTGTGGAGCGGAAACATGAGGGGTTGGAGCGGGAGCACAATCTCTTAACCAAGGAGCATCGCTTACATCACGCGGGCGAATAGCGGCACGTGCTGAATGGCCGGTAGGTCACCATGCCCAATTAACCCACTGAGACACGAGATTCCTTTACCCACCTGTCGACCTTCGTGATCTTGACGATCTTGCGGAGAAGCGGTTCGTCGCGTGCGATTACTAAACGGTCGCTATTGGACGCGATGCGATAGTTCAGTTTCTTGACTATGTCCCGTCTGGCATTGCCCCCTTCAATCTTCTCTCCCTTGTCCTTGATGAGTACAGCCACATGTTGTGAGAGCGGGCAGTATTTCACGGCCCCCTTCGAAAGGATTCCAACACCCCAGAATTTGTTGTATTCAGGTGGCGGAATCAAAGTGAACGGATTATCAGTGGTAACGAAGGACGCTTCTTTGGGCGGGTAAATGAAGATCCAGTCCATTTGGCGGAGATAATGGGCCGTTTCCATCCCAAGCTCAAGCATCAGACCAAGGGTAAAATTCTTGTTGACCTTGATCCGATACTCGTCTTCATGAATGAATCGCATTAGCTCGTCCGGTTCGATGTCAAGTTTTTCTCCGGTGTCTTTCTCATAGTTATCAAGCATTACCTTTGTGTGCTTTTCATCGCAGAACATGAACTTGTTCATCCATTTTATTATCTTCTCGTTGTATTCATCGTTTGCCTTTTCAAAATCAGGAACTCTAACCTTTAGGAAAGACATAAATATGGATAGGATGTCTCGTTCCTCGGTTGATATATTGTTTCTTGCATCGACTTTCTGAATTACGGGGCTGGCTTTTCCCTCAATTACAGAGAAGAACTTCTCTATATCTGCTTTCTTTTTTCCGTTATCATCGATGATAGTGTAGTAATCTCTCTCTACTGCTATGTTTTTCGGAGTTTGATTCCTATATTCATTCTTGTACCTATCGTAGACCCACAGGCGATCGTCACGAGAGAAACCCCTTAGGTAGAACTGTGGCAGATAGTGGTGGGCGCGGGGCGTGGACATTCAAGCTGGCCGTGGACTATGCAATCATTAAAACTTCGTATATCCATCTAGGTTCGGCGGTTCGGAAAGGGCACTGATATCAAAATCATTTAATATCCCGGCGGCCTTGGCGATAGCAACCGCAGCGGGAGAGAAGAAAAAGACATGGTTTCCGGCGCTGATGCCGTGTCCAACCAACGCACCTTCCGGAAGCCCGTTTGTATTGATTTCTGCTCTCAACGCGGCATCGTACTTGTTCATAAGGCTGGTTGCCGATGCGTCCGCAACGTCGCTTTTCAGAATAATCACCTGGTGCCAATGCATGCTCTGCTCCTTTTCATTCGGTAGATGAGCGAAATTTCTTCCACGATAAATCGCCAATTCTTTTCCGTTCTTTTTTTTTCTGCGTGCGTAACGGCTAACATATCCGAGAAGATTCCTTCCTCATGTAATAGACCAATAACGGCTGCCCGTGATGGTCAAGGGGCAGCTGAAAACAGGAGCCTTATGACTAAGATCAGTCGTCTTCCGTCACTGTCGAGGCCCCAGGTTTCCCCTCAAGGTCTGTGTTGGTGTCCTCCGATTTCGAAGTGCTGTAGTCCCGAAAGACCTCGCCCTGTTTGGCTCTCGCTTCAACTCGCTGACAGATGATATCCACGAAACGGTCCTTGCTCTTCCACCGCTCACTTAACCGTGAAGGATCCAGCCGGTGATGACGCACAATTTGTCTCAGTGTCTCAAGCCTCATCTCTCCGAGGTGGGCCCGGAATTTCTCAGGTCCCATCGTTCTGAACGCATCAAATGGGTCTGGTGTTTCCGGCGCTTCAGTTTTAATGCGCCGGGGATGCTCAACGGTATACGTTGACCTCTCAAGTATCGCTTGGAGTTGCTCCCGAAAACGAGGATTCCGTTCGGCTTCGTCTCCGAGAAGTTTTGCCAGCGATTCCAATTTCTTTTTCAACATGTTGATTTGTTTTAGCATCGTGACAAGAACTCGCCTGCAAGATTTGAAAACACGGTGTAATTGTTTCCATATCCGTACTTCTGCTTAAGCGTCTTAACGGAAGCGGTGAAATCGGCAGACTCAGCGACCTGGGCGGCTTCGGGGACGACCGTATCGAAAATTGGCGGCAGTTTTCCGTTATTGGCATCTCCTCGTAATTGCCTGACTTTGGAGTTATGCAGGCCACTTTGTGCCCTATATTTCGCGATAATGATTCCCATCGGGACGGCACTAGTCCCGGCATTGGTGTTAAAGTCCTCAATTCGATTGAGAATTTGCGGGAGACCGTACGTAGAAAGAATATCGGGGATTGTGGGTATGACAAACCCCTTGCTAATACCGATTCCGTTTAGAGTGATTATGCCGAGGTTGGGGGGGCAATCGATGAGAATGTAGTCATACTCTGTGAGTACTGGCTTTAGAGCCTTTTTTAAAAGGCTAACGGGGCTGACAGCATAAAAGTTACCCCCCGGAATCAGCGCCAACTGGTCCTGGATTTCGATAAGCCCCAAGCTCGAAGGTAGTAGTGAAAGATTCGGAATCCCACCTCGGAGATTTGATACCCCCCGGATAATTGCTTTTTGGATGTCAAAAACACTTGTTTTCCTTAGGCTATCTTCGAAAAGCTGCCGGATCGTTTGTCCGCTCTGGTCGCGCTTTTTCCATTCGGTCTGTTGTATCAGGGCCGTGGTTGCATTCGTTTGCGGGTCCAAATCGACCACAAGGACCCGCTTATCATGTTCGACAGCAAGGAATTCTGACATCGCGATACAGATAGTAGTTTTTCCTACGCCACCCTTCAGATTGATAAAACTGACCACTTTTGCCATCTTTCCCTCCTTTGCCATAAGCCATTGTTCGATGTCTTCACGGCGCCAGACCGGACCGCTCCTAAGTTCTGCGACAGGAGCGGGAAAACTCGAGTGGCGAGCCTGCCAGTTGAAAACCGCCTGGCGGCTCACTCCAGCCAATTCTGCAATCTCAGAGACCCCAATCAACTCCAATGGTCACCCCCTCTGTTGACAAGGTCAACAGAGTAATCGATTATCGTGTACCGTGTCAACAGGTTTTTCGCCCCGCCTATGTGGGGACCTCGTCGTCGTTTAGGCCTGTCTCCTCTGGGGCAACTTGTAACCCCTGGATGCTTTCTTGACGGACCCGCAACGGTTTGCAATAGTAGGCAAGCTTCATGAACATCCGGAGCGAGAGCGGGAAGGTGGCCCCGATGGAGAGGCTGATGACCTTGGAGGAGGTAACGGAATACCTCCGTCTAAGCAAGGACACCGTTTACCGCATGGCGAATACCGGCAAGCTTCCAGCATCCAAGGTCGGCAGCCAGTGGCGCTTCCGCAAGGGGGATGTGGACCAATGGCTTGAAAAGAACAAGAACGTCAAGCGAAACGAATCGTCCGATGAGGAATAGTAACCACGTGATCGGGACGCGACATGAAACAGATATTTTCGCCGGCAGTGCCCCATCGCCGTACACTGCAAAGATCATAAAGGCTGGAGCACTCCTGCCTGATACGAAGGCCCTTTTGTCTTGTTGGGACCCGCATTGTTCCGTCAACGAGAACCTTTCACGAATTCGTCGCAAGAACCTTCTCGGGAAATCATCGCGCTCCCGTGCCGCGGATATTCTTGCGATCTTCCGTCAGCGATACCTCGCCGAGGTGCATGTGGCCAACGCATTGGCGCGACTCGTGAAGAATAACGTAAACGGAGAAACCCTTGAGCGCATCCTCTACTTCCATTCGGTCCGTGCAGACTCGCTGTTGCGCGATGTAGTTCTGAAAATCCTCGTGCCGCAGTGGTCGCGGGGCATCGTTGACATCGACGTGACAGAGGTTCAGCGGAGCTTGAATAAGTTGGTGGCCGAAGGAAAATCATTCCGCCCGTGGGGTGAATATACCGTTCGTCGTGTATGCCAGGGTGTCTTGTCCGCGCTCCGCGATTTCGGCGTTCTACGAGGCGCGGTCAACAAGAGCATCGCACCGGCTTATCTGCCTGTTCAAGCCTTTGCCTACATTGCTTTTTACCTGAAGCAACACCAACCTTCGGGCACTAAGCTTCTCGACTTGCCAGACTGGAGGCTCTTCTTTCTGCCCCGCGTAGGTGTTGAGCGGTTCTTCGTGGAAGCGCACCAACACGGTCTGTTGGAATTCCATGCGGCGGGCAACGTGACGCGCCTCACGTTTCCGGCGGGAACTCTCGAGGAGTACGCTGATGTCCTCGCTCAAGCATAGGATCGAGTTACTTGAAACCGACTTGCAGGCGAAGCCCCCTCGCATCAGCGTCTACCACGACCTGCCGTTTGCCATCCTGCGATACGACCCTGAAGAAGAATGGGAGCTGCGTAGGCAGGTCCGACTACTGGCGATCAGACTGTCAAAATCTGGCAGACGCGTTCACTGTATATCGATGTCGGAGTTCCTGTGGAAGGCGATTGAAGACTGTGAGGGGATCGGCGAGGTAGTTGCCCTTGAAAGATCTCGTGGGTACATAGCGGCCCAAGAACAAATCACGACCTACCTCGCGGACCGGGATTGGTCACCGCTTGCGGGTCTGCTGTCGACGCGCCTGCAGGTATTGAGCGCCCAGGGAGATGTAGTATTCCTTACCCGGGCTGCCGCCATGGCCCCGGGCATCTACCACATGTCCAAGTTGCTCGACCAAATGCAGGGCAAATCAGATGTGATAACAATCCTCTTCTATCCTGGTTCCATTGAGGGGACAACAGGCCTTCGATTCATGGCGTTGAAGGATCGGGATGCACTGGGCAACTACCGGGTCAAGATCTATGGATGAGGGCGAGGAGATCACATGAAGATGATAGGCGACCTGCTTTCACGCGATCTGAGCCGGAAGATCGAAGAGATCATCCAGGTCGATCAGACCGATGAGCAGTCAGTGTACTCGGAGATCACCGAGTATGTCGCAACAGACAGCATTCGGAATCAATACGAGACCCTATTCAAGGCAATTGCCGAAGCCCCGTCCGAACCGCACGAAAGCATTGGAGTATGGATTTCGGGATTCTTCGGCTCCGGGAAAAGTTCCTTCGCCAAGAACTTGGGCTATGTGCTTCAGAACCGCAAGGTTGCGGGACGTTCGTTTGCTGATCTGTTCAATAAGCAGATTGGAGATAAACGGGTAACCGAGCTTGTCGATTTCATAAACACAAGGTTTCCGGCGGAGGTGATCCTCTTTGATATCGCCAAGGAGCAGGATACACGACGCGTGACGCAGCGCGTTGCAGAGTTCATCTACACCGCTTTGTTGAGGGAGCTCGATTATGCTGAGGACTTCGACATCGCCGAGCTTGAGATCGAACTAGAGTCTGAAGGAAAGCTAGACCAGTTCGTGAAGCACTGCAAGAAGATTCATGGAACAGAATGGCGGATCGTACGCAAGGGGGCCCAGCGGCTTTCGCGCGCAAGCGCGATCCTCCATGCATTAGAGCCATCCACTCACCCATCTGCCGATTCATGGGCGCACACGCAACGCAGCCGGGATGCCTCCATCACTGTTAGCAAGGTGGTTCAACGGACGTTTGAACTCATTGCCCGCCGTCGCCCGGGGAAGACCCCAGTCCTTGTAATTGATGAAGTAGGGCAGCACGTTGCCCGAAGCGGCGACAAGATCGAGGACTTGCGCGCTACGGTCGAGGAATTCGGGAAAGTCGGTAAGAACCTGCTAAAGGCGAGAAAGATACCTGCTCCCTGCTGGATCATCATCACGTCGCAGGAGAAACTGGACGAGGTTGTGGCGGCCATTGATTCCAAGCGAGTTGAGCTGGCCAAACTACAAGACAGGTTCCGACATCGGGTTGATCTGGCCCCTTCCGACATTCGCGAGGTGGCCACTCGGCGTGTTCTCCAGAAAAAAGACAAGGCCATTCCGTTTTTGAAGAAACTCTACGGTGAGAACCAGGGGCAACTTAACGCCGCGATAAGACTGGAAAGGACCGCACGGCGAACCGACATCGGTGAGAACGACTTCATTCAGTTCTACCCCTACCCACCGCATTACATCGACATCTGCATCAACATCATGTCGGGCATCCGTCTCCAGCCGGGTGCTCCACGCCATTACGGGGGTAGCAACCGCACAATCATCAAGCAGGCCTATGAAATGCTTGTATCCGAGCGAACCGCGCTGGCGAAAGCGCCCGTGGGGACGCTTGTGTCCCTCCCGCGTGTGTACGAACTAGTCGAAGGCAACCTGTCGAATGAGCGAAGAACTGACATCTTCGAAATCAGCGAACGTTTTAAGGACGACACTGAGGACAACGGGTGGACGTCTCGAGTGGCAAAGACAATCTGCCTCTTGGAATTCGTGCGTGATCTTCCACGAACCGAGGCTAACATTGCTGCATTCATGGTGGACCGGGTTGAAAGTCCGGCTCCTGTTTCTGAGGTGCGTGGCGCTCTCGATAAGCTCTATGCGGCTCAGTTCATCCGCAATACAGAAGAAGGCTGGAAACTACAAACCGCACAGGAAAAGAGCTGGGAGACCGAACGAAAGGCCAACGATCCGAAGCCGCGTGATAGGAATGAAATCAGTCGTCAGGCACTGCGAGAAATCTTCGGCGAACCTGCACTCAGAACTTATCGATACAAGGATTACCGCACTTTCCGAGTAGGGATTTCCGTTGAGGGAGCAGCAATTGCTGACGACGGCGACATCACGATAACCCTGTGCCTAGCTGAAGACGCCGAAGGACTGTCTCCGCGTATAAATGAGGCCCGTGATGAGAGCCGGCAAGCTGCCCATAAAGATGACCTGTACTGGGTGTCTGCATTGTCTCCCGAGATCGATGAACTCGTCGTGCAACTCTATGCCTCACGAAAGATGGTCGAGAAGTACGATCAGCTCCGAGCGCAGAGCAAGATTTCTTCCGATGAGGCCACGTGCCTGCAGGATGAGAAGCTCGCCGTCCTCAATTACCAGTCGCGTTTGCGGGACAAGCTCGTCGAGGCGCTCGAAAAAGGAACGGGCATTTTCCGGGGGGTGGCAAGAGACGCATCGTCGATTGGCAAGACCCTAAGCGAAATCATCAAGAAGTTGCTCGAAAACGTAGTCCCGGACCTTTACCCGAAGTTGGCAATGGGAGCGCGATCGTTGAAGGGCGATGAGCCGGATGTGTTCCTGAAGGCGGCCGATCTCACAGCCCTACCGCAAGTCTTCTATAGTGGGGCCAACGGTCTGAATTTGGTGATCAAAGAGGGCGCAAAGCACGTGCCCAATCCTGCCTCCGACATGGGTAAGGAGATCCGCGACTACCTTGTGAGCCAACACGAATATGGCAACCGCGACGCGTGTCAAGGCAAGGCATTGGAGGGGCAGTTCAACGGCACTCCGTACGGATGGGAACGCGACATGCTCCGCTTAGTTCTCGCCGTTCTCTTCAGGGCGGGAGTGATCGAGGTTTCCTTTGGCGGACAGAAATTCGATTCCTACGCCGATCCCCGAAGCCGGGAACCCTTTACGAACAATACGAAATTCAAGTCTGCCGTTTTCACGCCTGTGAAGCCTATCGACCTAAAAACCCTTACAAAGGCAGTTCAGTCGTATGAGTCTCTAACCGGACGAACCATCGAGGTGGAGAAGAACGCCATCGCCTTGGCGGCACGGGACTTCTCCGAAGAGGAAATGAAGCAGGTCCTCCCCATGGAAGCACTTGTCAGGGCACATGGGCTCCCAGTTCTTTCCGCTGTGGAAGGCTACAGGGAAGAGCTGGCTGGTATTCAAGGTGGCTCCGTCGATGACTGCGTGAACATTTTGGCAGGCGGCGCGGCCTCAATGAAGGAGGGCCGTGAGCGCATCCGCAAAATCGCCCAATGCCTCAATGAAGAGGGGCTGAAGACGTTTCAAATGGCTCGTCTGGGCAGTGGGGAGATGCGGTTCCAGCTTGAGTGTCGCGGGCAGTCTGTACTCGCCGAAAAGGGCAAGCGTCTCCACGAGCTGATTCAGTCCCAGACCTTCTTCGAGTTCATGCCTGAGATCAAATCGGTAACCGAGGAGATCGCCACGGCATATCGGCAACTGTACGAGACGGCTCACGGCGACCGAGCAGTGCAATTTCATGAGGCCATCGAAAAGATCAAGGGGCGACCGGAGTGGGAGCGGGTGCCTGAGACTATGCGCGAGCCGATGTTCTACCCGTTAACCTCGCGCGCTTGCGCCGGATTCGACCTGCCTGACACTGCACTGGCCTGCAAGACCTGTCGTGCCAGCGTGAACCAGATGGAATCGGACGTCGAGGCGCTGGGCGGCTTGTTCGCCAAGGCGGTTGCTGAAATGCAGCGACTCACTACCCCCCCGGAGGTGAAGATGGAGCGGGTGAGGGTCTCGGAATTCTTCTCCGGCTCTTTCGAGACGCAGGAGCAAGTGAAGGAAGCGGTGGCGAGGCTTCAGGACCACCTACTCAAGCTGTTGGACGAGGGCGTAAAGATCGTGGTGGAGTGATCGATGGACCAGGCAGTCCGCAATAGACTGCGCAACGCCGTCACCCAGTGTCGGAAGGCGCTGGAAGACGCAACAGGCCAGGTGCTTCAAGGACAGTTCGGGATCTACGCGGCACGGAAGAAGGGCGACGTTCATATCGAGGAAGAGTCCCGCATGGGACACCTCTCGGACGAGGACCTTGCTTGTCGCCAGGACCTCATAGAGCACCTGAACCACATCCAGGCCATCGGCTACAAGCCACGCGAAGCCCTCGACCAGTTAGTCCGCGAGATCGCCTTCACGCACCTCAACCGCCTATGCGCCTACAAGATGATGGAGACCCGAGAGCTGATCCGCGAGGCGGTGAGTCGGGGTGTGAAGTCGCAGGGCTTCTTCTTCCACCTTGCCGATCACCCGGATGACGAGAAGCTCCACAAGAGCGGCCAGCAGGACGTGGCCTACCGCCACTTTCTCGACTGGCTGGGCGGGACGCTCTCCGAGGGAATCGGCGTCCTCTTCAATCCCAACGACCCGGCGAACCGCATCTACCCGCCGCAGCGCGTCCTCGACGAGGTACTTGCCCTCATCAACGGTGAGGACCTCAAGGGCATCTGGACAGAGGACGAGACCATCGGTTGGATCTACCAGTACTTCACGCCGAAGGAGCTGCGGGATCAGGCGCGCAAGCAGAGCCAGGCCCCGCGCAACTCCTATGAGCTCGCCTTCCGCAACCAGTTCTTCACACCTCGCTACGTCGTTGAGTTCCTCACCGACAACACTCTCGGGCGCATCTGGTACGAGATGCTGGAGGGCGACACGGCCTTGAAGGATCGTTGCCGGTATCTGGTCCGCCGGCCGACGGAGATCTTCTTGAAGGAGGGCGAGGAGCCGCCCGCGGAGGGCAAAACGAAGCTCGAGGATCTCTCCCAAGAGGAGCTACTAAACCAGCCGGCTTACGTCACGCACCGTCCCAAGAAGGATCCGCGCGAGATCAGGGTACTCGATCCAGCCTGCGGCAGCGGGCACTTCCTGCTCTACTGTTTCGATCTTCTCCAGGTCATCTACGAGGAGGCATACCTTGAACCCGAACTGGGCCCTGCGCTCAGGAAGGACTACCCGACCGTGGATGAGCTGTGCCGCGCCGTGCCCGGGCTGATCCTCAAGCACAACCTCCACGGCATCGACATCGATCTACGAGCGACGCAGATTGCGGCGCTAGCACTGTGGCTGCGCTGCCAACGGGCCTATCAAGACCTGGATCTCCCGAATGACGAGCGACCCAAGATTACGCGCTCCAACGTTGTGTGCGCCGAACCTATGCCGGGTGAGGCGGACCTGCTAAAGGAATTCACGTCTACTCTGCAGCCCAAGGTGCTGGGGCAACTCGTTGAAGTCGTCTTCGAGAAGATGAAGCTCGCGGGCGAAGCCGGTTCTCTTTTGAAAATCGAAGAGGAGATCCAGGAGGCAGTTGCGGCTGCGAAGAACGAGTACCAGGAGGAAGTGTGGCGCCGAAAGGCCGAGGGCGGCTATCTCCCTGGCATTGCCCCGCCTCGGGAAAAAACGCTCTTCGATTTCGCCGACATGACGGACGAGGCGTTTCTGGACCGCGCCGAAGGGGAGATTATCGCGGCACTCCGCCAGTACGCGGAACAGAAGCCCAATGGCAAAGCCTTTACACGGCGGCTCTTTGCCGAGGACGCGGCGCGGGGCTTTGCATTCGTCGACCTTTGTTACAAGCGATATGACGCGGTGCTGATGAATCCTCCATTCGGTGCGTTCGTCAAGAACTCCCTTCGCTACATTCGGAACGTCTATCCGCTTTCAAAGAATGACATCTATACGACCTTCGTGGAAAGGTTCATCACCAATCCGGGTCGTCCACTGGTTGGAGCCATTACAAACCGTACGGCATTCTATGCAAATTCCTATCAGCCGTGGCGAGAGGAATTCCTACTCCACAATACGGACACTTCCTGCTTTGTGGATCTTGGCGAAAAGGTAATGGACGGTGCGACGGTCGAGGCGGCGGCCTATGTGATGCGTGTTGGGGGGTCAGATACTGGATCGGGCGGACTCTTCGTCCGCGCTTGTTGTCCATCGGACAGAGAGGCACTTTTGCTCGAGGCGATTGCTTTCTATAGCCATGGATCGCTTAGGGAAGATGCTTACATCAAGAGCAACGGCTCTTTCAGTCGAGTCAAAGAAAGCCCGTTCGTGTACTGGATCACCGATGGCCTCGCAGGGAAGTTGCGTAGTCTGCCTTCAACGGAGCCGTCGGCAGGTGACATAAGGAAAGGACTACGGACGGGGGATAACTTTCGATTCGTGAGGGCCCTGTGGGAGGTCCCCAGTAGTGAATTCACGCCCGATATTTCTGCGACGGACTCTGACGAGGAAAGAAGGCGGTCGGGGTGGGTGCCTCTGGTCTTGGGAGGGACATCTCGACCCTGGTACTCGCCTCTGACTGTTGCTTTGAACTGGCGCAATAACGGTGCCGAATTGCGCGAGTACGTTCTCAAGTACGGGAGCGAGTCAAGGCTCATCCAGGCGGAATCCTACTACTTCCGACCTGGTGTCAGTTGGACAGGTCGGGCTACGAGGTTCGTGCCTTACCTCGTGCCTGCCGGCGCCATACCGACCGGCAGTCGACCAATGTTCTTTCCTGCCGCGGGACTTGAGCACGCCTTTCTTGTCGTTGCTTCGGCGAATGTTGCCTCTGCCATGATGCGGTTTTATGCCGAGAAGATTGTCTGGCCCAAGTTCCTCGAGGGGAAAGTAAAGCTGTTGCCGTGGCCGAAGCTGTCCGCGACGGATATGGCCAAGATGCGAGAGGTCGCGCGTGAGAAGGTGAATGAGATCAGAGGGTACTTGGGCACCGTGGAACCCTACCACGAGTTTCGATGCCCGAGCCTTGATTCATCAGAGTCTGGTTCGCGTCAGCCGGTATTCAGTGAAGCAAAGCTTCTACCGGATGAGATTGAGGCGTTTGTAACGTCTAAGTACGAATTCACAGAGCCAGAGGAAGCGCTACTATGCCGGGAAGTAAGGCAAGCGTTGAGCTTGAAGGGCGCCGAGTACGAACGGGCTGACGAAGAAGGCGATGAAGATGCCGACGGTGAAGACGCGAGTGAGGTCGGTGACAATGCCTGGACGATCTCACCGGGGGAAGCCTATATCAGTTACGCCATCGGGTGTGTATATGGTCGATGGGACATTCGCTTCGCCATTGGCGAACGCCAACCGCCTGAGGTGTCTGATCCATTCGCGCCGCTTCCTGTCTGTCCGCCTGGCATGTTGCAAGGCCCAGAAGGCCTTCCGGCCAAACCGGGGGAGGTGCCGTCGGACTACCCCCTGAGGATCGATTGGGACGGCATCGTCGTGGACGATCCGGAGCACGAGGACGATATCGTGCGCCGCGCGCAGGACGTGTTGGAGGTCATCTGGAAGGATCGTACCGAAGCTGTCGAGAAGGAGGTCTGCGAAATCCTTGGAGTACGGGATCTGCGCGAGTACTTTCGCAAACCAGGCAGCAGCGGCTTTTGGATGGATCACGTGAGGCGGTATTCCAAAAGTCGTCGCAAGGCGCCCATCTACTGGTATCTGCGCTCGACCAAGGGCAACTACGGACTCTGGCTCTACTACCACTGCCTGGACAAGGACATCCACTTCAAGGCTCTGCTCAACTACGTGGAGCCCAAGATCCGCCTGGAGGAGGACCGGCTGAACACGCTGCGCTCCCGTAAGGAGGCAGCGGGAAGCTCCGGCCGCGAAGCGAAGCAGGTCGAGAAGGAAATCGACCGCCAGGAACAGCTCGTCTCGGAGCTGCACGATTTCAAGGACAAGCTTCGCCGCGTGGCCGACTTGCACCTGACGCCGGACCTCAACGATGGCGTGATGCTCAACCTCGCCCCGCTGTGGGAGCTCGTGCCTTGGAAGGAGGCGCAGAAGTATTGGGAAGAACTCTCTGAGGGTAAGTACGAGTGGTCGAGCATCGGCAAACAACTGCGCGAGAAAGAGGCGGTGAGACCGTGAGCCCAGCCATCATCACAGACCATCTGGCGGGCCTCATCGGCAAGCAGGTCGATGATCATGGCTTGGTGGTCTGGTACGACCCGGACGGCATCTACGCCCAGGCGGCCGAGACGGTTATTTTGCCCGACACGACAATATTGCGCTACGAGGGCAGCTTTGTCGACCTGCGTTGGCGGATCGACCAGCAAAGGCTGATGGACGGGGAAGAGCCTCCCCGCCTCGTGGTTTATGTGCCCTTGGCCCAAGATCAGACGCACCAAGCTCTCATTGAACTCGAGGCGGCGGGCGTGGTCATGCAGCCTGGCCAGCAGCCGCCCGCTCGGAATACGCGCCTTGCCATTGTGGCCCGGAACGCTCTCCGTGGCGTTCTGGGCGATGAGACAGCCATTGACGTCGAAAGGCAGGCGGAAGCCGGAAAGCTGACGCTCGCCGACCTCAACGAACTGGCAGACAAAGGCGGCGAAATCTCGAAGGGCGTGCTCACTCTCATCTTCGGCACCGGCAACCCGCAAGAAGTTGCACTCTCATTCCTTAACAGTGACCGCTTCGATGCCGAGATCTCGAAGAAGGACGCCGGGAGAGAACTTGAGGAACTGCTGTGCCGCGAGTTCGACGTTGGTATGCCTGATAATTCGGCACCTGCCGAACTCCGCCAGCGCCTCGTCCGACACATCCTCATGACTGACCTGATTGTCGGCCTTGGAGACACGATTCCGTCAAAGATCGACTCCGTCAAGATTGCCTCCTCGTCCACTAGTCGGGATGCTTGCTGCGCACTTGCCCGCACGTGGCGTTTGCGCCGTGATCGGCGCGAAAGCTACATCGCTGCTGCGACACAGGTCGAGCGGGATTTCGCTCTAGCGGAGCTTGATCTCAACTCTGAGAGGATCGCGGAGATCGAAACCTTTCAGGCCGTGGAGCGAGCTCTCTTGCGACACGCGGAGGCACAACTACTCGGTGCGACGAGTGGCGAGATCCTTACGCTCGCTTATTCGCGCCTTGGGCGTTTTTGGTGTGACGCGCAGCCGAAACTCCAAGCTCGGTGGGCACTGGTTGCAGCGGCCGCCGAAGTTCTCCTCGAGGCCGACCGCGTGGAGCAGGCCTTGAAGAAGGCCCCGAACTCCATACCTGATATGGTCAAACAATACGTAGAAGGCCGCTCACCGTGGTGCCAACTCGATACTCATCACCGCCACATGGAGAGTCGCTGGCACAATTATGAGCCGGAGATCGGCGACGATCACGAGAGCATTGAGAAGCTGGTCATACGCGCGCGGCAACGTTATACAAAGGTAGGATCTGATCTTGCTCGCCACTTCATGACACAAATCAAGAAGACGAAACTTCCCGCAAAAGGCCTCGTTCGCCAACGCGACATCTTTGAGAGACATGTAAAGCCTACACTCGGCAGCGAGAAAAAGGTTGCTTATGTATGGGTGGACGCTCTACGTTTCGAGATGGCGCGTGAGTTGGCCCGGCTCCTTAAGGAAGACTTCGAAACGGACTTGCGCCCGACCATTGGCGCCGTACCAACGATAACGGAAATTGGCCTGGCGGTGCTTCTTCCCCATGCCCACGAGTCGGCAAAAGTAGTGAACACTGGTGGAGGCAAGCTCGCGATTCAGATCGGGGACAAAGTTATCAAGGATCGGAAAGACCGGGTCGCGTTCCTAACCGATCAGTCGGGTGTACGTGTTTTCGAGACGAAATTAGAGAATCTTCTTCCCAAACCTTCGAAGAGGGTACGAGAGGGCATCGAAGGAGCGGAATTGGTCCTTGTGACGTCACAGGAGATCGACGAACTCTGCGAACAGGACAACATCGCCCAAGCCCGGCGTCAGATGGACGGGGTCTTGAATGATCTCCGGCGAGGGATTCGGATATTGGCGGAGGTCGGCATCGAGCGTATCATTCTGACCTCGGACCACGGGCACCTTTTCGCCGAGGAGCTGAGCGAGGACATGAAAGTCGATGCGCCAGGCGGGGAAACCGCGGACCTCCACCGGCGCGTGTGGATCGGACGCGGCGGGAAGGCGGATGATGCTTACCTACGTGCTCCATTGGTGGCCTTAGGCATGGAGGGGGATTTCGATCTGGCTGCGCCGTGGACATTCGCATGCTTCAAGGCGAAGGGTGGCGGAAGGGCGTATTTCCACGGGGGTCTTTCGCCGCAGGAACTTATCGTCCCTCTCCTGGTCTTGCGGCCACTGGCGAAACCGACGGCTGGACCAGCATGGGGAATTGAGTGGAAGCTCACGCCGGGCAGTCAGAAACTCACAACGCGATTCTTTTCGGTTCTTGTCGAGGGAAGGAATATAGGTCTGTTCGAGTTCGAACCACCGAAGGTGCGTATCGAGCTCCGGGCAAAGGGAAAGAGTGTTTCGCGACCAGTCAGCGCTTCTTATGGGTTTGACGAGGCAACTGGCGACGTGGTTCTCAAGAAGCATGATGCACAACCCCAGGAGGTCGCGCCCAACACTATCACCCTGATGGTGATTAATGAGGTGGATCAGAAGACCGTTACGTTGTACTTAATTGACGGCACGACTGGGGCCGAATTGACACGCATGGAGAAGATTGAGGTTGCCATTGCACTATAGGGGACGCCTAGATGCCTGACCTAGACCGAAAATCGACAAAGATTTTCGCAGGAAAGGTCGTTCGGAAGGACCTGGTCCGAAAGGTCAAGGTTGGCGCCAACGTACCCGTATTCGTTCTCGAGTATCTGCTCGGAAAGTATTGTGCTACGGACGACGTATCTGCCATTGAGGCTGGATTGCGTGTCGTGAACACGACGATCTCATCGAACTTTGTCCGTCCCGACGAGGCCAACAAAGCGCAGTCGATGGTTAAAGACAAGGGTAAGCATACCCTGATCGACAAGGTGAAGGTTCGTTACCTTTCAGATGACGACAAGCATTGGGCGGAACTGGTAAATTTCGGACACAAATTCATCCATGTACCGGAGCACTTCTTACGGGAATACGACCGACTACTCATGGGGGGCGTCTGGGCTCAAGTTGACATCCGGCATCAGTATGACGAAGAGGCCAAGGGAAAGCGGAGTCCATTTTGGATCGATGGCCTGAAACCCATCCAAATTGCCACCTTTGATTTGACGGAGTTTCGGGAGTGTCGCCGTGAGTTCTCCTCTGGTGAGTGGATCGATCTCCTTCTAAGATCCATCGGTTTGGAGCCGAAGAATTTCGAGCGTCGGCTGAAGGTGCTGTTCTTGACCCGCATGATTCCTCTCTGCGAGCACAATTATAACCTTGTTGAATTGGGACCACGTGGAACGGGAAAGAGCTACGCATATCAGGAACTTTCCCCGTACACGATCTTGCTGACCGGCGCGACGACGGTTGCCAATCTCTTCTACAACATGGCCACAGGCAAGATGGGATTGGTGGGAATCTGGGACGCAGTAGGCTTCGATGAAGTGGCCGACCTCCAGAAGATGCCCAAGGAAGTCGTGACCACGTTGAAGACCTATTGCGAGTCCGGGACCTTCGCGCGGGGGAAAGATGCACTGACGGGTATGGCCTCCATCGCCATGTTCGGCAATACGAACCAGGCGGTAGATGTCATGGTCCGATCTTCTCACCTTTTCATCCCGATGCCGGAAGTAATCCGCGAAGACTTGGCGTTTTTAGACCGTCTTCACTTCTATGTTCCTGGATGGGAAATCCCCAAGATGCGAGTGGAGTTCTTTACCGACCACTATGGCTTTGTGGTGGATTATCTTGCGGAGGCGCTTCGCGAACTCCGAAAGCACAACTTCACAGAGACGATAGATCGCCACTTCTCGCTGGGGCATCATCTCAATGCGCGCGATGTAAAGGCAGTACGCAAGACCGTCTCAGGGCTGATGAAGCTCATTTACCCGCATGGAGAGGTGAGCCGGGACGAATTGGCGGAACTTGTCGAGCTTGCTTTAGAAGGCCGGCGTCGAGTAAAGGAACAGCTCAAGAAGCTCGGCTCCTTCGAATACCATCAGACCTCCTTTTCCTACACGGACAACGAAACTCGCGAAGAGCGATTTGTGCGTGTTCCTGAGCAAGGTGGGCGTGACATGATCTCAACTGATCCGCTGGCTCCGGGGTCGGTTTATGCGGTATCTGTCGACGATCAGGGGAAAGTGGGTCTGTACCGTATCGAGGTGGGATGTTCGCCGGGGACCGGGAAGCTTAGGATCGCTGGAGGTATCGAGGGAACAATGAAGGAGTCCATTCAGCGCGCCTTCGCATACCTGCAGAGCCAAAAAGTGAAGATGGGAATTTCCCAACAGGTTGACACGACCGATTTCCACGTGGAGGCGATCGACTTACTCAGCAACCATGTTCAATGTGAAGCAGGTGTCGCCCTCATCGTCGCAGTATATTCTGCAATAAAGAAGCATTCACCTCTGGCGGGGCTCATCGTCTTAGGCGATCTGAGTATTCAGGGCAATATCAAGTCTTTGCGGTCGTTGGTTGAGCCGCTTCAAGTTGGGATGGACAACGGCGCACGGCGAGCACTGATCCCTCTGGAGAACAAGCGAAATTTCCTCGAGGTCTCTGGGGACATCGTTGAGCGTGTTGACCCTGTATTTTTCTCTGATCCGATGACGGCTGCAATCAAGGGCCTCGGGTTGACATAAGGAGGCCGGAACTTCCAGACAGGGTAGCGACAGGACATGCTGCTGGATCTCCGGGGCTCGCCCCGAGTAGTTTTTTGAAGGTATCGATTCAAACAGAAAGAGAGGCGGGCCACACATCATAATAGATGGCAAAGAGTTAGGGCGATATTGGCATCGCCTCGATTCATTGCGCGAGTTTCATGCGTTATTCAACGAGCGCAGAGGAATAGACGAGCGTGCAGTCGCGATTATCGCAGCCACGTTCCTCGATAGCATTCTTGAGCACACTCTCATCAATTTCTTGGTAGATGATGAAAAGGAGGTGCGGAAACTGCTTGGCTACGATCAGGCGATGGGGACATTTTCTAGTCGGATAACAGCTATGTATTGCCTGGGTCTGATCTGCAAAACCGTCCGGGACGATCTGCGCACCATTGGCAAGATACGAAACAGATTCGCGCATGAACTTGGTGCATCTTTCGATGTTGAGCCGATTCGTGGGTGGTGCCTTGGACTCAAGTGGCACGAATTCTCTATGATGATGAAAGCGCCAAGCGAAGCCACGCCGCTAGAAGTATTCAAAGTCGGCGTCAATCAGCTGATATGTTACCTAGATGGACTTGTTGGCATGGCGATCTACGATCGTCGCAAAGTTCGTGGTGATGATGATGGCGGCCCGACGCTGTTGCGATGATATTGCCTGACGTACTTTGGGCGTCTTTGGTTCCTTGGGTGGCTTCGGCTTGCACCGGCCCGGCACGGCCCGGACGCTGAGGCTGAATGAAATCCATTCCGGGAGGGATGAATGCGGGAGCTACGAACCCCGAGCGGCAAGCCATTTCGCTACCGGAGATGCGCCGAAGGGGAAATCATCGTCTACCCTTCAGACGAGAACGGCATTCATCAGGACAGTGAAGCCATCGTCATCACGCCTTACACGAGCGAGTTCATTTCCAATGCTATTCGGGGAGAGGCTCGCATCCTAATGGGGGCATCAAGAGACAATCCTCCGGCATCATCGTTGGGCAGACGCCTCAGGGACATTCATCAGTCGCCGCAGCAACTGAGCTATCTCGTGGCCGTATTGGAGTCGGAGGGATTCTGCACGCTGGAGCGGGATGGTAGGGCTTTCGTGGTGGTGAGGCGACGATAGAGCGAGGCAAGATTATGGACAAAATTGTGTAGATTACATCCTATGGTTGTGAGATGCGGGCATATCCTTGGACAAGCATTAAACAGAAATGAAAGATAAGAATTTAATAGTCTCTATTCTTTCTTTAATAGTCGCTATTCTTTCTTTAAGCCTTTATATTTTCAACCAAAAGAAGGCCCCTGATTTAGAGCTGGTAGCCCTGTATGATAGTGTTTATCAAACAACAGGTTCCGAGTTGCGTCTTGCTTTTGATAACAAAGGCTCCGGCAAAGCAAATAGGCCTCTCCTTGAGATCGGCTTCCCATGCTACCAACCTGAAATGAAATTGCCTGAAAAATGGCGCAAGTCCGAATTTGATGGACACCACCCCCACTTCTTGATTTTTGAAGATCGTGACTTGATCATAAATGCTAAGGATCGTAAATTCATTGGTACATTGCAGTTGCCTAACAAAATTCTTACGATCAAAAAAGAATTCCCGTTGGCTGTCTTTAGAATAGAGTCTGATTCCACATACAGGATTGGTCTAATCTATTGGGATCCCAAGGAAGAATTCTTTTCGATAAGACACTTTATCACAAAGAGACGGCTGGATTTAGGTCAATTCTGGAATGCCCTCTTGCTTGGAGAGCAAACGCAGTTGACTGAGGCAAAAATAAGTTATTACTTGAAAAGACAGGATTAATGCTTGGACTGGATTCCGCCCCACATCCGAAGCGAGATCCGCCTAATCCATACGATCCGGGGGAACTCGGTCACGTTGAACGAGGAGCGACCATACTTTCTGGACCAATCGAGGTGGACGCAAAATCCCGTCGCTCAATTCCGGATCGATGTGGGGTCGCAGAAATGGTCTCTTCATTGTCGGGATCGAAATGGTCATTGGCACCTATACCCTCGGTTGGCTCCGAACAAAAATCTCGAAGCCCTATTACGCGAAGTAAACGCCGGTCCGACCGGGATCTTCTGGGGGTGATACATGAAGCGCGTTCGGAAGCTGGATGCGGAGGTGGCCATCATCCCACATGACGGTGGGACGAACCCGCGGAATCCATACGATCAGCTCACCCCGGAGGAGCGGCAAAAAAAGATCGTTCAGCTCTGTGGTCGGATCTACTTGCGGATGCGAAGTAAGACGAAGAAGGAAGGATGACGGGTTAGGGCATCAAAGAGCGGATCGGTTCTTCCTGGCGCGTGTCCTCTATTCCGTTGATGATAGGTCGTAACTTTCTCTCGGTGATCTCCGGCTGGCGGACCGTCTTCGGCATGGTCAGGATGTGTTCCAGGTTTTCTGGGGCAAGGCGGAGGAGTGCCATGATCTGCGTAACCCGCGCACGGGTGATACCTTCCCGCCGAGCGATCTCGGCTTGGTTGCGAAGCTCGCCGTAATCGAGTTGTCGGCGCCACTCCAAGGCCTTGCGGAGGAGCTCGGTCACACGCGGGGTCTTGGGACCCACCGGCGGCTTGAGATTCCGCTGGTTCATCGGGACGACGCTCACGACCCGGTCGGTGTCTATCCTCCGCATCAGGGTGCCGACGTCGCAATCTTCGATGACCCCAATGGGGCCGAATGCGACTTCCACTTCCTGTTCGCGGTAGGCCGCCAGCGGGACGCCATTTTGGCGGGGAACGGTGGCATGTACGATCCGGAACCAGATTTCCGGCCCTGCACCGCGCGATCGGTTAGTAGAGCGGCACATTCGGCCGTCTTTCGCTTCGTAACGTACTGATTCGTCTTGAGTTATTTCAGGGTGGCCCGGGTTGGTCGCACTACTAACATTCGTAGTGTGACCAACTCGGGGAGCCAGAAATTTTCGAGGCCCGCGGAAGAATGAACGTCGTTCTTCCGCGGGCTTTTTTCTTCCATGAAATGACGTTCCCGAGAGCCCCTCCGTGATGGAGGGAGGGTGCATTCGGAAAC